>JGI24703J35330_11748453_pt1 | contig 16641 bp, 23 predicted proteins | sample TergutNt197P1_FD_35330 | JGI IMG/M metagenome (IMG submission 35330) | reverse complement strand
AATCAGAGGATCGACTGAGGGATGCCATGACAAAACGAGAATATGTAGATCCATTCAAAAAGTAGATCACAGGAGATAAACAAACGGTTGGTAGTCATTTCAAGAAGCCCCTTTAGGGGCACTGTTGGTAAGGTGCCCTTCTAGGGCGAAATTAAAACCGCACGTTTTACGTGCGGATATTTATTTTAGGTTCGTCGCTATATTGCTTCGCAAAGCTCCTGTCCGCGCCCTTAAGACTTATCAACTTGTTGACACATAGTCTTACAAGCACCCGCAAGGGGTGAAAGGGCGACCAGCAAAATCGAAGATTTTGGGTCTTCTATTTGCTTGGGAATGGTCAAGAAAGGCCTTGATGTGCTATAATTCTTTACAGAGAAAAAGGGAGTTGGTAAAGTTGAAAATATCCATGACTTTTCTGGTTGGTTTAAGGGAAGGTTGAATGGGCTGTCAACCCCTTGAGAAGCAAGGATAGTTTAAGAAAAGGAGACTTGTTGTCTTGAACACTTATAAAAAAATTCAAATCATCCATATAACGCTTATTTTCACGATTGTGATCCTTGCTTTAGTCTTAAGGCTACCTGGTTGGCTTGCGCCAGTGGTTCTTATTCCTTTAGCTATCTCTGGACAATACTCGTTTAGAAAGTTACAAAAAAGAGATTTAGTAGCTTTTGAGGAAATATCACTCATCAGAACTGAAGAGTTGGAGCCACAAAAATACATCGATAGACTCACTGACCACCTAGATTCTAGTGATCTGCATCCTGCTTATAAATTTAACTTTGAATTTCTCCTAGCAGAAGCGTATCACGACATGGGAGAAATCGATCGAGCCATTGAAAAGGCAGAGCAATTGTTTAAAATAGGTGCGAAAAAAAGGCAAAACCGTTACTTTGCTTGGTACATGTGCTACTACTTGGCCCTCAAATATTGTCATAAAAAAAACTTGGAAAAAGTGGCTGAATATCGACAATTGGCTGAGCGTTATCCCATGCACAAATCTCAAAAAGAACAAGCGGATCATTTTATATCTATTGTAGATGCAGAGATTTACTTTTTAGAAGGAAATTACGAAAAGAGCTTAAAACTGACACAGACTCATTTTGATGGTGCTATCCATCAAATAGATAAAATCTACACCCATGCGCGACTTGCTAAACTTTACGAGGCGATGGGTGATCCTTTAAAGCAACAAGCCCATCTACGATACGTCGCTGAGCATGGAAAACAGCTTTACGTTGCTGAATTAGCACGGAAGCATTTGAATGAAAACATAGAATAAGGTTAGAGGAGGAAGAAAACATGATTGGATATTACTTAATGTTTAACAATAACTGTCAGGAGGCGCTAGAGGTATATGAAAAAGCCTTTGGTGCGAAGGTCTTGCACAAACAAACCTATGGCGATTTACCACCAAACCCAGATTTCCCAGTGACTGATGCAGATAAAGGGCTTGTTTTAAATGCTCAGTTTGAAATTGCAGGAACGGTACTCATGGCTTCTGATGTGGGTCAGCGTTCTGCTGACCAAGGCAATAACATGTATGTGACCGTCACAACGGAGGATAAGGAATTGGTCACTGGGGCATGGGACATGTTAAAAGAAGGTGGAACCGTCATCAATGAGCTTACACCTACTTTTTTTGCAGAGCTACACGGCTCCTTACGCGACCAGTTTGGGATTAGCTGGATGTTTTCGGTTTCTGTGAAGGCTTAATCAATCGAGAGGAAGCAGTTAAAGGAGTTGAAAAGGTTGAAATATCCAACGTTTAAACCAAATGCCACCATTGGTGTAACGGCACCATCTAGTGGAGTTGAAGCATCTTTTCATGATTATTTGAAGGAAAGCCAGACCCGGTTAGAGCGCGATGGATTTAAGGTGGTCATGGGCGATACACCTTGGACTCAAGTAAAAGCTAAGTCAGCACCTGCTAAGATTCGTGCAAATGAATTACAAAAGATGATGGAGGATTTAGAGATCGATCTAATTTTTCCGCCATGGGGTGGGGAGTTGTTAATTGAAATTCTCGATAAGTTAGATTTTTCAAAATTCCCACCGAAATGGATTTTAGGTTACTCAGATTTAAGTACGTTATTGCTGGCTGTCACTTTGAAAACAGGTATCGCCACTGCTCAAGGTCCTAATTTAATCGAGATGCGCGGACAATCAAGTGACGTAACAACTGCTATGTGGAAGGAAGTTTTATCCACAAAGGCAGGGGAGTCTGTGATTCAGTATGCTTCTCAAAAGTATCAGAAATACTGGCGATTTGATGAACCTACACCTTGTATATTCCATTTAACTGAGCCGACTGCATGGAAAACCATCTCAGGAAGGGATGTTGAAATAGAGGGACGACTGTTGGGCGGCTGTGTCGATGTTATTCAGCATTTGGTAGGGACACCGTATGGAGCTGTGGAAACCTTTTCGAAGGCATTCACAAAAGGTGAACCAATTATTTGGCATTTTGAAGTGTATGACTTGGATACAACGGCGCTGAGGCGTAGCTTAGTGCAAATGAAATATGCTGGTTGGTTTGACCACTGTACCGGGATTTTGTTTGGTCGTGGGAAAACAATGGCTATATCTGACTATCAGATGACGGATGTTTACCGCGAATTAGCCCAAGAGTTAAATGTACCAGTTGTTTATGACATTGATTGTGGACATTTCCCACCACAAGTGACCTTAATTAATGGGGCATTTGCTAAAGTGGTCGTTAATGTTAATGAGAAATCGATTACTCAGACTTTTATTTAAGAAATAAGGAATGTAAAGAACCTTTGACAAGGGAAATGCCCCAATGTAAAGACGTTTTGATAGCCAACCATTCGCATCAAATGTATGATAGGTTTGTAAGGAGGACAAAGATGAATATCAGTGGAAAAATTAAAGAGCAGCGTGCACGACTTGGGATCTCACAAGAAGAGCTAGCAGATAAAATCTACGTCACCAGACAAACCGTATCAAGTTGGGAAAATAATAAATCCTATCCCGACGTTCATAGTTTGGTGCTTTTATCTACAACCTTTGAAATCACCGTTGACGCGCTGATCAAAGGAGATTTGGTCAAAATGGAAGCAGAAATTAAAAGTGACGACGTTAGGAAGATGAACACTTATAGTGTGGTGATGGGAGTTGGATTGATTGGGGGAATTGTTTTATTTGCTTTATCCTGGTTTTATGGATTTATTCCAGGCATTGTCCTTGCAATTCTAGTGTACTTAATCGGTACTTACTACTCGATGAGAATCGAGAAGCTTAAAAAGCAGTACGATGTGCAAACTTACAGAGAAATACTAGCCTTTTCAAAAGGAGAGACGTTGGATGAAATTGCCAAAATTCGTGAATCAGGGAAAGTGAAATACCAAAAAATCTTTCTTGCAGTAGGAGCAGCGGTTGTTGCCATGGCGATTGTCACGACGGTTTACCTTGTCATTGCTGTTGTTTCTTTGTTGTAGTATAATCCAGAATAAGAAGGGGTATAGCTATTAGCGATAGAAATAAAAGGAGATGGTAAAGATGAAGAAAAAAATAATGCTAATGGCCGGACTATTTGTTTTAACGGTCAGCTTAACAGCATGTCGCGATGACGACAACGGGTACGACGACGATCACACAACCGTCCCAACCGAGGCAACAGCAACAGAGGTAACAGATTCAACGTACGGATACGGTGAAAACAACCGCCCCGAAAGCCCAGAAATCACCTTAGAGCGTGCCATTGAGCTTGCTTACGAAGACTTAGAAGACCGTGGGATTACAGCAACCTTCTATGCAGACTCAGGAATGGAATGGGAACGTGACAGGTGGGTATGGGAGCTAACCTTTAGAACGGAAGGGGAACAAATGCCATACGTTGAATACTACATAAGTGTAGAAGACGGATCGGTGGTTAAATTCGAATGGGACGATTAAGAAGCTAGCAAAGATGCTAGTTTTTTTAGTGGCGAAAGCACTGTAACATGAGATTTCAGCTTCAAATAATTTTGACGATTCCGGTTAAACTAATCCAAGGAGGTTATAATCATGAAAAAATATACAGTTGTAGGTACAGATATTGAGGAAGTAAAGCGTCTTAATTTGGAGTCTCAAAAAGGCGGCAATAAGGCCAGTGGTTTGCCGATGCAAGGCGGAATGGATGTGCCGATTAACGAAGTGGAGCAAAACAATTAAGAAGGCTAGCGCGAGCTAGTTTTTTTATTGGCGAAGAGATAGTCACACATCGCCTGAATGTGATATAATTCTTTGTAGCTAACCTAGCCGAGTGGTAAAAGAGGAGTATTTAAAATGAATAGCAACTATCAAGAAAACATTAAAAATTTAAAACCAATTCACGCCAGCCAAATCAAAGAGCTATCGGAAGATACATTTGTTTACTTTGGACGTGAAACCTGTTGGTATTGTGTTGATTTCGCTGAAGAATTTCCTGAAATCGACGTTGAGATTTATTACGTGGATACAACCAACACGTTTATGGATGAAAAGTTGCAGAAAGTGCGAGAGGAATACGACGTTCGAACGGTTCCAGCTCTTATTTTTCGTCAAACCAACGGTAGCTTTAAGAAGTTAAATCGTGACGTTCGCGAAAGCATTCGTGAATTTATTGCAGCACTATCGGAGGTTGTTTAAAATGGAATTATTTAATATATCTTGTGTCGGAGACAGTTTAACCTATGGCTATGGCGTCGATAACCGAGAAGATAATTGCTATCCACACGTCTTAAATAACTTACTCGGTGACGATTTTGTCGTAGGTAATTTCGGAGTAAATGGTGCCACCATACTAAAAACAGGGGATCTGCCATATTGGGATCACGAAAACTTTAAGATGAGTGGGATGATTGACCCTCATGACGTGATCATCATGCTAGGATCCAACGATTCAAAAGCTCACAATTTTACTAATATGGATGAATTTATCAACACCTACGAAGAAATGATTAATCACTATCGTTCTCTACCTTCTAAACCACGGATTTATATCGTGACGCCACCAACCGTATTTCCAGCTCAAGATGGTGCTAGTTCATCTATTCAAGGTGACATTGTCGCTTCCATTGCTGAAGCGATCAGAGGGTTAGGTAAGAAGTTACGTGTATCGGTGATTGATATCCATAAAAAAACTGCTGATTATCCAGAAGGATTTCTCAGCGACGGGGTTCATACCAACATTAAAGGTGCTAAATTTATGGCAGAATTAGTGTTTAGAGAATTATCTAAAAAATAGGAGATTATGAGATGACCTACCAAGTAACAACGAAAGACCCTGATCACATTGCCATTAAAATTTCGGTTAAAGATCGATTGTTCTTCTTTTTTTGTCCACTAGGGTTCATTTTAGCTGGATGGACGATGATCGCTTTTAACGATTGGTTTATTACATTCCACCATGAAATTTATATTGTCATTGTGGGCTGGATAGCCATCCTCTTCTTTGGTGGAGGCTTTTTGATTTTTCTGGTCTCAGGTATTTTGTTTAAACCTCTTACACAGGCAGATGCGACTGGTATCACATTACGCAAGCTGTATCGTAGAACAAAAAGGTTAGCTTGGTGTGACATAGATCTTATCGATATGGAAGATCGAATTTTAGTCGTTTTTTTGCATGGCGGGAATTTTACCATTGAAACCAAAGGTGCTCATTTAAGCAATCGGAAAATTTTCAACCTGCTAGTGGCGATTAAAAAACGATCCAAGGAGTTAAGTTAAATGGATTCTCAAAGAAAAAAGCAAGTTTTATACAAAGCATCCTGTGCTCTTTTAACCGTTATCCTGATTATGTTTATTGCTATGGGAGTTAACAATACTCGAATTAGAGCAATTGGGCTTAGAACGGTTGCCATTGTGAGTGATGTTGAGAGTAATTTGATTTACAGGCGTGGCCAAGGCTATCGAAGGGACCATGTTACTACTTTTGAATTTATGGTAGATAACCACGTATATCATGGGACAAGACGCACAAGAACCAATGGTAGATTCGGGAGCGCTCCATGGGTCATTGGGGAATTGGTCGACATTTATTATAGTCCGAGAAGACCAGCAAATTTCATTTTTGCGGCCGAAGGTTCTACTTTAGGGGCTGGCTTTTGGATTCCAATCGTTGTTTGTTCGGGTGTTTTAGGGTTTTTAACTTATAAAATAAAAACGGGTAAACCTAAAAGGATGGAGAAACAGCGATGACACAATTAACAGAAGATTTTATTTACGAAGTGCTGGAAGCGACTTCTGAAATACCACGTGGGAAAGTAGCCAGTTACGGGCAAATTGCTAGATTAATTGGTCGAGATAAAAATTCCCGACTCGTTGGTAATGCGCTGAAGCGATCTGGTATCTATGCCCACAATTATCCCTGTCATCGGGTTGTTAATAGCGCTGGGAGGTTAGTTCCAGGTTGGATTAAGCAGGAATCGTTGCTACTGGAAGAGGGCGTCACGTTTAAAGCCAATGGGCATGTGGACATGAAAAAATGCCAATGGGAGGCGTAGAAGGTTGAAGAAAAAATTATTGATTAGCGTACTAATGGTTGTTATGTTTTTAATAACTGGTTGTGGAAACGAAACGACGGCAGTGGATGACATTATTGCTCAATTAGAAGCGATGGATGAAACATCTTTGGATGATTTATTTGAGTGGTTTGAGGCAGGGGGAGCAGATGAAATTAGAACTGCTTTTCCACATTTCCCTTATGTGGTGATGGAAAGTTTTGATGAGTCTGGTCGTTTCATTCATTTTGATTTTATTTCCACAGAACTTGACGTTGACTTTCTTTACTGGGAGTTTAAACTTGAACGGGATTTTTATACTTACGAAGGTCACTTTATCGAAGGCGAAGCACTGGTCTTTCACACTCACTACCATGTTTCTGAAATAGAAGGAAGGTTGTTGACATCGGAAAGTGAATTAATAGGAAGCTGGGCGTGGCTGGTCGATGAAGGGTGGGTATATGAGTTTCACGAGGATGGTACAGGTGTTCGTGGGTTAGAGGAGGATAGGCTATCTTTTACTTGGGAATTTACGAAGGAAAGCGAACTTTTAATTGAAACGACGAGCCTTTACGATGGTCGTGCTATTTCTGAAATATGGCGTGTCCGGTTAGATGAAGAGGGGACTTTGCTCTTACAGAGTTTACATGTTGTTGGAATGGTTCATCGCTACTCTTTGGTTGAATAAGACTATGAAGGGGTTGGGTAAGTATCTGTGAGATATGCTCAATTAAGGTGTAAGATTAGTTGGAGGAGCAATAAAGAATGGTTATTAAAACGTTTAGAGGGGTGTATGGTAAAAGTCAAAAAGATCGACTGGCTTGGTACGAAATCGTCGGTTGGTTATTTCTTGGGGTCGTAGCGATGATTTACGGTATCTGGCAAATCCACGAAACCTTTGAGCTTAGAAACGATGGTGTCACAACCATAGCAGAAATCACAGACCTAAACTCAGGTGTTTTTGGTACAACGACGGTTCTTTTTACAGCAAATGGTGAAGTTAGACACATCGTTGGTGAATTTAGCCCGCGTAGCGAGTGGGAAATTGGCGATGAGATTCGGATCATTTACTTACCACGAAACCCACGCATCGTTCGACCCGCACGTGGGGTCGACAACGTTCGCCTATTTGAAATTGCAGCCATCGTTTCTGGGACTTTAATTTTGATTGACTTCGCTTACACCATGAAGACACAACCTTCTAGGAGGTGGAAAAATGGAACTTTCACGTAAGAAACAAGAAAAGCTAGCTAAGCTAGAAGCAAAGCGTGCGGCACGTCAAAGCAAAGAAAAAGCTCCTGAACCGTTCAAATACTTAATCACATTAGCCTACGACGGTTCGGGTTATGGGGGTTACGCCAAACAAAAACATAAAAATACTATCCAAGATACATTAGAAGGTGTATTAAAGCAGTATTTCAATCAGGAAATTAAGACAACAGAAGCTTCTCGCACCGATAGCAAAGTTCATGCGCTGAATCAAAAGGTGACTTTCTTATTATCGAAGGAAATTGCCGTTGACAAGGTAAAAACTCAGTTGAATGAGTTATTACCGAGAGACATCGTTATCAAATACCTCGAACAAGTATCGTCTAATTTTCATTGTCGACACCACGTGGTGGATAAAACCTACGAATATACCATCGGATTAGGGGAGGTTGATCCAAGAAAAATTCGTTATGCCTGGTTTATTGGAATGGACTTAGATGTGGAAAAAATGAGGGAAGCCAGTCAATGCTTAATTGGTGAACATGACTTCTCCACCTTCAAATCAGCAAAAGCAACGACAGACACTAGTATTCGAACGATTAACTTTCTAGAAATCGAAGAAAAAGAGTCTCGGGTGATCGTTAGAATTAATGGCAATGGCTTTCTGTACAATATGGTGAGACTAATCGTAAAAGCTTTGACAGATGTGGGGTCGAGTAGGGAAGAGATTGGTTACGTGAAAGAGTTGCTTGATTCAAAAGCTAAGCCAGATAATCTTGAGTCAGCACCGGCACAGGGGTTATGTTTGATGGAGATTAATTACAAGTAATGGGAGAGGAAAGTTATGCTTCAAGTTTTAAGAGCTAATTTGGACGTTTTGATTCATATGGCGATTATGGCTCTTTTTTGGTTAGTCTTAAACCTTCGTGCAATCAAGGGGAACATCGATGCGATCAATTTAGCACGACAGGGTAAAGATTTACCACAAATGTCATTAGAAGAAAGGCAAATTGTCACAAAGATTTTACGTTCATCGGTTTTAAGTGACTCTGCATCTGCTTTTATCGCTGGGATCGTCGCGTTGATAGTTGCCGATTGGATGATTTAGCATTTATGCAACTGCCTAATGTGCTGAGGAGGTTTTGTGATGATCTACCGAAATCCTAACGGTCGCAAAATTCGTGGAAGTCACGTCTTAAAAGTTAGTTGTGCCCATTGTCAGACTTTTATCGCTCATTATCAAAAGGTTGGCAACAGTAATTTTGTTAAAATGTACAACGATCGGATCATCGATGGTGTCCTGGATTTTTCAGAGTATCATGGTGCGATTTTCTGTTCTAACTGCGGAGAACGGATTGCGACCCGTTATATAACGAAAATGGATAAAAAAGAAGCTTATCGACTAGTACCGTCAGCTTTTCATAAGAAGAAAATTTAAACGAATACCTAGTACCTAGTACGACTTTATCGACTTGTGATATAATCAAACGTATCTTGCAACCTAAGGATAAGGAGCATTTAATATGATTACAATTATTGGATTAGGGGCGGGGGATATGGATCAACTGCCATTAGGTGTCTATAAACAACTAAAAGAGGTCGGGCACCTTTATTTGCGCACTAAAGAACACCCAGTGGTTGCTGAATTAGAAAAAGAAGGGATCACCTATACGGCTTTTGATAAGATTTACGAAACCTATGACACATTTGACACCGTTTATGACGCTATCGTTAAACGTTTAACCGATGAAAATGAGAAAGACGATATCGTCTACGCCGTTCCAGGTCATCCCATGGTGGCAGAACGTGTGGTTCAATTGTTATTAGAATCTGATGTGGAAGTTGAAATTAAAGGGGGGCAAAGCTTTCTTGATGATCTATTTACCAGCTTAAAAGTTGATCCTATCGATGGTTTTCAATTATTAGATGCTACTGGTTTTAGTGTCGATGATTTATCTCTCGGACAACACATGGTTTTTTGCCAAGTTTATAATGCAGAAATGGCTTCGAATGTGAAACTACCATTATTAGAAATTTTACCTTTTGATTACGAAATATTTATTGTGACAGCTGTTGGATCAAACCAGGAGGTCATTAAAAGGGTGCCTTTGTATGAACTTGATCATGAAATCGTACTAAATAACTTAACCAGCGTTTACGTACCACCAATTCCTGATAAGCTACGTTATCACGAGCTTAGGATGTTGCGAAATGTATTAAGTAGATTGCGTGGACTAGATGGTTGTCCATGGGATCAGGAGCAAACTCATCAGTCATTAAAAAAGAACTTAATTGAGGAAACACAGGAACTTCTCGAAGCGTTAGATGGCGATGACATTGATCATTTAATTGAAGAATTAGGCGATGTACTCTTACAAGTTGCTTTTCATGCTCAAATCGGGGAAGAGGAGGGTTACTTTAGTATGGATGAGGTGATTCGCACGTTAAATGAAAAGCTTATCAGACGCCATCCTCATGTTTTTGGTAGTCAAAATGTACAAACACCTGAGGAAGCTTTAGCAATCTGGAAAGAAATGAAGAAGAAAGAACGTCAATAAAAAAGCCAATCTAAGTTGATTGACGTCTGAAATGTTCTAAATTTTCTTGAATTTCAGGATAAGTTTCCGGCTTGATTAATTCTAGCACATCCTCTTTGAAATCATCAAATGCCCGTTCAGAAAATGGTGTTTCTTCTGCTACTTCAATAGCACCAAGAAGTAAAAATTTTAAATCTTGTTGCTTTTCTGGCTTGGCACGATCCATCATACATTTATAAAAGGTTTCCTGATCTGGGTTCATTCAAACACGTCCTTTATCTAGATAATCTAGTATGGAAAAATCTGGGGATTTTATGCAACGAAAAAAGAACAATCTTATTAGATTATTCTTTTAGTATACCATACTTTATGGAAATAGTGGAAAGAACATTGGAATTAAGAACATAGCGGATATAAAGGAAATGAGAACAAGTGGTAATCCAACCTTGACGTAATCCATGTATTTGTAGCCACCTAGATGTAGAACCATAGCATTAGCAGGGGTGGAAATTGGTGAAGCAAATGCCCAAGAACTACCAATGGCTGTTGCCATCATAACACCACGTGGATCGGCACCAAGGGTTAAGGCGATTCCTAGGTTAATTGGAACAAGGAGGGCAGCTGTACAAGTATTAGACAAGAGCATGGTAAAGGTACAAGTAATGAACAAGACAACAGCAAGAATCATCCATTCAGATGGAGCCTCACCAAGTAGACCGACGATACGGTTAGCAATCACGTAACTAGCACCCGTTGTTTGCAGCGCATTTGTGAGAGCCATAATGCCAGCAAATAAGAAGATAACTTTCATGTCCATGGAGCCGTAAGCTTGCTTTTCGGTCATAACGCGTGTTGCAACTAAAACCATCGCACCAATGGAACTGATGATAAATAAGGGCAATCCGTGTTGCTGTTCGAAAACCATCCCAAGAACAACACCAACTAAAACAACAAGTGACATTGCTTTTTTCCACTTAGGAACGTGAGAGAAGTCTTGGCTCTCATTAACCATGCCTTCTTCTAACGGTTTATCCTTAGCTGGAAGTAGTTTGTACCCGAAAAAGATGTAATAAGCCATTCCTAATAAAAGAATCGGTAAACCAATCAATCCAAACTCGAAGAAACCAAATCCAGATCCAATTTCAACTAACGCATAGTTAGCAATCATGTTACCAGGTGTTCCAATTAAGGTTAAATCGCCACCTAAAGTAGAGGCTAGGGCAAGGGGCATCAACAATCTCGAGCGGGTAAATCCTGTTTGCATGGAAATTTTCGTTACAATCGGAATTAAAATCGCGGCAATCCCAGTATTAGAGATAAAAGCACCGGCAAAACCAGCAATTATCATAATGGTAAAAATCGTCTGACGTTCTGTTTTAGCAAACTTAGTCAGTAAATTGCCAAGCTCATTTGCCATTCCAGTTTCAAATAAAGCACCACCAACGACAAACATGCCGGCAAATAAAATAACGGTTGGGTTGGTAAAGCCAGCAAAAGCATCACGGAATTCAATGGCACCAGTAAGAGCAAGACCAACGGCAACAATCATTGCCGTTAAAGCAAGAGGTATTTTTTCCCAAATAAACATAACAATAGCAAAAGCTAGAAATAATAACGTAATCGTAATTGGGTTCATCGAAACCACCTCAGTTAATGTAAAAAATTTGTTTCTGGTATTATAACCCATCTACAGAGTAGATACAATTGTTTTTTGAACTTTTTTGTCAGAAAACTGTGTAAAAACAACTTAGTGCGAAAGGGCACGGTCTTTTCATATTTCAGAAGCAAATCATAACTTCCCATAATATATATTATGTAAACTAAATAACTACTTAAAAAAAGACCAACAAATCGTTGATCCTTTTACAGTACCTTCATTTCTAATCAATTTGACGCAACGTTGAGATCAAATCTACGTTTTGATTAACCGTCGGATTTCCACGATATCTAACAGTGTTTACTCCACTAATCGAAACATCGAAATTGTCAGAAACGGCTACAGACACTTCACTAACACCACGAACGTTTAACGTCATGGTATTCGTTTGAAAGTCAAGTGCACTAACACTTGTCACACCATCAATGTTGAACTCAGCATTGGTTGCTGAACCGTTTAGCTCAATGGTACTCACACCATCTACATCTAATACAAAATGATTCACGTCAAGTGCGTCCCATCCCCTAGCACCGATCACGCCATTGAAATTAGCTTCTAATAAGGTTGGTGCATAAATGTAAAGTCGTGCACCAATTTCAATGCCACTGATTAAACGTGTTGGTTGGTGGACACGGAGGACGTTTCCATTTACCCCAATTTCGGTTTGATCCAATACATGTTGCTCAATATGTAATTCAACGCGATGATCACTAGATTGGCGATAAACCACATCGAAGACACCGTTTACTTGAATGCGGTCAAATGCATCTAGCTCAATAATTTCATGGACCAACGTTCGATCTCGATTGCTACCACTACTGGAGCTCTCATTACTGGAGCTTCCGCCACCTATTCTAATCTCTTGCTGACAACCAGCCAAAATGAACACTCCTACTAAGGCTAATGCCATTAAATATAATTTTTTTCTCATGATTCATCACCTCTTATATCGCTCTATTATACAATGTTCTACACACAAAGTCTAATCAATTTATGGCGTATTTAATGATTGACCTAGTCAACAATGTTCATCATTTGCATTAAATACTTGGCATTGGTAGTTGTCGAAATGCCTTCCTTCATGTTGTAATCAAATCGAATTTCATTGTCGACATATTGTTCTGAGAAGCTATAATTTTTAATTCGTGGCAATTGATTGACCATGTCACAAAGCTCTAGATCATGAGTGGTAATCATCCCAATCACACCCAGCTCGTTTAATTTCTCTAATACGGTTTTTGCACCAATTAGGCGATCCACGGAGTTGGTTCCCCGGAAGATTTCATCGATTAAGAACATGGTATGAGGATTGGACTTCGCTTGCTCCATCATGCTTTTGATTCGCTTTAACTCTGCGTAGAAGGTCGAAATGCCCTCACTTAAATTATCGGCAATGCGCATTGAGGTAACAAGATCTAATTGGGAAGTTTCCATCTCTTTTGCACAAACGTAGCTTCCAGTACGTGCTAAAACTAAATTAACACCAACGGTTCGCATAAAGGTAGTTTTTCCAGACATGTTCGACCCTGAAATAATGAAGATGTTATTCTCACAAACCATGTCATTGGCAACCCGCCGTTCGTTGTTAATCAGCGGATGCCCTATTTCTTTAGCTTTAACTATTTTATCCCGATTAAAGGTTGGTATACACGTCGTTTGGCAAACGTTAGGTAAATGAGAAAAGGCCAATAAACTTTCGAATTCACCTAGTGAAATGAACCAAGATTCTGCATGTTTAGCGTACTTCTTCTTCCATTCTTGAAAGCGAATGGCTGTTGTCATGTCCCAAAGTAAGGTTAAGTTTAAAATGATCCAGGCAATGGTGTTTCGGCGAAGGTTAGCTCGGCTAGCAATCTGACCTAATTCTTTAATGGCAACATCAGCAGCTACTTCTGAGCTAGCTAAACATTCTTGAATCTCTTTTAATTTCTCTGATTTGAAGCTTCGGTCTTTTAATCCACTAAAAGCGTCGCTATATTCGTCTAAGTTATACGATAAATGAGCTACATCTTCCAAATATTTGGCTACTTTAAAGAACGTTAGTAACCAGGTCAGGAAGTGAATACCAATCAAAGCAAGGAGTAATGGATAAAGAGCGGTTAACTCTAGTAACCAGATGATTCCGATAAAAAGTAAGGTCGCCAAAGGGCCATAAATGGCGATTAATTTGAGCAGATCGCTTTTTAAAAAGGTCTTGGGATTTTCTAATCGTTTGGCAATAAATCGGGCGGCGCCATGAACGCCGATTTGCTCAAATAGATATTCCATGTGATTGGTAAATTCCACATCTTCACTTAATTCAGCAATGGCTTGTTGACGTGCTATAATTTCTTCTTCTGAATAATCAGGCGCTAGTAAATCATCGACAAACCGCTGACGACCATGCCACGTATGGGTGGTATTCAAAAACTGAAACACCGACTTCTTCCCTACCATGTCTAAGTCGCTGCTATAAGGGTGATCGCGATCGATAAACTCTGAGCCAACGTCTGTAAATTCTGACCAGTTACCAGAAATTCGGTTAAGATGACGACGATTAATGTCAATCATACCCCTAGAATAGTTAAGTTCCTTTTTTAACTTCTCGTGGTAAATCCAGAAGATAACAAAAAGAGCGGCGATGACACCACTCCCGATTAAAAGGGTTGTATTTCCATCACCAAAAAGGATGAAATAGATTAGCCATCCCACAAAAAGCACATGGATTAGCTTAATGTAACCAATGGTTTTGAACCTCTTATTTTGCTCAGTAAATAACGCTTCGTAATACTTTTTTTGTTGTTCAAACTGTGCTGTTTTCATACTTTCCACCTAAATCCTAAATCCGCCTCTACCTTTCCCCTTACCACGTCGTGCGGCGCGATTTCCAGCTGGCATACCCATGCCACCCATTCCTGGTCCACCACCACGTTGCATTTGCGTTGCCATTCGTTCCATCTGTTTTGGATCCATGTTTGACATCCGCTTCATCATTTTCTTCATCTCGTTAAATTGCTTCACTAATCCATTAACGTCCGTTAACTTCACTCCTGCTCCTTTACTGATTCGCTCTTTGCGACTATGGTTGATTAAATCCGGGTTTTTCCGCTCTTTTTCGGTCATGGAATACACAATGGCTTCCGTTCGTGCCATTTGTTTTGGGTCAACCTCAGGCATCTTTCCTCCTGCCCCAGGCATCATCTTCATGATAGCACCTAGCCCCCCCATCCGCTTCATCATCTTCATCTGTTTCAAGAAATCATTAAAGTCAAACGAGCCAGCCATCATCTTCTCGGCCATTTTCATTTGCTCGTCTTCGTCTCCCATGTTCTCTTCGGCACGCTCGATTAAGGACATCATGTCCCCCATTCCGAGAATTCTGGAAGCCATTCGCTCTGGATGGAAGGTTTCTAAATCAGCTAACTTCTCCCCCACCCCGATAAATTTAATCGGTACATTGGTCATTTTACGAATCGATAAAGCTGCCCCACCTCGGGTATCTCCATCTAACTTTGTTAAGATAACCCCAGTTACTTCAAGTTGTTGGTGGAAGGTATCAGCTACGTTAACCGCATCTTGACCGGTCATAGCATCCACAACGAGTAGGATGTCATGAGGCTTTACTTCCGCTTTTACTTGAGCAAGTTCATCCATTAGTTCCTCATCGATGTGCAGACGCCCCGCCGTGTCGATGATCACTAAGTCATGATCGTTTTCTTTCGCATAAGTCATCGCTTCTTTAGCGATAACCACTGGTGATTCAGACGTTCCTTTTTCAAACACGGGGATGTCTAATTGCTTACCGAGGGTTTTTAACTGATCGACAGCTGCTGGTCGGTAAACGTCACAGGCTACGAGTAGAGGCTTTTTCTTATCTTTTTTACGCAAGTAAGCGGCTAATTTCCCTGTTTGGGTGGTTTTACCAGCACCTTGAAGACCAACCATCATTAAAACGGTTGGGCCGGATAGGTTAAAGTTAATCCCAACTGCTTCCTCACCCATTAATTTGGTTAGTTCGGCGTTAACGATTTTAATAACTTGTTGGGATGGCGTTAAGCTTTTTAAAACTTTGTCGCCAATGGCTTGTTCCTTAACGTCAGCAATGAAATCTTTAATGATTTTAATGTTAACGTCTGCTTCTAGTAGTGCTAGGCGCACCTCACGAAGCATCACGTCAACGTCTGCCTCTGTTAACCGCCCTTTTCCTGATATCTTTTTAAGTGCTCCTTGGAGCTTATCTGATAATGTTTCAAATGCCATAATTAATTCTCCTTAATCCAATAACTCTAATTTTTCAACCAGTTTCAGTACTACTTTATCTGATGTGTGAGCTTTGATTTTCTCGTAGATTTCTTCTCGGTGTTCACTTTTTTCGTGAAGTTGTAGCTTCTTTTCATAGTCAAGCAACAATTTCTCTGTTCGTTTGATGTTGTCATGAACTGCGTTACGACTTACATCAAATTCATCTGCAACTTCTCCAAGGGATAAGTCCTCTTGATAGTAAAGCTCTATGTACGCACGCTGCTTCTCTGTTAGCAAGGTTTTATAGGCGTCGTAAAGGAGGTTGATTTGATTTAATTTTTCTAACATAGCGACCCTACCTCACTTATTTTTAGTATCTTTCTAGTATATCAAAAAAGACTAGCAACTGCTAGTCTCAGACTGTTGACAAATGGGATTTTTTCAAGTCCTAGAACAAAATTAATCTCAAAATTGTCAGGTTTTTGTTAAAATAAGTACTTACCTGATAAAATCAGGCCTCTAAGCTAGAAAAATT
>JGI24703J35330_11748454_pt1 | contig 16647 bp, 14 predicted proteins | sample TergutNt197P1_FD_35330 | JGI IMG/M metagenome (IMG submission 35330) | reverse complement strand
TCGCGCAAAAGAGCCTCCAGCTTATGGATATTGTTTCGCACGGCGGCTGTGATTTCGTCGTTATCCAGGCGGAACTGGCAGGTGACGGCTGTGGCGGTTTTTTGTACATATGTTTCAAAATGGCCGAGATTTGCTGTTTCTAAGGCTATGAGCGCGCTGGAAGATTCCTTTTTTTTGCCACCTGAAGCAGATTTTTTTGCATCTTTATATATGTGGAGATTAGTAAGGGTTTGCTCTCCATTGTAGACAATGGGGAGCTGTACGTAAATCTGGTTGCGGATTTGTGACGTAAAGTCAATGTGAGATTCCAGTGTATTTGCCTCTTGCAAGACGCGGGCTGTGCTGGGTGATGGTGTCGAAGCTTGCTGAATATGCTGCTGGATTTGTACCAGTGCCTCTCGCAGGCTTTGCAGGTAGTTCTCTATGGACCGGGGTGTAGAATTTGCTAATGGGAACTGCAAGTTTGCAGGAAGGGGAGGTGTTTGGATTTGTTGACTTGCATCCCCTGTGAGAATTTGCTTTAGCTGTGAGGACAATGTTTTATCATCTAATTGCCCCACGGATGATAGCAGGTTATGGAGCTGGTCGGTGATTTTTGCTTGGCCGCTTATCAATCTCTCCAGTTGTTGTGCGTTTGCTTGGGTTAGTTTTATATCATTCTGTAGCATAAATAACGCTTTATTTGAGGATTGTGTTAGCTTCATTGCCTGGTTAAATTTTAAAATGTTATCCTTTATTAAAGGAATGCCATTTTCAAACATTAGCTTTAACATTGTTTGGTTTTCTTCCGTATTCTTAAAGCCAAGTGTTAAAAGAGTTTCTGACATGACGGCGGTCGGCATAGTGGGTATATTGGTAGGGATATTGTCTGTAAGTGTCATTTTCCCTGTCGGCTGGGGTTGGGTTTGGATTTTGATTTGCGTTGTGGTTTTTATTGGGGTTGTGTCCGGTATGTCCTGCTGTTGTGGTTTTTCGGGTTGGATTTCCAGTTGATTTTTTATTTGGCTTGCAATTTTTACTTGTAGTTCCAGCGCATTTACTTCTTTAAGAACGTTTGTAATTTCGAGGTCTGTTTTTGTCGGTTGTTGTATCAGATGTCGGAGCTTATCCAGTGTTTCGTGAAAGCCCTGTAGATTCATTTTTAGGGTAGGGGACTTAGGCTCGGCAATTGTTTTTTTACATTGCTCTGCCAGTTCTGCATCTTTTAATTCCTCTATTGCAGCTTCTAATTTTTCTGTTTTTATTGATATTTTTGATAAATTTTCTACGATGTTGGCATTTTCTTGTGTCAGCTTTGCATTGTTTTGTAGCATGAATAATGCCTTATCAGCGGACGGTGTTAGTTTTACGGCTTGATTCATTTTTTGGAGATTTTCTTTGGTTAGAGGGATGCCGTTGTCTCGCATTTGTTTTGCCATTTTTTTGTTTTTTTCTGTTGCTTTAAAGCCATTTTCCTTTAAGGTTTCAGATATAATCTCGTCATCGCTTTGAGGGGGCAGGGGTGGAGCAGGGGTAGGGGATGTGGAGGAAACGGATGATGGAGTGGGTTGTTGCATTGTTTCTGTGGAAGTTTTTATGGTGTAATCTAATGTTTTTAGGTATAGCGGATTCATGATTTTTCCTCCCCCAAAATCAGTCCGACTGGACAGTGGTCAGACCCCATAATTTCTGGGAAAATACTGGCATCATGTAAAAGGGGACTCAGTGCTTCGGATACTAAAAAATAATCCAAACGCCAGCCGACATTTCTGCCTCGCGCACCTCCCATGTATGACCACCATGTATATGCATCGGTTTTGTCAGGGTAAAAGTGACGGAAGGTGTCTACATATCCGGCGGCGAGTAAAGTCGTCATTTTTTCGCGCTCTTGTGGTGTAAATCCCGCATTTTTTGTATTTGTCTTTGGATTTTTTATGTCGATTTCTTTATGCGCTACGTTTAGGTCGCCGCATAAGACGATGGGCTTGTCAAACAAACTGAGATATGCGCGAAAGTCATCTTCCCATTGCATACGGTAGTCTAGGCGTAAAAGCTCGCGTTTGGAGTTTGGTGTATACACCGTGATAAAGTAAAAATCATCAAACTCAAGTGCTATTACACGACCCTCCTTGTCGTGTTCTTCGATTCCCATGTCGTATTTTACAGATAGAGGCTCACGCTTTGACAATACCAATGTGCCGGAGTAGCCCTTTTTTCCTGCGGAGTTCCAATACGAAAAATAGCCGGGAAAGCTAAAATCCGCTTGTTCCGGCTGCATCTTTGTTTCTTGCAAACCTACTATGTCGCAGTCTGAGTTGTTAAAGAACTCCATAAATCCTTTATTCATACAGGCTCGTAATCCGTTCACATTCCAAGAAATCATTTTTAACGGCATAAATAAGCTCCTTTAATTGCATTTTATAAATATGATGAGTGTATTCATGATAGCAAAATCATAAAACTTTTACAATTGACCATTTCACCAAGTTTTGGTACGCTATAGTGAAATGACTTTGCTATAAAAATTTTCCCTTTGGAGACTGATTTATGACACAGATATTTTTAATCAAGTGCGGATATTTTTTAATGCTTTGTTTTTAATCTCCTTTTTTGGGAGATTTTTTTATATGAAAATTACGTGGCGCGTAAAGAACGCGCATTAAAGGGGAGGCGTTTTATGGATTTGCAGGGGAAACATTTAATCGCGCCGTTAGATTTGACGGTGGATGAGATGGAGGGGCTTTTTGCTCTGGCTAAAAATATCATTGCTAGTCCTGAGGATTTTTCCGAAATTTGCAAAGGGAAATTGCTTGCTACTTTGTTTTATGAACCCAGCACGCGCACACGTCTGTCGTTTGAGGCGGCAATGCTTAGGCTGGGAGGGCAAGTAATTGGTTTTTCTGAACCAATGTCAAGCTCCGTATCAAAGGGCGAGAGTATCGCAGATACAATCCGCACGGTCGCCTGCTATGCAGATATAGCTGTCATGCGCCACCCCAAAGAGGGGTCTGCACTCGTAGCGGCGCGCAAGTCGGGGATTCCTGTAATTAATGCGGGCGACGGTGGACATTTTCATCCTACGCAGACGCTTACGGATTTGCTCACCATAAAGTTGGAAAAGGGCGGCTTTGATGGTATTACCATCGGTATGTGCGGTGATTTGAAATTTGGGCGTACAGTACACTCTTTGATTTGCGCATTGGCGAGGTATAGCGGGGTAAAGTTCATCCTTATTTCGCCTGAGGAACTCCGTGTGCCGGAATACATCCTCGACGAAATGAAGGATTACGACGAAGTCAGAGACCTTAGTGAGGCTCTCCCAAAATTGGATGTGCTATATATGACCCGTGTACAACAAGAGCGTTTTTTTAACGAGGAAGATTATATCCGCCTAAAAGATAGCTATATCCTCAATGCTGCAAAGCTAAAAAAGGCCAAAGATGGCCTCATGGTGCTTCACCCGTTACCGCGTGTAAAAGAAATAAGCACCGATGTGGACGATGACCCTCGAGCGTTTTATTTCAAGCAAATGAAAAATGGTATGCACATCCGCATGGCATTACTTGCGGCATTACTGGGAAAGGTGGGGATGTAGTGGAAATCAACAGCATATCAAACGGAATAGTGATTGACCACCTGCAAGCAGGCTCAGGCATGAAAGTCCTCGACTACTTGGATATAGACACAGGTCTCGGCTCAGTCGCCCTTATCATGAATGTTCCCAGCCGTAAATACGACAGAAAAGATATAATAAAACTGGAAAATTATGAAAATGTAGATGTTAATGTCTTGGGCTTGATAGACCATAACGCCACAGTAATATATATCCAAAATTGTAAAATCGTAAAAAAAATAAAACTTACTTTACCCGAAAAAGTCACAAATGTATTGAGATGTAAAAACCCTCGCTGTATCACATCGCAAGAGGATACTATACCGCATGTTTTTCATTTGTCGGACAGTACAGGCAAGTACAAATGTGACTACTGCGACAATATAATAAAGGGGCATGTAGAAAATTTAAAAAAGTGAAAGGGTGGTTTTGCTGTGGCAATAAATAGCGCGTATGTGATGCCTCACCCGCCGCTTGCTGTGCCGTCGGTAGGCAATGGCAAGGAATTGTTTATATCCGAAACAATAACCGCAATGGACGAAATCGGAGCAACCATCGCACGTAAAAAGCCTGATACGATTATTTATATAAGCCCTCATGCACCGTCTTTTAGCGATTGTTTCTGTGTTGGTGGCGGTGTGGAGGCAATAGGGGACTTTTCGCGGTTTGGTGTAGATGGAGCGAGTTACAGTACAACATATGATAAGACTTTGTCCGAAGAAATCATGAGTCTTTCGGGCGCGCAATACGTTAACGGTAACGTGCTGGACCACGGCGTTATTGTGCCAATGCATTTTATAAACAAATATTATGAATGCTACAAAAGTGTCCGTATATCACCATCAGGACTGGATGCGGCGGACCATTTTGCTTTTGGTAAAGCAATTGCGGAGGCGGTAAATAACCTCGGCATATCTGTCGTCGTAATCGCCTCGGGCGACCTTTCGCATAAGCTATCAGAAAACGGCCCCTATGGCTTTGCCCCCGAAGGCGAAATGTTTGACCAAAAAATCATGCAATTTCTTGGTGATTGTGATTTTGAGTCGCTACTAGCCATGGATGCTGATTTGAGGGGAAATGCGGCAGAATGTGGCTTTGGTTCATTTGCCATACTTGCCGGGTGTTTGAGTGGGTGTAATGTCATCGCCAAACGGTTGTCATATGAATGCCCTTTTGGTGTGGGTTATGGTGTGGTAAGTTTTGATGTCGAAGATGACTATCGCTTGTTGGCGCGACTCTCTTTGGAATACCGCATAAAGACGGGGCAGATGTTGCCCTACGAAGGTGCCAAATCTAAAAAGGCCGGTGTGTTTGTCTCGCTACACAAAGGAGGGGAACTGCGAGGATGTATCGGTACGATTTCCCCGACAACGGCTGATATTTCCGAAGAAATCATCCAAAATGCCGTATCCGCAGGCCTGTATGACCATCGTTTTCCCCCTGTAAATATCGCTGAACTACCATATATAACATATAAAGTTGATATTCTCGATAAACCCGAGGACATCACCTCCGCAAGCGAGTTAGACGTTGGGAAATATGGTGTAATCGTAGAAAACGGACATAAGCGTGGACTACTGCTCCCAAACCTCGAAGGTGTGGATACAGTAGACTACCAGCTCGACATAGCTTGCCAAAAGGCAGGAATCGCTAAAAATGAGCCATACAAAATGAAGCGTTTTAAGGTAACAAGGTATGAATAAATGTTACATTTGCCCTCATTTTTGCGAAATAACCGTAGGAAAACACGGCAAATGCGGTATGCGTACATGGGGCAAAACCTCCGCCGTAGTGTTGGACCCTATCGAAAAAAAGCCGTTAAGGATGTTTTACCCGGGGGCGATGATTCTATCTGTAGGGGGGTATGGTTGCAACTTGAATTGCCCCTTTTGTCAAAATCACGAAATCGCCATGCCCCAAGGGGGGTGTAGCGCTTCAAGCCAAATCATCCAACCGTCAGAGTTGGTTTCGCTTGCACAACAAAGAGTTGCACATGGCAATATAGGTGTGGCATACACATATAACGAGCCGCTGATTAATTTTGAGTATGTGCTTGACTGTGCACGCAAAATCCGCTCCGCAGGACTAAAAAATGTACTTGTGACAAATGGGTTTATAAACCCTATGCCATTGGAAAAATTATTGCCATATATAGACGCAATGAACATTGACCTAAAGGCGTTTTCGCAAAGATTTTACAGAAAAATAGGCGGTGATATCGAGGTAGTAAAAAACACAATCGTATCAGCACAAAAAGTTTGTCATATAGAAGTCACAACTCTGGTAATCCCTGATGAAAATGAACACGACATAGAGCCAATTGCAAAGTGGCTTGCTTCGCTACATCCACAAATTCCACTGCATATCTCACGATTTTTCCCTAAACGCGGCTACGCAGACCGAAAACCCACGCCCAGAGAGACAATATTTGCATTGGCAAGCATCGCCCATAAGTATCTGGAGAATGTGTACGAGGGGAATGTGTAGAGCCGGCTAACTATTCGCAAAAGTTGTCTTTTGCGAATAGTTAGCCGGTGCGTTCCATAAACCGTTTTGCATCAACTATAAAGCGGGTGTGGGTGCCGCTTCCTATTTTGACATCACAACACATAGCTACTACGTCAAAAACAATTTTTTTGCCATCTGTGCTTGTTATTTCTGCGATAGCTGTGATTTCTTTATTTAGTGAGCTGGCAGCGGTGTGGTCTACGCTTATTTGTGTGCCTACAGATGTTTGTCCTTGTTCCAAGCTATCCGATAAGCAGTCGCAAGCGGCTTCTTCCATCAAGGCTATCATCATCGGTGTAGCGAATACGTTAAGGCTTCCACTTCCTACTGCTTTTGCGGTGTTTTTTTCTGTCACCACTGTTTTGGATGTTCCTGTTTTACCTGTTTTCAACATGTTAATATCCCCTTTTAGTTATCGAGAAGCCCCAAAATCTCTTCTTTGGGCATCACGCCTATGGCCTGTTTAACCACTGCACCGTCTTTTACCACCACAAGTAAAGGAATGCTCATTGCTCCAAATGCCGCGGCGAGTTCCGGCTCCTCGTCTACATTTATCTTTCCTACACTTGCATGGGCGATTTCTTGTGCAATTTCGTCTATTATTGGTGACAATGCCTTGCATGGTGCGCACCATGGAGCCCAAAAGTCGATTAGTACAGGTTTGTCGGATTTTACTACCTCATCAAAATTGTTCTTTGTGATTATAATAGCACTCATCAAAACTCTCCTTGTCTAAATTAATATAGTAATTGGCTGCTTATATAACCAATAGTTCCATCATCAGTTTGTACAAGCAACCAATACAAACCATTTACATATGTGTCGGGAACGTATTCGTTTAAAAATGTTAATGTGGCATCATCCCATAAAATCTCGATGATAGTTTGGTCTGCTATTCCAGGGCCGTCACGTAATCTTGCGCCGGTTCTGCCCTGCTCGTTTAAGGCAAATACGATGTTTTCCTGCCAGTCGGTAGTTGCAGGTTGCGGAGTGGTGTCAGGTGTGTCGGGCAGCTGAGTTGTTTCATAGTGCTGATTGTTCTCATCATATAAATGCGCTGTTTCTCCAATATTGATTTCCGAGTCATAGGGGATAAACGCCATCGCAGGGATGGCATATTCCCTGTGAAGTCCAAAGGCTGAAGCCCAAAGCGTAACAGTAACTGCACACACAACTAAAAATTGTTGCGCAAAACTTCGTGAGCGTATCATTACCCCTTTGTATTTAGTGTGTGAAAGAATCATTCTGTTTCGCTTAACTCTATCGCAGAGCCGTAAATACGAAGCAGGGTAATCTTCCCTACCCTTCGCATGGTAGCGTATACAGAGCCACTCATACGGAGTCTCTATAAATAAAAAATTCCATGCTCGAAAAATCACATGATAAAAAAACAATAAAAATGCAGGTGCTATAACATATTTAATCACCTGCGTCGCAAGATAAACAAAAAGCCACAAAACAAACAGAATCAAGACAGTCCTAATCAAAAAGTGTATATGGAGCCAATCGGCAAACAAATTGCTATAAAGCTCCCCTGCCCTATCAAATGTGGAACTAATAATTGTCATGAAGCACCTCCATCGACTTTAACAATAACATAAAATACTAAAAAATTCCCCTATAAAATTTTACGCATAAATTGTTTCAATTATGTTACATATATGTTATAATGATGTGAAAATATAATATATGCTTTTTTGGGGGAAAATATGTTATACGCACTTGCGGATGGTCAAAAGTTGCTTTCGAAGCACAAGATTACTTATAAAATCATACGCTTTATTGCTTCGGGTGGACAGGGCGAAGTGTATGAGGTCGAGGACAAGGGTGGCCAGAGGTTTGCGCTAAAATGGTATTTCAAGCATTCTGCTACAAAATATCAGCAAAAGTTAATAGAGCGTCTCATAGAACGAGGCGCACCCGACGACCGCTTCCTTTGGCCACTTGATATTATATTAAAAGATGGCCTGTTTGGTTACGTCATGCGTCTACGTCCGCCTATGTATAAGGGTATAGTAGACCTCATGAAGCGTCGCGCCGAGCCTACTTTTAGCGCGCTTTGTATGGCGGGGATTAATTTGTCAGATGGATACCAGAGTCTGCATTCTCAGGGGCTTTGCTATCGTGATATTTCTTTTGGCAACCTATTTTTTGACCCAAAAAACGGCGATGTGTTAATTTGTGACAACGACAATGTGACCGTCAACCAGGATACAGAAAGTGCAACGAACGGCACGCCGCGCTTTATCGCGCCCGAAATAATCACAGGTAAAAGTAAGCCTTCTACAGAGACAGACCTATACTCTATGGCTGTATTGTTGTTTTATATGTTTATGTTGCATCATCCACTCGAAGGCGCGGTGGAGGCAAACATCAAATGCTTTGATGCTAAGGCGATGGAAAAAATATATGGACATGAGCCGATTTTTATATGGAACCCCGCAAACGATAAAAACCGCCCTATCCCGGGTTATCAAGACAATGCAATTATTTTTTGGCATATGTATCCTCCGTATCTGCGTGATATGTTTATAAAAGCGTTTACTAAAGGCCTGCATAACGGAAATGCGCGTATTGTAGAAAAGGAATGGAAGGACGCATTTGTTTCACTAAAAAACAGCATCCTCTACTGCCAGAAGTGCGGCAAAGAAAACTTCTTTAACAAAAAGCCTACATGTTGGTCATGCAAAACTGCAATTTCTCCCCCACCCCGCTTGGTTATCAAGGGGCAAAACGTAATGCTTAACCATAACAGCTCTGTTTTCTCGCATCATCTGCACGCTAATTTTGACTTTGTTACAGTAGTTGGAAAAATGAGCCAACACCCTTCACAGCCGGGGAAATGGGGTCTTACAAATGCAACAAATGACAACTGGACTTTTATAAAAGCAAACGGAGACACCGCGATAATAGAACCGGGCAAAACTGCCCCCCTTATCACAGGTGCAAAAATAAACTTTGGTCCGACCGAAGGGCTAATCGAATAGGAGAATATACATGAGCGAAAGAAACCTACCCGGTGGAGAAATGTCTTCTAGGATTTTAGATTTTTTCTGGATTGCGGATTGTTCGGGTTCTATGAATGGTGAAAAAATCCAAACACTGAATTATGCCATACGCCAAACCATACCCGACATGCGTAAAGAAGCTGATGATAATCCAAATGCTTCCATCATGGTACGTGCAATTAAATTTTCTGACGGAGCTGCTTGGCATGTACCCACTGCTACCGACATAGAAAACTTTAACTGGACAGACCTCACTGCGGGTGGTGTTACTGCTATGGGGATGGCATTGGAGCTTGTTGCAGGTGAGTTAAAGCAGTTCCCAACGGATACAAAACGCCTCCCTCCCGTACTTGTTTTGCTTACTGACGGACAACCTACAGACGATTTCAAAAAAGGGCTGGAGGAGTTGCTTGCTACGCCTTGGGGAAAAAAGGCTGTGCGCATTGCTATAGCAATCGGCAAGGATGTAGACCTCGACGTGCTTGAGCAGTTTGCCGGCAATAAAGAACTCGTACTCGAAGCCAAAAACCCACAACTGCTTGTTAAATTTATAAAATGGGCATCTACAGTTGTTAAAAACGTATCTGCACCTTCTGTTGGTGATACTGCGGGAGGCGGAGCGATTGATATAAACACCATCCCTACAGCATCTGCCGACGATGATGATATATGGTAAAAAACAGGCAATGGCAAGCAATCGGCAGCATAGTGGATGGTGCAATCCACATTCGTAATGAAAAACCATGCCAAGATGCTCTGCATATCCACGAGGATAAGAATTTTGTCATTGCGTGCGTAGCAGACGGACATGGTAGTAACTCCTGCCCTTACAGCGATGAAGGTGCGAAGGTCGCTGTAAAGATAGCCGCAGAAATCCTCGCAGAAATGCTGCCAAACCTAGCCGACCACAAAGACATACGACTACCAAAAATTCTTGAATCGAAATGGAAAGAAGAAGTGCAAAAACTACACAAATCACAAAAACGTGAAACCCTTGACCCATTCCCATATATCCAGTACGGAACGACATTGCTTGCGGTGGTGGCAGCAGAGGATTTTGTCTTAGCATTGCAAATAGGTGACGGCAATATTTTGATGATAGACAAAAGTGGAAACGCGCGCCCAATCCTTCATATAGAAGAGAGTGTGGGTGAGGATACAGAGTCTCTATGCCTCGAAAATGCATGGACATATGTGCGTACTCAGATTATCCCAACCACAAGTGATGATGTTGCCATGTTTTTGCTTTCCACTGACGGCTATGCTAAGAGTTTTGCAGACTCGTCAGGCTTTATAAAGGCAGGTACAGATTTTTATACACTCTGGCAGGAAGAAGGCTTGGATTTTATAAAACAAAACCTGCCCGACTGGTTACGTAAATCGTCAGATAAGGGTAGTGGAGACGACATCGCAATGGCATTAATAACAAAATAGGGTGATATAATGACAAAAACATATACGGCTATTACATTTGAAAATAATGTAGTAGCGGTAGAAGAAATCAAAAAACAGCTAAACTTAGAAGAAAATCTTCTAAAAAATTCGCTTGGTATAATCGCTTGCCATCAGGATTTTGTAAAATCCGGTGTGATGAAGCAGGTATGCGAGGCATTGCCTTTTGATGTTGTCGGCGCGGTTACTTCTTTGCAATCAGCGGGAGGAAAGACAAGTGGACACGCATTATCCATCATGCTGATTACCACCGACGAGGCAAGATTTATAAATGTAGTAACCCCGGTCCTTGGTGATAACTACGAAAGTAAAATAATAGAGTGTTACAAGGATGCGGCCACAAATGTGTATGGCAGGGCATCATTAGTGCTTGCTTACTCGCCATTTACTTTGCAATACTCCGGTGATGACTTTGTTAGCGCGCTTTCTGCCGCAAGCTATGGCGCGCCATGCTTTGGGACTATAGCGGTAGACGATTCGAAGGACTTTTCGAGCAGTTTTTCGATATATAATGGCGAGCATTATAAGGATAGACTTGTTTTCTCATTGATTTTTGGAAACATAAGACCCAAATTTTATGTATCAAACATTTTACATGATAAAATGTTTGACAAAAGTGCAAAAGTCACAAAAAGTAAAGGCTCGACTATCATGGAACTTGACTCACGACCTGCATTTGAATTTTTTGAAGGTTTAGGGATTATGAAAGTTTTTGACTCCGTAGAGTCTATGCTTACCATGCCGTTTTTGATAGATTATCATGACAATACACCGATGGTTGCGAAACAAGCGTTTAGCCTAACCCCTTCTAAGCATGTACAATGCAACGGCTCTATACAAGAGGGTAGCACACTCCACGTTGCAATAAATGAAAAAGACGATATTTTAAATTCTACAGGTGCTAAAGTAGACAAGTTTTTAAAAGAAGCAAGTGAGGCAAGTGGAGTGCTAATATACTCATGTTTGTCACGATGTTTAACCATGGGCGACAAACCAACAGAAGAACTCGATTTGGTAAATTTTAAACTTGGAAATACATTGCCTTCGTTTATGGCATATTCGGGTGGCGAAATCTGTCCGACTACCACATTTAATGATAAAGCCATCAATCGTTTCCATAACAATACATTTGTCGCTTGTTTGTTTTAACAAAAATTCCTATTATAAAAGTCACCTAAAAATGCAGAATACATTGTGAGGTGATTTTTTTATGAAAAAATTTATATGTACCCTTGTGTGTATAATTTTATTTTCAAATGCAGTATTTGCCGAAAGTTGGGGAGTTTACTTTCCAAAAGACGGAGGAAGACCCGAGACAAACGCAACGGCAGAACATTTGTTGCAGTTTGATGCGTATTTTATAGGGAGCGAAGATGATAAGGTGTTGTATCTCACCTTTGATGCGGGATATGAAATAGATTTGACGGCAGGGATGTTGGATGTGCTAAAAAAACATGAAGTGCCGGCGGCATTTTTTTTGGTAGGCACATACATCCGTGATTATCCACAGCTTGTTACGCGCATGATAGAAGAAGGCCATATAGTGGCAAACCACACAATGACTCATCCTGATATGAGCAAAATAGCAAGCAAAGAAGAATTTGCAAAAGAACTGCATGGCGTAGAAGAAATCTACAAAAATCTGACAGGCGAAGATATTCCGAAATTCTATCGCCCGCCGCGAGGCATCTATAATGAGCAAAACCTAAAGAACGCACAGGAGCTTGGTTATAAAACGATGTTTTGGTCTACGGCATACAAAGACTGGGAACGCGATAACCAGCCCAGCCGTGAGGAGGCATTCTCAAAGCTAATACCACGCACTCACCCGGGCGCGATTATCCTATTGCACAATATCTCAAAAACAAATGCCGACATACTGGATGAGCTGTTGACAAAATGCAAAGACATGGGATACCGTTTCGAAAGCCTCTATCATTTAACGTCTGCAACAACCTTGTAAAACAAAGGTGCTGTCTTGCTAAGAAAAACAAGACAGCACCCTTTGTTTTTTTAGTTGCGGAAGTTTTCGGACAATCCAAAAAGATAAGGCCGCCGTAGATGTTTTGGTCAAAACTGATGATTTGGGTTTTTATACAAAAACCCATCGCGGGAGCCATCGTAAATACTCGACAAAGCCTACATTAACGGGCATACCCGAAAGAACTGGATAAAACAAAACAAACAACGCAAATACTACAGCTGCATAAGCAAAGGATAAATAGTCGCGCCGTACATATTTTTTAAAAAACAATGCAATCAAAATCACCATAAACGGCACACTCGGAAAATAATGATATATAAAAGTAAGCCGCGTGACAAAAATCCAAGGCAGGAAATTTACTGCATACGCCAGAAGTAGGAATATGGTATCAGATTCGTTGCGTCGTTTTTTTGCCAGAGTAAAAATGGCAAATCCTATTGCAAAAACCCCAAACCACCACACCGTAGGATTGCCCATAGAACTCATGCCCTGCCGCATGGTAGCCGAAATAACCGTCTGATACTGCCAGAGTGGCACTTGTATAAACGGCCATGACCACCATGGCGAGGCAAAAGAATGATGTACATGTGCCAACACATATATCGAATGATACCGTAGCATTAGCACCTGATTATCCCAAATCGCACGTATTCCCCCACCCTGCGCATTAATAAAGGGGATGTACGAAAGCATATAAATAACCAGCGGCAACGCGATAAAAAATGCAAAACAATAATAAAAGATTGTCCAAGCCTTCCGCTTATCGAGCAAATAAACTTTGTACAATGCAGGGAAAAATAAAATCGGCAAGCCTAACGCTCCATACAGCCCCTGCCACTTTGAGGCAATAGCAAGCCCCATCGCCGCTCCACAAAGTGCAAGCAGTACAAGAGACTTAGCAAGTGAGTGTTCACTAGCCCGCCGTGTATATAAATACATGAAAAAATACATCGCCAGCACAAAAAACGTAACAAATGTATCAATAGTAGCAAGCCGAGTATGAGAAAAAAGCATAAAATCGAATGTAAAAATAAATGCCGCAAAAAGTGCAAAATTGTTGGAGCGTAAAATCATACGTGCGAAGGCATAGAGAAGCGGAATCATAAAAATCCCAAAGAGTGTACCGGGCAAACGCCAAGCAAATGGTGTCATGCCGAATGCATCAATACTCCAAGACATAAAAACCTTACCCAGAGGCGGATGTGTTGTTTCAAAAACAGTAAGACCATGCAAAAATTCATAACCTGTGCGGGGGTGGTAGATTTCGTCAAAATAGGTACTGTTCATAAAATTTCGACTTTCCGGTACAAGATGCTGTTCGTCAAAAAGCAACGACTCACTTGCGCGTGCCACAGGCAAAATTTCTCCATCTGCACCTCGGAATGCGACCTCCTGCAATCGCAACCCCTCCCCTGCCCCGATTGCAATAAATCGCGCATAAAAACTAAGAGGCGCGTAATGCCAAGCAAAAACATCACCACCGGTTGCAGAATAAACAAGTTCCCATTCGTATCCGTCAACAGAGGCATGGAGACTGAATGGGATATTATGACGCGCACCCATCAAATACTGGAATCCGGAAACATATGTAACGCCTGCGTCCTCGCCAAAGAAATCCCCGCCTAAATGAACATGCACAAATTCACCATCAGAGACCCATGTAGTCTGTGGGGTGCGTATATCCCCAAGACGCACAAACGCCAACACGCTATATACCGCGACCAAAGCAGAGATACATGCCCAGTCTCGCCCCTTCATGCGGGGTGGGTTTTTTAGGCTATCACCCTCTTTTGCCTCATTTTCACATCCGCACAGACTCCTGACAATCGTAACAATAAGCGTGACGGCCAAAACAACAGTAATTAGAGATATTACATAAATCGAAGAGTTGTTTATAATAGCCCAATTATAACCACCGTTAGCCCATCTCAAAATTTCTAAGCAATTTATAAAAAACACAGATGAAAAAGCCCAATACAAAACAAGCCCACGCCTATCACGACTCTCCATATAATATATGAGAATAAACAATAATCCGGGGAATAAATAACGCTCATGCATACGCACAGAAAACGTAAAAATCACAATAAAAATCGCAGCGACAATAAGATAAAAATGTCTACCCTCATGCTTTGTTTTGTCCACATGCAAAGCAACAAGCGCGGCGACGATAATCACAATCGCAATAATCACGCCCGCAACGCTCAAAGCTCCTTCTAAAGGTAGCCAGTTTCCGCCTACCAAAGCCCAAAAATTAAATGCATTTACCGAGGCGTGATTATACAAGCCCATGCCATATATCATTTGATTAAATGTGGTCGTAAGCCCAAACGGCAAAGAAACAAGTACCATCGTACCAATGCCCGCACAGATGGCAAGCGCAAGAGACCGTACAGAGCTAAAACTGGGCTTGTTTTCGAGTGCGGAGTATAAATAAACAGGCCCGAGAAAAAGCGATTGCGGCTTTGTCATGATGGCAAGCCCGAAAAAAACATAGGAAAGTAAAAGCTTCTTATCTCGCATAAAATACAGCGAAACAAGAAGCATTAACAAGAAAACAGACTCAACCTGTCCCCAAACAGCAGAAATCATGATAATAGAAGGATTGAAAATCCAAGACGTTACGACCCATGGTTTTTTGCCCATCATTTTATAAATAACAAGCCCAATCCCAAGGTCGCAAAGAATCGCAGGCAAAAATGTTAGAAAGCGAAAAATAGGCGTATCGGCAAAAGCACCGATTACATATAAAACATACATATATACAGGCGGATAATCCGAAAAAAAGTCGTCGCAGTAAAAATTTGCAAACCCGCCGTCAAAAAGTCTGCGCGCCCAATGCTGAAACGTCAACACATCATTTTCAAATGCAAAATCAATAAAAAGAAACGCAAACAGGCGGATTAGAAAACCCGCCGCTAACAACATCCAAATGTTTGGCTTAAAGTTTTTCCAGTCCAATTTCTATCCGCCTTAGTGTTTCATCTTTGCCGAGAAGCTCGCATATTTCTGTAGCACCGCAGGGGGTCGTTGCCTTGCCGGAGAGAGCGGTACGGATAGGCCAAAGTACTTGTCCGTTTTTTAGCCCATTGGTCTCTGCGATGTTTGATACTGTAGCAAAAAGCGCGTCGTGATTCCAGTCCGAAAGTGACTGTAATGCCGTGAGCGAAAGTCCGAGACTCTGTTTTGCTATTTCGGGATTGGTTTTCATTTTTTTGTGGGTGTAGAGTTCAATGTCATAATCCGGGAGTTCGTCAATAAAATCTACAAGCTCTGCACATTCTTTTGCAAAAGTCACACGAGACTGTGTTATCTTTGCCAGAGCGGCATAGTCCGCATTTTTGACCCTTTCTTTTAAATACGGCAATGCGAGGTTGTAAAACTCTTCTGTCGGCAACGCTTTTATATGCTCGCCGTTTACCCATTTGAGCTTATTCAAATCTACCGCTGACGGCGATTTGCTTATGTTTTTCATCTCAAACACTTTTTCCAACTCGGATAATGTAAATATTTCGCGGTTGTCAGAAGGACTCCAGCCTAGCAGAGCCGCGTAGTTTACAATCGCCTCGGGCAAAAAACCCTGCTCCAAAAGCTGTGGGATAGAAGCGTCACCGTGTCGTTTAGAAATCTTTTGCCCATGCTCGTTTTGTAAAAGTGGTAAATGCACAAAAATCGGTATATCCCATCCCAATGCCTCGTACAAAAGTTTATACTTTGGGGTGGATGTAAGATATTCGCTGCCTCGCACCACATGCGTAATCGCCATCGCGTGGTCATCTATGACATTAGCAAAATTGTATGTGGGCATTCCGTCGGATTTTATAAGAATTTGGTCCTCCATCTCACTATTTTCGATGGTAATATCGCCAAAAACCTCATCATGAAAAGTAGTTTTGCCTTCAGGGATTAGCTGTCGTATTACATATGGAGTGCTTCCCAGCTTGCTGTTTACCTCTTCTTTAGAAAGGGATGCGCAGTGTCTGTCGTATTTTTTTAGACCGCGTTCGTCCGCCAATCCATCAAGCCTGTCCTTATCGCAAAAGCAATAATACGCCATTTTGCTATCCACAAGCCGCTTTGCATGTGGCAGATAGTCTGCCTTG
>JGI24703J35330_11748455_pt1 | contig 16674 bp, 16 predicted proteins | sample TergutNt197P1_FD_35330 | JGI IMG/M metagenome (IMG submission 35330) | reverse complement strand
TCAGTGGCAAAGCAACTGGATAACACAATTTGAAGAATGCTTTTGATTAGCAAAACGAGAGTTGTGTTATCAGTGGCAAAGCAACTGGATAACACAACTTGAAGAATGCTTTTGATTAGCAAAACGAGAGTTGTGTTATCAGTGGCTTTGCCAAATACTGGTTTCGCTGTGAAAACTATATTATAATTCAAAACAAGCTCTTTGCAAAGGGCTTGTTTTTGTGAGCTTAATATTAAACCGCAACAAAACTCCCAAGCGGCTTTGCCGTGAGGCGCAAGAGTTTTGTTGCGGCGCAATACTACACCCGAATTTTTAATTGAAAGTTTGGGTGTAATACCCCGACGCTCTGCGTCGGTTCTCGCAAGTGAAGCGAGAGGGGTGCAGGGCTTGTCCTGCATTAAAAGGGGGAATCATATGAACAAAATATTTATACTTATACTGAGCATGGTGCTATTTTTTGCATTAACAGCTTGTAGCGATACTGATGAGAGTACAGAAGAAGGCACAATCGCACAAAATACTAACGATGATGATGGCACAGATTTTTATTATTATGGTGGTGAAATCACAATTTTTGTGGGTGAAGGATTTACATTTGAAATTGCGGATGGATGGTCTATGTGTGAAGAAAATCAGTTTGATTCAATTATTCGTGAAATCATAGCTCCTGATGGAATTTCAAGTGTTAGTGTAATAAGCGAATCTATAACAAGAGTTGGGTTTTATGAATACGTGAGTGCAACAATCGAAGGGTTAGAATCGTTCGGTGTAAACGAAATCATATCCGAAGAAGCTGTGGTTGCTGGAAATAGAGCAAATTTCATTTCCTATAACATGGAAACATTGTATTTTCACCAATATATTATTGAAGGCAAAAATGATATGGTCTTTATCCTCACTTACACTCAAGTTGGTGTGGAGAGTTTTCTTGACGGATTTATAAAAATGGTAGAATCATTTACGTTTGTGTGAATTTGCTCGTTAGCACCTGTTCAGTATCTTAATAAATTTAAATTGCTGTGAGCGAATTTCGCTATAAGTTTATAGCCCCTATTGACAAAATTAAAAGATTATGCTATACTATGTTTTATGAAAACTATAAAAAATCTAATCAAAATTGAAATGAATGAACATTTGTGTAATGAATTAATCCCGTTTTGGAATCGCCTCGCTGATTATGAAAATGGTGGATTTTACGGCTACGTCAGTCATGATGGTAAAATTGACAAAACTTATCCTAAAGGTGCGGTTTTAAATCTAAGGATTTTGTGGTTTTATTCAAAATGTTATATCATAACCAAAGATGAAAATTGCCTCAAAATGGCTAAACATTGTTATGATTTTATTGTTAAGCATTTTATAGATAACCAATATGGCGGAATTTATTGGCTTGTTTCTGCAAAAGGAACGCCTATTGATACTATGAAACATTCATACAGCCATGCGTTTTTTATTTATGCTATGTCAAATTATTATGAGGCTTCGGGCGATGTCAATGCACTCAAATATGCTTATGAACAATTTCGTACTTTTCATAAAAAAAACCCAGACTACACAGAAGCCTGTGAGCGCAAATGGGAAAGGACAAGTTCTACAAAAACCACTGGGGCTATACTGCATTTAATCGAATCATTTACTGAATTGTATAGGGTTTGTTTGGATATTCCGCAACTAAAAAAGCTCGAATGTTCTGCCCAAAGACGGGTGGAGCGTTTGCTCGAACTTGTATATTATGATATGTACGAAAGCCATAAAAAGCGCCTCCCTGAAATTTTTGATAATCGAATGAATAAATCAGATAGCATTTATTCATATGGGCATTTTGTTGAAGCTGCTTGGTTGATTGGTGGAACGCTTGATGTGATGAAAGGCATTATTCCGATAAAGTTAGAATCTAAAATCCGCCAGATGAATCACGATTTAATCGAAACAGCGGACACATTTGCGTTTGCGACAACTGAAACTTTAATGTGTTACGACGAAAAAGATAAAATCGTTAATCGACGCAAAGCATGGTGGACTCAGGCTGAAGGTATAGTGGGTTTCCTTGATGATTACAAGCGTTTTGGTTCAAAAAAGTCGCTCTATCGTGCGGTTAAGTTATGGGATGGGGTTAAGTCACAAATGCTTGCACGTGAATACTGTTCGCAGGGCGTGGAATGGATTAACGAATTAGATGAAAACGCAATTCCAGACAAAGAAATGCCATTGGTAAATGAATGGAAATGCCCATATCACACAGGTAGAATGGCGTTGTGGGTTTTGGAGAATTTGTAGTGCTTAATATAGGGAGTTATAAACGTGAGAAATAAGCGTCACCACGAAATTCTTGAAATCATTAAAGATATCGACATCACAAGCCAAGAAGAGTTAATTGCGGAACTCCGCAAACGTTCATATGTAGTGACGCAGTCTACCGTTTCGAGAGATATATCAAAACTCGGGCTTAGTAAGTCTATGTCTGAAAACGGGGTGTATCGTTATGCTGTTCCAGAACAGCTCAAAACCGAAAAATTTGAGGGGATGTTGTCGAGTGCGATTAAAAAAATTGACACAGCTATGAACACTGTTGTAATCAAAACTTATGTAGGTATGGCATCAGCGGTATGTGTAACACTTGAGATGATGAATCTACCCGAAGTTGTCGGAACTATAGCTGGTGATGACACTATTTTTGTTATGACGCGTTCGGAGAAAAGTGCACTCAGGTTATCTCTTCAACTGAAAAAATTACTCTAACACGAGGTTGTAAGTGCTTAAAGAATTGTATATCGAAAATCTTGCTATAATTGAAAAAGCTGTCATTACTTTTGACGGTGGCTTTAATGTGTTCAGTGGTGAAACTGGGGCAGGAAAAAGTATACTAATCGGCGGAATAAACGCAGTTCTTGGAGGGCGTGTTTCTAAGGATATAGTTCGTGCTGGTGCGGATAAGGCGGTTGTTACCGCTTTGTTTGAAACGAACGGGTCTGGTGATTCTGAATACGAGTCTGAAAAAGAATCAAGTGGTGAAATTTTGTTCACACGCGAAATCAATTCTAATGGTAATTCGATTGCACGTATCAATGGGAGGACTACTACTGCATCTGAACTAAAAGAAATCGCTTCAAATTTAATCGACATTCATGGTCAGCATCAGACGAGATTGCTTATTTCGCCAGATGTTCAGCTTGCTTTGCTTGATTCGTTTGGTGAGATTTCTAAAATCGAATATGAGCAGGCTTTTCGTGAATTTTCAACGGTTTCTAAAAAGTTGAAAAAACATCTTTTGGAAAATGCTTTACGTGACGAAAAAATCGAAATACTTACATCAAAAATCACTGACTTGGAGCCGTATAAGCTAAAAATCGGAGAAGAAGACGAGGTTTCTTATGAACTCGAAAAGCTCCGTAACGCACAAAACATTTCTGAGGCGTTGAACCGCTCATATTCAGCATTAGCCAGTACGTCGGATAGTAATCTAGGGGCGTGTGATTTATTGAACATCTGTAAAATCAGCCTTAGTGATGCTGGCAAATATATATCTGAATGCAATATTTTGCAAGGAAGGATTGCAGAACTTGTAATCGAGGCAAACGATATTAAAAATGAATTGTCAATACAACTTGACAAAAATTCCGAACCTGAAAAGCTACAAAAGCTATCGCAATACGAAGAACGTATGAGTGATTTCCTGCGTCTAAAGCGAAAATACAGTATGAGCTGTGATGAAATGGTGTCTGCGTTGGAAGATTGGAAAAGCCAGCTTGCGGATTTACAGAGTGGTGATGAGTTTATCCAAAATTTGACCGAAAAAAAGAAAAATCTCGGCGAAAAAGTCCGCAAACTCGGGGGGGAGCTTAGTGAAAAACGCAAACAAGCATCAGTAGCACTCACACAAAGAATTTGCGACGAACTCGATTATTTGGATATGCCTAGCACTCGTTTGGTTTTTGCGATTAAACAGGACAAAGTTACGATTGGCGGAATGGATACGGTTGAGCTATTAATCGCCGCAAACGCTGGCGAAGAACCTAAGCCACTTTCAAAAATCGCTTCAGGTGGAGAATTGTCGAGAATTATGCTCGCAATCAAAAGCGTTCAAGCTGACAAAAATGATGTAACGACAATGATTTTTGATGAAATCGATTCAGGAATTAGCGGAAGAGCTGCTCAGAAAGTCGGGCTAAAATTATCGGCGTTAGCTGGTGGTAAGATTGATGCCGCAAATGTGAATAATCATGCAAGACGACGCAAAAATCAAATCCTTTGTGTCACTCATTTAGCACAAGTTGCGGCACTAGCGGATAGACACCTGCTTATAGAAAAACAAACTAAATCTGATGGCAGAACGTATACAGCAGTCAAGCCAATCACTGGCGAAGAACGCAAGCGTGAATTAGCAAGAATTATCTCAGGAGATGACGACGAAATATCGCTCGCTAATGCAGAGCGGCTTATGTCTAAAAAGCAAGAATTATAGTCTAAAAAACATGTGGAGGGTTTTAATGCTTACTTCGGCTGAAATTGATAAAAAATACATGGTTTTGATGAAAAAGTGTGAGAATATATTCGCTGAAAAAGGTATGGAATACGGTGCAACATGGGCGATTTATCGCTGGAGTTCGTTAGTAGACCAACTGTGGATGAAAGTTAAAAGAATCCGCACGATTGAAGACGCACCATCAAAAATCCCTGACTCTGTTGATATAGAGTATATGGCACTCATCAACTATGCGATTGTGTTTTTAATTAGGCTCGGTAATGTTGATGCGATTGCATCATCTGACCAAATTCTTGAAAACATCGAACTTATGGACGGGTTTTCTAAAACAGAGGTTATGGAACTATACCAAAAAGTCGTAAAAGAAGCGTTTGAACTCTATCAAGCGAAAAATCACGACTATAATAATGCGTGGCAGGATATGACTGTTTCATCAATCACTGACTTGATTATCGTTAAAGTTTTGCGAATGCGCCAAATAGTTCGACAGATATCAAATCAAAAGAAAAACCTTCGATATGACGATGTTGAACAACAATTGTTTGATATAATAAATTATAGCATTTTTGCACTTATTAAAGTGGCAGTGTGAGCTTGCAATGGTGATTGTTTCCAATAACGATACAAAAAAGTAAAATAATTTATATTTTTTTTTAAAAAAGGGTTGACAACTCGTTCATAATAGTGTATACTGATATAGTCAGCGTGTTTTGACAAAGAATCTAACTGAGTGTTAAACATTTATTGAAAGTAAACATTAAAAATTCCACGCCCCTGTAGCTCAGTCGGTAGAGCAGTAGACTGAAAATCTACGTGTCGTTGGTTCGATTCCGACCGGGGGCACTTACAACTGGGGGTAAAACTTATAACTGGGTACTTATAATTAGAGTGGCATTCAAAAAAGCATCATATGCGGATGTAGCTCATCTGGTAGAGCGCAACCTTGCCAAGGTTGAGGTAGAGAGTTCGAGCCTCTTCATCCGCTTCTTTTCATGGTATTTTAATGGTACAAAAACCGCAAATCCGCTAAATCCGATGTAGGATGAGTGGATTCGCGGTTTTTGTCTTGTTTACGGCATTTACACAATTTGACATAATTATAGTCGGTCAGTTTAAGTTTGCCTGATGTTTTGCGATATATTTTCTACCATACTGCGTTGATTTTTGCTTAAATATCAGCGGATATTCGCACAAAGCCCATGAGAGCAGGCTTTGCCAGCTTGATAGGGCAAAATCGCCTTGTCTGCCAAAAAATCTACGCACCAAATCAACAGAGTAAACTTAAACTTACCGACTATACTGAAAGGTTTACACAAAATGAAAAAACATGAAAAATTTATTTACCACAGCTATAAAGTCGACGAAAATGGCTTTGAATTTCATTTCAGTATGGGGCAATATCAGTTTCGCCCTAAATGGACGTGTGATGTTAGTTCACCTATTAAATCCCCTAATGACCCAGTATTAAAAGAACTAATCTTTAATCTCGGAATGGTGGAGCTTGTTAGCTACTGGAAGTCTGCTTGTCCTAAAATAGTCGAAATACAATGCGGAATTCTTGATGAGTGGCAGATTGCATGGTGGAAAAAATTATATCTGAATGGATTAGGAGAGTTCTTTTATTTAAATAAAATCACGCCTACAGAAGATTTTATGAAGATTGTTTGTCCGAAACCGCACGTGGATTTGAATCAAACGAGCGTTTCGGAGGATAAACCTAATCACGAGAGTTTATCTGGATGTCTAATCCCAGTCGGTGGTGGAAAAGATAGTATCGTAACTCTTGAGCTTTTGAGTAAAAGTAGAGCTAAAAATCTTTCCTATATAATCGGCGATGTTAAGCGTGCTTTTGATTCGGCGAAAACAGCGGGGTATTCAAACTCACAGATTATAGGTGTTCATCGAACAATTGACCCTGTTTTGCTTGAGTTAAATCGAAAAGGTTATCTAAACGGACATACGCCATTTTCGGCGATTGTTGCGTTTTCGTCGTTGATTTTTGCTTATCTGTCACGAAAAAAACACATAGTCCTTTCTAACGAAAATAGTGCTAATGAAGGCAACTGTCAACTAGGTGAGATGACAGTTAATCACCAGTATAGTAAAAGCATAGAGTTCGAGAGCGATTTTCGAGAATATGTAAGCAGGATTTCATTGGCGAATAAAGTAGAACTCCCAAATTATTTCAGCCTGCTTCGTCCATGGAACGAGTTACAAATTACTGGAGCGTTTACACAATTTCCGAAATATTTTTCAGTGTTTCAATCATGCAATGCAGGAACTAAATCTAACATTTGGTGTGCAAAATGTGCAAAATGTCTGTACGTCTATATAATGTTATCGGCTTTTATCGATGATGAGCAGCTACTCGGCATTTTCGGAGAAAATTTGATTGAAAATCCTGATTTATCCGAAATTTTTGTTGCTTTGAAGAATCCGAAACATGATAAACCTTTTGAATGCGTGGGTACTCGCGACGAAGTTAATCAAGCGTTGGCTATGGCGGCTGAGCATCGTTCAAGCTCGAATTTGAGTTTGAGTTCAGGATTGTATAGCGAGTTTGATAACAACAATTTTGTTCCAGAAGAGTTTTTAGAGTTATTGTATGATTTCTGGTAAGTGAAACAAACGAGTTCTGCTATATGAAGAGAAAGGAGGGTGATTTCGTTGAAAAATTTCTATCGTGATGGTGGGCTTGTGCTTACTGTTATTGCGCTTACAATTGTTACACTTACGCTTTCGGTTGTGCTTTATATTGGTGATACTCAGGCTTTTTGGGTATTTGCACCTTTTATCGTCTTGACGTGTGGATTTGCGATCGGTAAGTTGATTTTAGTCACACGTAAAACTTTTCAATATCTCACGATTATTAAAAACGAAATCGCCGTAGCTGAATCAACTTCTCTTTATCATTCGCCTACTGCAATTGCTATTATCGACAAAAACGAGCGTATTGTATGGTTTAATGCAGTTTTCGCCCGCGAGTTCAAGCAAGATGCACATTATGGAACGCCTTTAAACAATGTCACTACTGCAAGTAGCGAACTGCTTTTGAGTGGTGGTGATGCCCGTGTCAAGTATGGAAATAAATACTACAAAGTCAATGCCACGACTCCTCAAGAAGGCATAGCGGGAGAGGTTTTTGTGGTATATTTAGAAGATATTACTAAAGAAATTTTTCTTGAGCTTGAGCAAAAGTTATCTAAGCCTGTTGTTGTGATTGTGATGATTGATTCATATGAAGAGGTTTTTTTGAATGACAATTCTTCTGAAAGTGTTGCGGCTTCAATTATGGTTCGTGTTGACAAATTGCTTGAAGATTATGTCAAAACAACGACTGGTATTCTGCGGAAAATCGGGCGTGACCGTTATGTAATTGTCCTTGAATTGCGCCATATTCAAGAGCTAATCGAGGGTAAGGTGAAGCTATTAGATAAAGCACGCAAAATCGCTGTTACAGATAGAATGAACGTAACCCTCTCAATCGGAATTGGCAAAACTGGTGCGAATATGAATGAGAGCGAACGGTTCGCACGACAAGCACTTGAGATGGCACTAGGGCGTGGTGGTGACCAAGCGGCCGTTAAAACTAAATCAGGGTTTGAGTTCTACGGTGGGTTTTCTAAAGGAATCGAGCGTCATACCAAGGTTAAAGCGAGAATTATTGCAAATTCTTTACTCGATTTGGCTAACCACGCAGATATTATTTATATAATGGGGCATAAGTTTTCTGACCTTGATAGTGTAGGTTCGGCAGTGGGGTTGGCTTGCGGGCTTAGAAACCTTGGAATGCCTGCTTATGTGGTGATTAACAAAGAAACCTCTCTTGCCTATAAGCTGATTGAAAGCCTTGAAAAGCATATGGAAAATAATTATTCCACGAGCAATGAAGGTGATGAAGAATCAGGGAGTCCGCAGGAGTCAAGCGAAGACATGACCCCTCTTTTCATCGAACCTGAAAAAGCACACGAGGCATGGACAGATGATTCGCTTTTAGTAATCGTTGATACGCATAATAAAAAGCTACTTGAAGACGAACATTTGTATGAGGGGGCAAAAAAAGTGGTGGTAATTGACCACCACCGTAAAATGGTTGGTTTTATTGAAAATGCACTGATTTTCCATCACGAAGTAGCGGCATCATCAGCGGCAGAAATGGTGACAGAACTCTTGCAATATTTTGGAGAAGCTGGAATCATCAACGGCGTTCAAGCTGAAGCGTTGCTTGCAGGAATTATTCTTGACACTAAAAATTTTACTCTTAAAACTGGAGTTCGTACGTTTGAAGCGGCAGCGTTCTTACGAAAACTTGGTGCAGATACAGTGAATATCAAATCTTTATTTGCGGGGAGCATTGATAACTATAAGTTAAAATCAGCTTTAGTTGCAAATGCTTCTGTTTATCGCAATTGTGCGATTGCGTGTACTGAAGCAACGGACATTTCTGAGACAGGTGGTGATATTCGAATCATCGCACCACAGGCGGCTGATGAACTTTTGGAAATCGAGGGTGTATTGGCATCTTTTCTGGTTTATCGAACCTCTGCTACTGATGTGAATTTAAGTGCACGTTCAATTGGTAAGGTGAATGTACAGGTAGTTATGGAAGAACTCGGTGGTGGTGGTCATCATAACATGGCTGGTGTACAGATGAAAGATGTCAGTATAGGGCTTGCCGAACGTAAATTGCGTGAAGCCATTGATAAGTATTTTGACGTGTGAGGTATAGTCGACCAGTTTAATAATGTTTGAGTATTATTAAACTGATTGACTATATAGTTTTCGTAAGTTTTATTCAAAGTTTAGATTTGAGCGACTTCTCACAATTTTGTATCAAACTCATAAGAACAATCGCTTGTTTGCCAAATTCAGCTTCGAGGTTTGTGATACTCGCTTGAGTAAGCTCTTCACCAGATTTTCTGAGTTCTTTTTGAGCTTCTTCAATTGCTGAAACTGCTTTTCCTTCGCAAGTGAGGCGTTCAGCACTAGCAACACGAAACGCCATCTCTTCTTTAATTCCGAAGATGTTAGGGTCGTTCTTAGGGTTTGCACGGTGGATTAGCCTGAATGAGGTGTAGATTGATGATGATAAAAATTCAGTAACCGTCAATAACAGCTTGGAATTTCCAGTTTTAACAAGTAGTGAGTAAATTATGTCAATGCTCGTTAAAATCATCTTTTTAGCTAAAGTTGCAGTTATGCTCTTAGCAGCAATTCCTCTATTGCCGTCGCTGATTTCAGGAATGTCGCTTTCTTCAATTTGTTTACCGTTGGTTGAAGCTGTTCTTCCGAGTAGATAATCAGTCGAAACGTTGTAATAGTCGGCTACTTTTACTAAAAAAGCCAGCCCACACTCACGTTGACCCCTCTCGTAATGTGAGAGCAGTGCTTGTCCTATTCCGAGTTCTTCTGCTGCTTTTTTCTGGCTTAGCTTACGTTCTTTTCTAAGTAACGCTAAAATCCGTGGAAAATCTTTATTCATACACTACCAGCCCCCTTGAAGTTTATTATACAACAATTTTCGACAAAAGTAAAGAGGAAAATCAAAAATAATGAAGAATTATGAAATTTTGTTGATTCGCCCTAATGATTTGAATGATTTTGCAAGTCGTTTCGATTATCCGTATGTTGGGAGAATCTATGCCGCCCCTGATAATGAAAGTGTTCAGTGGGCTATGGCGAGTTATCCAGAACTCGCAAAACAAACCCTTCACACTTCGGCAAATTTGCGAATGCGTGAGCGTGTCTCGAAGCCATCAAAAACTACTAAGTCTACAGAAGATGATGCGACATATGCAATCAGATGTATTGCTGCATTGAATCAAATCTTTGTCGATTTAACTAAATCAGATGTTTTGAGAGCAGCCGCAGTAATCAGTGAAGAAGCAATTGTTACGTTAATGTCGGGGTGTGCAATGCCAAGGGGCGAGCCGCTAGAATTTTGTTTGAAACCTGGTGAGGGTTGGCTAATCAAAATGTCGGCGTATCTCTGGCAAAAAGGAACTGTGTTTGAAGTAATCGGAAAAATTACAGATAAGAGTGGAAATTTGGTGAATAATGGGGAGGTTTTATGAGCGACACAAATGAAAAAAAAGAGAAAATCTACGATAATTTCGATGATTTTATAGCGAATACTCAGTCTGAAAAAACTGAAAATTTTGAAAATCTTGAGTACACTCCACTGCATCAAAGAAAAATTGAACGAAATGAAGATGGTAAGTTCGCTGAATGTTTTCATAAACACGTTGAAGACGAACCTCCTAAACGTGATGATTACACATTTAGCGGGCTTTTCCCAGCTAATAGTGTAAATTTCACCACTGTCAAGAATTTGATTTTTGCCTCACACGATATTTATGAAAAAATCATTGGTATATGTATGTTTATTCTTGTTGGAGCGGTGTTTAACCCGCTTTTGCATATAGCGATTGCATATGCCACCACAGATTTTTTGCGTGTGGGATATGTGCTTTTTATGGCTGGATTTTTTCTATATTGTATACTCGCTGTAAACGCAACGTTCCCATTTTTAATTCTCGTCGTGATTGCAAGTGGTAAACTCTTGTTTTTTCATGAGGGTATAGGCGATGTTCTTATAGCGGTTGCGATGTTTGCGACTGTATATCTAATGTTTAGCATGAAAAAACGTGTGGATAACGAAATCGTCGCTAAAGCCATGAAAGTTATTGAAAAAGAACGCTTAGAATCACAAGGGTCTCCGAAAATAGAGGAAGTTGAGAGAGAAATAGATGGAAAATCCAATCGTCAAAAATGATGTTTTTGAAACCGAGATTATAACAATCGCAAATGATGGCTCGGGGGTTAGTAAGGATAAAGGCGTGACGGTATTTGTACCGAATACTGCGGTTGGTGATTTTGTCGAGGTGAAGGCAGTCAAAGTCACTAAATCGCTAATTTATGCACGACTTTTACGTGTGATTACATCTTCCCCAGATAGAATTGAGAATGATTGCCCTGCTTTTCCAGTTTGTGGAGGCTGTGAGTTTCGCCATATTTTTTATGAAGCAGAACTGCGTGCTAAAGAAAGTTTTATTCGTGATGCGTTCAAACGAATTGGCAAACTATCACCAAAATTTTTGCCAATTGTAGGTTCAGAAAAAAATGAGCGTTATCGTAATAAAGCTCAGTATCCGATTGGTAAAGATGTTAATGATAAAGCGATTTCAGGTTTTTACGCTACACGGAGTCATCGAATCGTGCCGTGTCATGACTGTAAGCTCCAACCTGAAATTTTTAGTGAAATCAAAAATTTTATAGTAGATTATATTCGTGTGAATCACCTGTCTGTTTATGACGAAATGGCACATCATGGAGTACTTAGGCATCTTTGTTTGCGAAAGGGTGAGCGTTCAGGAGAGATTAATGTCTGTATAGTTGCACGTCGTAAAATTCCTGAACTTTCAAAATTAGCTCATATAATCATAAAAGAATTTCCGTCTGTAAAAGGCGTGGTATTAGATTTGAACAGCGAAAAAACAAACAACGTTTTTGGAGAAAAGAAACAAGTGATATTGGCGGGTGCTGAAAACATTATTGATACTATGTGTGATGTAGAAGTGATTATTTCGCCACGTTCGTTCTACCAAGTCAATACCCCAGCTGCTGAAATTATGTATGGAATAATCGCCGATTTCGCACAACACGAAGGTAAAACTGTTCTTGATTTATATTGTGGAATTGGCACAATCGGGTTGATGTTGGCGAAAAAAGCAAAAGAAGTGATTGGCGTTGAACTCCAAAAAGCATCAATCAAAAATGCCCTCCCCAATGCCGAACAAAACGGAATCAGTAACGTGAGGTTTATTTGTTCTGACGCTAAAGAATTAGAAGAAGTTTCGGCAGTAAAAATCGATATAGTAATACTTGACCCAGCAAGAAAGGGTTGTGAACCAGAAGTTTTGCATAAAATCGCAGAATTATCACCCGAGCGAATTGTCATGGCTTCTTGCGAGCCTGCTACTGCCGCACGTGATTGTAAGCTATTAGCAGAACTCGGTTACAAAACAACGCGTGTGGCAGGAGTAGACCTATTTCCGCGCACACGCCACGTTGAGTGTGTGGCAGAACTCATAAGAGCTGATTCTTAACCAGCTCTTAGTTATAATCAATCAGTTTAATAATACTTGAGTATACAAATATCAAGCACGAGTTACAAAACTCGTGCTTTGATTTTCGATATTGGGTATGGTCGCTTAACATTAATTAAGAGGAAATCTATTCAGTTTCATAACGATAATCAAGCGTGCTGAATTTAGTGTACCTACCATCCCAATGAAGATTAACAGTTCCAGTTTCACCTTGGCGGTTTTTAGCGATTATACATTCGCTAAGATATGGTTTATCAAACTCCTTATTATAATAATGCTCACGATACATAAACATTACTATATCAGCGTCTTGCTCAATTGAACCAGATTCACGTAGGTCTGATAACATCGGGCGTTTATCACTACGAGATTCTACCCCACGTGCTAATTGCGATAACACGATTACAGGTACATTTAAGTCTTTTGCCATAAGTTTTAAATTTCGTGTGATTTCACTGATTTCTGCTACACGATTACCGTCAGAGCGCCCAGTTGACATTAGCTGTAAGTAGTCGATTACAATTAGCCCTAAATTTTTTAGTCGCCTGAGTTTTGCTTTCATTTCCCCAATTGAAGCGTTTGCACCGTCATCAATATATATTTTTAGAGGTGACAATACTGCCACACCCTCTCTAATGCTGTTCCAGCCGTCGGGGTCGATTTGCCCAGTACGCATCTGGTCAGTTGTAATGTTAGATTCGCCAGAGATAATTCGCGAGACCAGCTGTTCGCGCGACATTTCGAGGGAAAAAATCACAACTTCTTTCTCAGGGCTTTGCTTAGCGGCACCTACTGCCATGTTGATTGCAAACGATGTCTTACCCATACTCGGTCTACCAGCGATTATGATTAAGTCAGACGGGTTAAGCCCGAAGATGTATCTGTCTAAGTCTGAAAACGAACTTGGCATTACGCCTTCATTTTGTAAATCTGGATTGGCACAAACTGCCTCAAGCTCCTTGAGTTTTTCTTGAATGACTGACTGGATATGAACTAACCCACCAAGTTCACGTGAATCGCGCAGGTCATAAATCATTTTTTCGGCAGCATCTATGATTTGTTTAGGATGTTCACTACCAGTTACAGTCATATCAAAAATATCACGACAAGCATACATAAGCGAACGGAGCATATGTTTTTCAGTGATGATGTTAGCATACGCCGTAATCCCCGAAGGATTTACCACCAACTCAGCGAGTTTTAGTAGATACGAACGAGCCTCATCTTGATTGTCAAAGACTTTTTCGCTAACCGAACTTTCAATTACTGTAACAAGGTCAATCGGTTTACTTCCGATAAACATATTGTACATTACCGAAAAAAGCTGATTATGTAACCCTACATGAAAGTGTTCAGGACGCAAAAAATCAGCGACACGTGTGATTGACGACGAGTCGATAACAATAGTCCCGAGTACGGTTTGTTCCGCATCAAGGCTGTATGGTAGGGTAGAATTGTTAATTTCAATAGCCACTTTTCACCTCATTATTATTGAAAGTTCGGTTGTAATACCCCGACGCTTTGCGTCGGTTCCCTCGAGCGAAGCTAAGAGGGGTGCAGGGCTTGCCCTGCGGTGTTACCGAACATTTTTATTATTTATATCCTGTCGCTATATGGCAATGACTTTATATAGCTCTCCATGTATGCCCAATCAGGAGATTTTTCTTTATTAACGGGGAGTTTAATTATAGTTTGCTCGATACCTTGGGGGTTTGGTGTTCTTCCATAAGAATATTTATATTGATTCTGATTAAAAATAGTTGCCAAAAACAAACCAATATTTTTATTAATAGGGACATCTTTCTTAGGTTTGAATGTCCTTGCTCTATCCATTACCCAACATTCAGTAGGCTGATAAGTCGTAAACATTCCTCCCGCTTCGCCGCAACATACAATAGAGTTTTTAGGGCAATTAAAAGAATGATAATACCCATCAACCCCATTATTAAGTTTTGTTGATGTTATAACATTATAACAATAATCATTCGTTTGAAAGGTGAAATAATCCTTATTACGTACAATTCTACTTCCGCGTTTTACGGTAAAGAATTGCCCAATACGGAATTCACCCCATTCATTCGGGTTAAGCTGAAGATGTTTATTTTTAGTTACAGTTGTTGTTATAGATTTATGGTGCAAACTTTTAATATATCGTTCCATGAACTCCCAGTTTGGTGAATCATTATAATCAACAGGAAGTTTTATAAAACTTTTTTTCATTTTATCTAACGTCCATTTCCGTCCGTAGCTGAATCTAAACCAAATTCTCTTATTTTCACAGTCGTCACCTCATCAAACAGCGGTACTAATGAATCGGATTTTTTCAAAATTTCATTGTATGCCTTTTTTTCACATTCAATTATTTCGTGTACCAATTGTGGATTGCTGTTTATATCATACTTGCTCATCACGAACCTAACCTCACTATGATATGACCACCTGCTTCCATGGCTTCGCGCAAAGGACGAGATAAACTTCCATTCTGCTCCACTACCATGATACTGTTAATCAATCCACTCAAAAATCCAGCCGTAGTGCGCTATGTGTTTTTCTACTTCTTCAATCGTTAAGAACCAGTTATCAAAACCATTTCCTACTCCTGGCTCCAAGGTGTCAAAAAGAAGCAAATAATAGCCACCAGTTATTTTCGTGTCGTCTTCTATGCGGAAATACCAATTAGTATAATAACCGTTTAATATTTTCGCGTTTAAGTTTAACTTCATCACGGACACCTCAATTGATAAAACGAACATGATTGTTAGCAAGCACATTTCTGCTGGTGTCCAAAATTTCCAAATGGACATGAGGTACGGCAGGTGCGTGGCGTCCTAACAATGAATTTACGTCCATTCTAAATCTATATGTGAATTCCCCAACAGTGTTTTCAAAAACACCGCTTCCCTTTCTGCCGATTTCTCGATATCCAGGACCAAGTGCCTCTATTCCAAGGTCAATTGCTTCGCTTGATGATAGTGTATGTCGGCTGGTGATGTTTGGATTTCCATTGTTGTTCATGGCAGCATCTACTGTTTCATTTATAACATCATGAACACGTGGACTCGCATTTTGTGATGCACGGTTCACTGGAGCAGAACCAACCCCCGTATTCGCCCCACCAGAAGTCCCGCTCGAAATCGCCCGTCCAGAATTCGGCGTTGGAGTCGCATTCGATGCCCTTACAACCCCGCTCGGCGTAGCATTGTTCGCATTTCTGCTTGCAACTCTCACACCATCGGCGATATTCGAGCTTTGACGTACTCCAGTAGCCGCCACTGAAACCGCATTGTTGCTTGCTCGCACTGTGGCGTATGATTTATAATCTGCCTATTAAACATTATACCACAACTCGTCCTGTTTTTCAAGCTACTATAATCAAACCACTTGCAAAAGGTTTAATAATGTGATATAATATAATCATGAGTTATGATATAAAATTACGCCGCCGAGCAATAGAATTGGATTGTACTGTTAAAAGTAGACACAAAATAACACCTCAATTTAAAACCATCTGCTCTTTTTCGTTGGGCGAAGTCTGCGTCGTATAAAAAATTACAGTTACCACTCGTTTAACTGCACGTACACGAAAATCGACTCGGCTCTTGAATGCTATCGCTTGAAAATCAAGGAAAGCGAACTTGAAAGCCTGATTTTCACGCTTATTTCCAAACAAGCAGAGTTAATTTTGGGCTTTTCTTGTGATGAATTAGCTTCCAAACTGAACTCACAGTCCGATTATGAGTTGCAAATTCGGCAGTATATGGACGAAAAGCGACGTTTGTATGAGCGACTCGTTCTCGGCGAGATTGATGATGTTGTGTATCAGGAGCAAAAATCTGTCTGTGATGCTAAGTTAGCTGGGGTTAAGGGGCGGTATTCTGATTTGTCTACTCAAACTGCTCGGATGCAATCTGATAAAGCGAAAATCTCGGAATTGCAATCTGTCGCTAAGAATATTGTAGGCGAGAAATGTTTGACACGGGAGCTTGTCGAGGCTTTTTTTTGTGCAATATACACAAAAATCCCCCATTCCAGATTTTGCTCTGGAATGGGGGGGTTAGTTGTGTCAACATCGAGCTATCTTCC
>JGI24703J35330_11748456_pt1 | contig 16685 bp, 17 predicted proteins | sample TergutNt197P1_FD_35330 | JGI IMG/M metagenome (IMG submission 35330) | reverse complement strand
TTTTCAACTTCCAGAGGTGTTTTGAAAAAAGTAATCCCAATCAACCCAGCGGCGATTAAGATTATGACCTGGGTAAAACGTGATGGAACTAAGAGCAAAGAAACAAGTGCGAGGATTGAAATCAGGCGTGTTTTATTGCTAGGAGCCAATTTTTCAGCCATGCCAAGTCCTGCATGAAGAACTACCGCCAAAGCAACGATTTTTAGACCCATTAACCATCCATGCTGTGATACATCGAGTTCGTTTGTTAGTAGTGCAAATAAAGTCAGAACGAGTGCAGATGGCCATGTGAAACCGAGAAAGGCAATAATTCCACCTAGAACTCCACCGCGCGCTGTTCCTACGCCAATTCCTACTTGAGAGCTTGAAGGTCCTGGTAAAAACTGAGCAAGCGCCATTAAATCAGCATAAGTTTTATCATCGAGCCATTTTCGTTTTTTAACATATTCTTCGCGGAAATAACCAAGATGGGCTTGTGGTCCTCCAAAAGATGTCAATCCTAGCTTCGTTGCCACCCAAAAAATTTCAAATAAATTTTTAGTACTATTTTTTTGCATAATTAACTCCTTATCTTTGATAAAAGTTTATTGTAATCTATTTTGACTTAAGTTTCATCTTTTTTTTGTAAATTTTTTTAAGTTAAGCACATTTTATTATTTTTCAAGTAGTAAGACAACGCATTCCGCGCCCATTCCTTCACCACGACCGATGAATCCCATTTTTTCACCGCGAGTAGCTTTAACATTTATCTGATTTGTTTTGATTTGTAAAACTTTCGCTAAATTAGAACGCATTTGTTCAACAAAAGGGCGCATCTTCGGAGCTTCAGCAAAAATCGTCGCATCAAGATTCCCGATTTTATACGGTGAATTATCAAGTATTACTTTTGTTGCTTTTAATAAATCCATCGAATTAGCACCTTTATACGTTTCATCGGTATCTGGAAAATGAGTTCCAATATCACCGAGACCCAAGGCACCAATAATCGATTCAATCACAGTATGTGTCAAAACATCAGCATCACTATGACCTTTTAAACCGAGCGTGTGTTCTATTAAAACTCCACCTAAAATTAGCGGTCGATTTGCAACTAATTGGTGCACATCTTTAGAATGACCGATTCGCATTTATAACATCTCCTTTTTTTTAATAAAAATTCAAAATATTCAACATCATCAGGCGTAGTAAATTTAGGATTAGCCTCGTTGTGTTCAACAATCTCGATTGGAATGTCCGTATACTTCTCAAAAATCATCGCATCATCTGTTGCAACTGGCAAAAATCCATCACGAAAAGCTTTCTCATTTGCTTCTTTTAGCGGTGAGGTTGGAAAACATTGTGGAGTTTGTACCGCCACAAGTTCATCTCGAATAAGTGTACTTTCTATAAAACGCGGGTCGAATTTTTTACGAAGTTTAATGGTATCTTTCGGGGTAAAACCGAGCACAGCACCTCGATCTTTATCAAGAACTTTTAGACAACTACTAATCATCGATTCCGTAATGAAAGGTCTTGCTCCGTCATGAATTAAAACAAAATCCTCGGTTACAACTTGCATCCCATTATAAATACTTTCTTGACGAGTTTTAGAACCTATCTCGATTTGAACCTTGGTAGACGATGCGAAAATCTGTGAAATTTTATCAAAGTCTTTATGATTAACAGTTAAGATAATTTGTTTACATCGTGCATCTTCTAAAAAAGTGCGCGCAGTGTATTCTAAAATTGTCATGTCGTTAATTTTATATAAAAGTTTATTGAATCTGAATCCCATTCGAGACCCGGTACCTGATGCAGGTATGATGGCAGAATACATTTGATAGCCCTCCAATTTAAAATGTATATTTTGTTGAAAAAAACCTATTTTATCTTGTGCTTAACTGCATAAAAAAAACCACCTTTGAGTTGTAAAAGTGGCATTTTTTCGAAAGTTAATCACCGAATACAGCGCGGTAGTCTGCGATAAATTTCTCAATCCCTTGATCAGTTAATGGGTGTTTCATAACTTGCTCAATTACTGAGAATGGTACTGTTGCAAGGTCCGCTCCCGCCTTTGCACATTCGATTACGTGAACTGCGTTTCTTACTGATGCTGCGATGATTTGTGATTCGATTCCGTAGATTTCGAAAATTTCAGCGATATCACGGATTAACTGCATTCCGTCCATTGAAATATCATCTAAACGCCCGATAAATGGTGATACGTATGTTGCTCCAGCGCGTGCTGCTAAAAGTGCTTGTGGTACGTTGAAGATTAAAGTTAAGTTTGTTTTAATACCTTCAGCTGTTAACACTTTACATGCTTTTAAACCTTCTGGAGTAGTTGGTAATTTGATAACCATGTTTTCGTGAATTTTAGCGATTTCGCGTCCTTCAGCGATCATTGTTTCTGCATCAAGAGTAGTAGGCTTAACTTCTCCACTGATAGCTCCATCAACAATCGATGCAATCTCAGAAATTACTTCAGTAAAATCGCGACCTTCTTTTGCGATGATAGATGGATTTGTTGTAACTCCACAAATAACACCCATGTCATTTGCTTGTTTGATTTCTTCAATGTTTGCTGTATCTAAGAAAAATCTCATTATTTATTCACTCCTTGGATAGTAGATAATATAAATATATCACACTCCAAAAACTTTGTCTAGTGTATTGACTAAGACAACTAAGTGAAAACGTATTGATATTTTTTAATTGCATATTTATTCTATTAAAGTCTTTTTGGATTTATTTTAGCGATGTACAGTAAAGGAATCGTAGTTGAAACGACCGCAACCAATAGTCCTAAACCATAAAATATTTGCACAATTAATGGTGTAACAAAAAAAGATAGACTTAAAAGTCCATCTTTAATCTCGAATTCACATTTTTTTACTAAGATTTCGTTTCGCAACTGTTCATAGTAAGCGAAACTCAGAATTTTCTTTGTGTTCGCGCATCCGCATTTCGCAGATAAAACGCGTGGTTATATATTCTCTTTTACAACCTTCACTATATTTGCAGAAGTCATTCCGTATTTTTCAAGTAAAGCAGCTGGAGTTCCAGATTCACCGAATACATCGTTGATACCAATTTTAACAACTTTAGTTGGATTAGTTGATGTTACAACATCACTTACCACCGAGCCAAGTCCACCGATAACAGAGTGTTCTTCAGCTGTAACAATGAATTTACATTCAGCTGCAGCTTTTGCGATAATATCACGATCTACTGGTTTGATAGTAGGGATATGAATTACACGCGCAGAAATACCATCAGCTTTTAAAGCCTCAGCAGCTTCAACAGCCTCAGCAGTCATTAAACCTGTCGCGATAATTGCAACATCAGTTCCTTCTGTTAATTGAACACCTTTACCGAATTCAAAGGTATAATTTTCATCAAAAATATCTTTTGCCGCTAAGCGACCTAAACGAATATACATCGGACCAACATGCTCGGCAGCATATTTAATCGCCTGATCAGCTTCACGAGCATCAGCAGGAACCACAACTGTCATATTTGGTAAAGAGTTCATTAATGCAATATCTTCAATCGATTGGTGAGAACCACCATCTTCACCAACTGAAATACCAGCATGAGTTGCAGCGATTTTAACATTTAAATTTGGATAACAAATTGAATTACGGATTACTTCGAATGCTCGACCAGTTGCAAAAACAGCAAATGTCGATGCAAATGGAACTTTACCATAGTTTGCAAGTCCAGCAGCGATTCCCATTAAGTTTTGTTCAGCAATTCCAACGTTAACAAAACGCTCAGGATGTGCCGCCCAAAAATCACCAGTTTTAGTTGATTTAGAAAGGTCAGCGTCTAAAACGACAACATTTTCATTACTTGCTCCTAAATCTAAAAGAGCTTTTCCGTATGCTTCACGAGTAGCGAGTCCCATATTATAACGCCTCCAATTCTGCGATAGCCGCATCTAATTGTTCTTTATTTGGTGCAATACCATGCCAACCAGGTTGGTTTTCCATGAAAGAAACTCCACGCCCTTTAACAGATTTTGCAATAATTGCCGTAGGTGCACCTTTGTGTTCACGAGCTGAATTAAAGGCATCTTCAATTTGCCCATAATCATGTGCATCGATTGCGATTACATTAAATCCGAAAGCCGAAAACTTAGAAGCAATATCACCTAAACCAACAACATCGTCATTTAATCCATCAATTTGCATACCGTTGTTATCAACCATAACGACTAAATTATCAAGTTTATAATGAGCCGCTGCCATCGCCGCTTCCCAAACTAAACCTTCTTGTAATTCACCATCACCAAGAATTGTATAAACACGAGCATCAGACTTATCCATTTTTGCACCAAGAGCAAGACCAACAGCATTAGAAATACCTTGACCTAATGAACCAGTCGAAACATCAACACCAGGAACTTTTTTTGAATCAGGATGGCCTTGAAGAGGGGACTCAATCTTACGGAATGTAGGTAATAATTCTTTATCGAAGAACCCATACTCAGCAAGCGTTGCATATATAGCGGGAGACGCATGACCTTTAGATAACACGAAACGATCACGATTAGGATCTTTCGGATTATCCTTAGAAACATTCATTTCCTTTCCATATAAATAATTTAATAACTCAACAATTGATAATGACCCACCTGGATGCCCAGACTGAGAATGAAAAATCATATCAACAATCGATTTTCTGATTTCTACTGCATTTTTGTTTAAATCCATCAGTAATCTTCCTTTCAAAATAAAGTCGTTAACGATAAAAATATAACACATTTTGGCAACTTTGTCTAGCGTATATACAAAGGTTACAATATTAATTAAAAAGAAAACGTATTTTACAATTTTTTTTCTTGTTGAGTCGAGTTTTTCGAATTAAATATCCCATAAAAATTAGGGGCTATCTTAAAAAAAACATTCCATTTTTTAAAATCCGAAAAAGTGTAAAAACAAAACCGCTCTTTTTCTAAATAAGCCATTATATCGAAAAAAACCTTTAAAATACAGGGAAAGTTTGATATAATAAAATCAAATAATATTCAAAAGAAAGGGTGTTGAAAATCGTGTATAATGAAGTACTAGATATAAGTGCACTAGAACGTGCGCTTGTAGTATATAAAAATATGATTAAAAGAGCTAAACTTATTGAACTTAAACCAAAAAATGAACTTGAATTTTATGAATTTGAAACAATACAAGCAGCACTCATATAACATTTTGAATTTAGTTTTGAATTATCTTGGAAATTCATGGAAAGGTATTTTTTACGTGAAGGATTAACCTCGGAACTTAGATTTATTATTTAAAAATAAAAACGGTGAAAGTTTAAAATTTGAAACAGAAGTCAAATTAAATAATTCATTTGAAGATTCGGATTTACCTTTTACAGTTGACATAGTGGACTATTACAAGATTACACCAGAATTTAGAAATTAAATTAGCAATAGCAAAATTAAAATTTATTAAATAAAAAGTCACTCATACGAGTGAACTATTTTTATAAATATTTCGGGCCTGGTTCAGTTGGAATAAGAAAATATCCACTGTTTAATTTCAACAAAAACGAAATAAAATACATCAAATTCTACCCCCTTTTATAGATAGAAATATTATATCATAACTTATACTAAACTAATAAAATTCCAATATATTAGATTTCGAGGTGTTAAAATGCTGGAAGCAGGAAAAATGTTTAAAAAAATTCGTGAAAGTAAAAAATTAACACAAAAAGAAGTCGCAGATGGTATTTGCTCACCAAAACAAGTATCAGCTTTCGAACAAGGTGATAGTAATATATCGTTCGATAAATTATTTAAGCTTTTACATAAATTAAATATTACATTGCAAGAATTTGAATTTCTGTTACAAGGATATAAATTCGATGAAACTACAGAGATGTTAGCGCAAGCACAGGTTTATTATAATCAATCAAAAAAAACAGCACTTAAAATCCTCACAAAACAAATTAAAGAACGAATCTCTTCAAAAAATGATGAGTTAAATTACATCAAAATAAAAACATTATTATCATTTTTAGACGATAAAGTAAAAATTACTGATAGAGAAAAAGAAACAATTTGTGATTATTTAATGTCAGTTGAACTTTGGGGATATTACGAACTTAATTTATATGCAACAACGATGCGATTGTTTAACACGGAAGCTATTTATACTTTATCCAAGGAAATTGTCAATAAAGGTGCTTTTTATCACTCAATCCCGCGAAATAAAAAAATTTACACAAGTATTATCGTCAACACAATGATGGCATTTATAACTCGTGCGGATTATCAATACGCTCTAGAGTTTAAAACTATCATCGAAAGTCAAATTGACCAAGATGATTTTTTTCATAGAACAATTCTTTTATTTGTCACAGGAGTGCTTGATTTCGGCTTCGAAAATTTCGATAGTGGAAAAGCAAAAATAGAAGATGCACTAGAAATAATGTCTAAAATTAATAGCACAGATTTCCTCGAAATTTATCAAAATAACTATGAAATTGTCTTAAAACAAGCAGAATTATAGTTCTAATATATTGGAACTTTTTTCGATATTTTAAAACCATGTTATAATTTAATTGTATCAAAATACTTCATGGGGAGGAATCAATTCTGATTCGAAAAGTAAAAAAAGCCGTTATTTGCGAAATGGCATGTGGCATGTTGTTTAGTGGAGCAGAGGTAACTCCGCCTGTTGTGGCGAGTGGATATAACTCAAATGAATATATTCACTTTGATAAATTTCAAGCAGATTGGATACGTCATAACACAACTGTTTTCGCATCATCAACTCTTAGTGTAAGAATCGGCAGCTTTACCGCTGGACAACCAGTGACAGTTCTAGGTAGTCCAACAAATGGTAGGATTCGTGTACGAGGAAATTACCGTGGAACATTTATAATTGGATATGTTTACACAAATGCTTTTAGAAATCCATCGGGTGTAAAAAAGAAAGGTTGTGATTTCCGGAATCACAATCTTTTCTGCTTTTTTTGAGGAGGGGTATTTTGAATATATTTCAACATATCAAAATCAATATTAAAGGAAATTTCATAAAACTTTCTGTTTTGCTTTTATCTTTTACAGTTATTTCAACTCTTGTCGTTTTCTCTATACTAACTCATCAATCAGCACTTCAAGCTGATCTTAGATTACAGCGAACTTTACCTACTGTAATTCATATAAGACATACTTATAAAGAATTTAGATTAGAAAATAGAATGAATTTTATCAAAGAAGTCGTAAATCCAATTGCGAGTCATGAAGGAGTAATATTCTATGAATATATGATTGAATTTCATGGTTTAAGTCGAGATTTGAGACCCATTGCGGGTTCTATGAATTTACCTGAACCTGGTGAATTTCATGTCAGAATACCAGTATTAGGTTTTTCAAATTCAGAGATAATTTATTTCACTTTTGGAAATTTAAAACTTATTAATGGAAGAAATTTTAATGAAAATGAAATAATTCGAAAATCAGATGGACCTATTCCTGCGATTATTTCTTATGCGTTCGCTCAACAAAACAGTTTGAATGCTGGAGATATAATTAACATCGGACTTTTAGTTATTGACCCAATTTTTCCTCTTCCAATTCTTGAAAAAGAAGACTTAAAATATTTTAATTATGAAGTGATAGGTATTTGGGATTTTGAAGACCGAGTATTTAACGAATGGATGTTCAATCAACAAGTGGATGGATATTTAGTTGAAAATGAACTTTACTCATGGATACAAGGCCTTTATGAAAGCAGAATTTTTGTCCCTTATTGGGCAGTTCAAGATGCAAAAAAAATTATCTTGGAACATAGAAATACATACTTGTCCAGTGCAATTGATGCGTATTTCATATTAAGTGACCCCGTATACACACTCGATTTTTTAGAAACGGTACAGCGGTATATACCTACACCAGAAAACTTTAATCCTCACGGAAATTTTTATCACAATTTATCAGACAGATTTTCACATTTTACACAAGCCACCAACTTTATAATTAATGTTTTATTCAATGTTAGAATAATAACGATAATTGTAGGAACAATTTTGATGTCTTTACTTAATTTTATGTATCTTCTTGATCGAAAAAAAGAACTAGGGATTTATATTGCACTCGGTTTTTCAAAATTAAGAATATTAAAAATATTCATTACAGAAATTGTTATAATAACAACATTCGCAACCGTACTATCATTTTTAACGGGGAGTATTTTATCCTCACAACTTTCGCAAAACATCTTAGAAAATGAAATAAATAACTTTATCAGTTTACAAAGTCAAGAATCAAATTATAGTCGTTTAGACTACACATTTGGGATTACTGTTCCAAATTTAACTGCACAAGAAATGGCAGAATATTTTGAACTAACATTCGAAATCGCCGATGTAGCTTTAATAAGCGGTATTAATTTAATTATAGTAATAATCTCAACGTCAATCCCAGTAATTAAATTCTTTTCGATTCAACCTAAAAAAATATTAGAAAACTAACTGATATCAAAATAACTATGAAATTGTCTTAAAACAAGCAGTATTGTAATTCCAATATATTGGAACTTTTTTTGATAATTTAAAACCGTGTTATAATTTAATTGTATCAAAATACTTCATGGGGAGGAATCAATTATGATTCGAAAAGTAAAAAAAGCCGTTATTTGCGTAATGGCATGTGGCATGTTGTTTAGTGGAGCAGAGGTTACACCACCAGTTGTGGCGACTAGTGTGTATCCGATGATAGATTTATGTCGTCCTTCATTTTGGTCAATTTCTGGTGGTGCTAATGCTATATTCTTTGCAAATTCAATTGGAACAACTCTTAACACACCACATAATCTACCTCCAGGTACGGTCGTAACAAATGTTAGTAATCCAGTTAATGGTAGAAGACGGGTTACAGTTCAAGACACAGGAATAATAGGTTATGTTCCGAGTTATAGAGTAATTTTAAATATAAATTATTGTCCTGTTCCAACATCAAATTAGTTTCAGTTAATACTAAAAAGACCGAAATTATTTAAATTTCGGTTTTTAAACATATTAAAAAGGAAGATTATTTTGACAAATTGTAAGAGAGCAATTATTACTATCAAACGTCAATGGGTAAAAAGTTTACTAATTTTTTCTCTGACATTAGTTTCGATGATGTTAATTATGTTTATATTTTTCACACAAACGTCAGTAACAAGCACTATCAACAATATTCGTAAAAATTTGGTTCCAATAACCGTAATTGAGTTTGATAATAATACACCACTGACACCAACACTACGAGATTTTATTACTGGCGAAACTGTGAGGAAAATTGCAGCATTACCTTATGTTGCATATCACGATTTTAGTTTGAACGCTTCTCTCTTAAGTTTCGAATTGGATAATTGGTTTCCACGAGAACGTCAATCAAATGATATTTTAACGATGTCAGGTTTTGGTTATAATATGTTAAACCTATATACGATGAAAAATTATACTTTATTTAGATTATTAGGTATATCAAGAAATGATTTCTTAGAAATAAAATTTAATCAAATTTCTATCATCAATGGTCGTGTCCAAACAAATGATGAAATAAATCATGGTTCTAATGTTGCTATAATTTCTAACAATTTAGCGTTACAAAATAATTTAAACATCGGCGATTATTTCACGATGTTTCATGAGTTAATTTATTTTAATATCGAAATGTTTGAGGTGAAATCTATAAAGTTGATTCCTATTGAACTTGAAATTATCGGAATATTTGAAATAAATGACTTAGAGGAAGCTCGTGAGGATATTATTGAAAATAATTTGAATTGGAATCGTATAAATCCAGATCATCATCGCTATGTTGGATTGTCGAACACCATATTTATACCAAACAATGTTTTAGAAAAAATCCATAATATCGAGAATCATGAACGGGCGCAAAGAGGTGATTTCGATAATATAAACTATGATCGAATCGGAAGACATCCGATGTTCGTACTTAGCAGTAGTGATTATCTTGAAAAATTCGTTGAACAAGCAAGTGTTTACGTGCCATATCAATATGTTATTTCGACACTACTTAATCGTTTTCAACCTTTATCTCATTCTCTTAATTATATCAAAAATATTATAGATACTTTTTTAATATTTATCTTAGTTGTCATTTTAGCATTATTTTTATTAATTTTTTTTATTTTACTTTACGATAAACGAAAAGAAATTAGTATTTATCTCCAGCTAGGATACAAAAAATCAACATTATATCTTCAATTTATTTTTGAACAAATTTTCATTTTCTTTATTGCGTTAATTATTGCTCTAATAATTAATTATCCACTAATGAATCGAATATCTAAAAACTATTTATATAATTTAATTACGCAATTTACAGAAAATAATGAGACGTTATATATAGTGCACGGCACCGATATTCTACATCTTCAAGGATTTGGTGGTAATTTATCAATTGAAGAAATGATGTCATATTATAGTTCGATTTTTGATTTAAGCTCAGTTATGATATCTGGAGGATTAATTTTCATCATTTTTTTAACTGCTCTATTAATATCATCGTTTTCATTTATATTACTTAAACAGGAAAAATATTTATAATTTTCAATAAGATGATAATTTATTAATGAATTCTGAGAATTTTCTACACAATCATCATGAATTAAAAATATAGCCACTTATATTACACATTTGGGATTACTGTTCCAAATTTAATTGCACAAGAAATGGCAGAATATTTTGAACTAACATTCGAAATCGACGATGTAGCTTTAATAAGCGTTATTAATTTAATTATAGTAATAATATCAACGTCAATCCCTTTAACTAAACTCTTTATGATTCAACCTAAAAAAATATTATACAACTAATAAAAAAATCATTTCATACTCAAATTTGGAATGATTTTTTTATTGAAATCAGTAACTAAAACTGGTAAAATATGGGATAAGATTTACAATTTTGAGGTGAATAATGAAGTTATTAATATTTTTAAAACGAATATGCGACGTTTCAATTTATATGGCTTTGGTTAGCACATTAAATTGGGCGTTGTTCACAGGCTCATTTATCACAACTCTTCCTTTTTTAATTACCAGTTGCGTCATTATGGCGTTGTTAAATAAGCGGAATGTTTTAAAGTTTAGTGCGTTAGTACCCCTAGGTTTTACTATATATATAATCCCATTTTCATGGGAAAGTTTCCTTTTTTTAGCACCGATAATTATATATCTAACCAAATCCGTTATCGATGAAAATTGGCAACTTTTTGATGAAGAGTATATTAAAAAATTTAAGTTCTTTATTGCAACATTCTTCACAATTGTCTTTATATTTTACTTAATGATTTTGACAGATTTTTATTTTAAAGTTTCGGACTTTGGTATAGCGATTTCACCTCCGCTTGATATTTCAGCGTTTTCAATGATATTTTTGTTTTGTTCAGTGGTATATATGAATCACGTCCGTTCTTTCGGTTTAGATGGAGGAAGTTTTAGAAAAAATTGGGCGACGATAAAACCGGTCTCAGCTGTTTTCATACTGGCGATTTTTATGACTGTAATTTTCGTAATAGATGTGCACGCCATTTTAATCAGAACTTTCTGGCAAAATTTAATCGCACCAATTATCTATGGATTAGCATGGATTTTTATGAACGTTTTTCGCCACATACCGGTAATGGAGATAGAAGAAAATGAAGGTTACCCCGTCGATTCAGAGTCTTTTTATGGGGTGGAAGAGAATTATCAACAATATCAACAATCTGAAATATTTGCTCATTTCATTTATTTTATGCTGTTTTTATTATTTGTGGGGTTGGTTAATTACTTGTTTAAAAAGTTGCGTCATAGGCTCATCTCTTCCCCTGTTGAAGTTCCTGGTATAAGGGAAACATTCACTCGAATTGAAGATAAGTCATCTGTTAAAAAAAGAGAATCACAATTATTTGGGGTACGAAAAATTTACCGAAAAAGTATTACCGAAATCGATAAAGATTTAAAAATATTAACTGGATTTGAAACAACAAAAGACATTGAGGAAAATATTAACAGGTTGCAACCTCGAAGTGGAATCAAAAATTTACGTCATCTATATTTAAAAGTTCGGTATGGATTATATCAACCTAGTGATACAGAGGTTTCTGAATATAAAAAATCTGCCCAGAAGATTGAGGGGGATTTGAAGAGAACGAAAATTGAGAAATAGGAGGTGATTTTGTGTTATTATTTATGCTTATTTTTATCGTTTTGCTTGGAGTTGTTCAACATTATTATCGGAAAAAGGCATTAGTTGGTATTGATTATAATTATTCTGTCTCAAAAAAAGTTGTTGAACCACAAGAGTTATTTGAGTATACTTGTACTTTAAAAAATAATTCCAATCGGTTCATCCCTTTTGTCCGGACTATTCAAGTTATGCCCGATGTAAAACATGAAGATGACACAATTTTACGCAGATTAGACGATTTTAAAACTCCAACTTGCATTTATGATTCCTCAACTTATCTTCCTCGAAAAAGTATTTATCAACTCACAATTGATTTAAGCATTGCAAAAAGAGGAGTCCATGATTTCAGAGGTGTGAGTTTATATATTGGCGATTTTCTTGGCGCAACGACTATTTACAAAAGATTTGAAAAAGTAAACCAAATCGTAGTTTATCCTCCATTTCTTAAATCACCCCTTTTAAACAAGAAATTAGGAAGTTTTTTAGGAGATATCTCTATCCGCCGATTTATAATGGAAGACCCAGTCCTAATAGTAGGTATGCGCGAATATACCGGCCGCGAACCAATGAAACACATCTCGTGGAAACAAACCGCAAAAACCCAACATTTGGTGGTAAAACAATTTGATTACACCACAGAAATGCTGGTACAAATTATTTTAGACGTTGCAGATAATTTAACTGAGGACGAATATGAAACATTATATTCAGTTACAAGATCAATGGTCCAAGATATTCATCATCGAAAAATTTCTTATAATTTGGTCACAAATGCAATAATACATGGTTACTTCAAAGAAAAATCCACATTTGACGCAATAAATTCAACTAGTATGTCGCATCTGCAACATACATTAGAACTTCTAGGACGCGGAGGCTATGGATGTGTAAAAAATTTAGACTCACTTCTTCATAATATGCCTTTATCAAATTCATCTGTTGTGATCTTAATTTTGGGACGACATGACGCACGAAAAATAAAACTAGTTCAGGAAAAACTGACGCAAAATTCAAACGAATTATTGGTGATTGTCAGTGAAGATTACATGACAAAAACGAGCCACGCATCTTGAGGATAAATAGCTCGTTTTGTATGTTATTTCATCTTGTCTATGATTTTATCGAAATATGGTTTGATTTTTTTTATGATCAACACACCAACTACAAACCCGATGGTATTTAATATTACGTCATCAATAGCAACTATACGGTTAGGAAATTGTGTAGCGAGGTTGATAAGCAATTGACTTATTTCTATCGTACCAGAGATTATAATTCCCATCCAGATTGCTTTTTTTAACGTAAATTCGGTAGATATATATCCTAAAAACATTCCGAAAGGATACAATAACACAATATTGCCAAGTATTCCACGCAATGAGAAATACCAATGAAACCAAGTTAATTCTCTTGGTAACGAGAGAATTATAGCCTCAAGAGGAATTAGGTGAAGATTTAAAATTTCGGATATTGTATAGGGAAAATCTCGATCAAACATCATCATAGTTATCAAATGTCGATATTCAGTATTAGGAAAAACAGTTATTGGAAAAAGAGTAATCCTTATCAGCAAACTGATATAAACAGCAAATGTGAAAGTTATAAACCATAAACGGCGTTTCAAATCTGATTTTCTTTTGTAAAGCATTATTATAGTAAAAATGAAAACCAAACAACTAACTATAATTATAGAAGGTCTTCCCATTACCAAAGTACCACCTGCTTCGCCAATTCCAGTTAATTGTTCAAATAACTTTTCCATTATCTTGACGGTCCAGTTACTGATATATTACCTGAATTATGCACACCTCGAGTATTTGTGTTAAAGATTTCAAATCTATAAGTTCGTGCTACCCCGTTTGTCTGAGTAGTTGATAAAGTCCTACTTGTTGTAGGACATCTCCATACCACGCCAGTTTCATCTTGCAAATTTGCAGCACATTGTGGAAAAGAGGATGGAGTCACTACATTTACCCAATTACTATTATTTGTATTTTGTCTCTGTAATGTTACAGAAATACTTGATTCACTTCTTCCTGGAGTTAAAGAAACAGTCCATGACGGAGAAGCATTGTTAGTTGTCATTAATCTTGTGTGTAATACACCTTGTCTAGTAGCTGTACTAAATATCGAATATGTCGAATTGTAGTTATTATTCGAAGTTGAAGCGAAGACAACAAAAGTATTCAAGAAAATAAATATAGTTGCGATAGTAATGAATTTAAATTTTTTTTTAAACATTGGTTTTATCTCTCCCAAAATTAAATACTAGAATATTGTCGAGGATTATTAATTTATTTATCAAATTCGGCCGTCTATTACAATAAAATAAATAGAAATCTATCGACAATAACAATATATCATAAGGGTATATATTTGTCAATAATAATTTCGAATTATTTCAAACTTAATGTAAAAACTTCGACTACAAAATGTAATCGAAGTTTTATCCTTTTATTTAATAAACTTAAACCATTTAAAATCAAAGTTACAACCTGGTAAAAAGATGAAACTCACCTGCCCATTTATATCTACAGGTTCAATATCGAAGGTTTGAACTTCAAATTCAGCTGATTTTCTAAACTCCACAACTTGTACACTTTCTTTTTCCCCATCCGAGATTCGAATTTGAATCGTATTAATATCAAGGGGGGTCGTCCCACAAATTTCAAGTTTTGTGGGCCTGTGTTGTGAAAAGTCCATGTCGTTATAAATCAACGTCACATTGTTTCCAATATTTGCGACAATGTCGTCATGAACCTGGAACGTATCACCAGAAATGAAGTTGAAATCCTTCGCAAACAACTGTTCAAATGCTTTTTGAGGCGCAGTAAATGAGAAACCTTTGATATGTACTTTTTGTTTTAATACGAAGCTTAAGGTGGTGAGTCCTTTGATTTTTCGTGGTAGTTTGTAGGTTTTTTCTTTATAGGTGTTCCAAGTTGAACCGAGGTCGTAGTAAACGGTGTCGATTAATTCACCCTCGTTTGGTATGCCTTCCCAAATTTCAATCGGGAATGTGTTGTGTAGGAGGGGAAATAGTGGGAGTGTGATAGTGTCTGAGCCGATTTCTCCAAAATTTATTTTATCGAAAATGACATGGCTTTCTAGTTCACGGTCGGTTGCAACTCCACGGTCATTTCCATTTGTAAGGTCGATATTGCTTCTTGTATATAGACCTCCTGAGATAAAGTCATAGGGATTTAAATAGGCATCTCCAAGATGAGTTGCAGTAAAATCTAGTTGAGAAATCAGTCGAGGTTTAGCAGCGCCATTATTTGTCATACATCTTAGATAAAAAACGCCGTCTCCATGAGCAACAACTTTTACCGTTTTGTCATCAATGATTTCGACTGTTGCAATCGTGGAATCAATCCCCGCAGCATTCGTAACCCGCCACGTTAAATCATCATAAGTTGCATTTTCTGGGAAGATTTTTGCGGTGACTGTTGTTTCAAAACATTCACTATTTAACTCGTTTGATTTTTGAGGCGTTAACTCGATTTTTCTGATTGGAATTTCGTTGTTTTTCGGGCTTTTTGAATTCTCAACCAAAGTCCTATTCACACCGAGAGGAATTTTTGTTGGGAGTGACTGTATTTTAATGGTTGCTGGTTCTAGTCCAATCGATTCTGCGTTAATTTGTATGTCGCCAGCTTCAAAATTCGGTGCAACAATTGCTAAAAGTTTTCCGTTAAATAAACGACGACTTGTTCCTTTGTAAGAATCATAATCCGTGGCGTCACCGTTATCAAGCCCAATTAAACGCCCTGCACCACTGACTTGTACGTTTACTCGATTGTTGGCGTTTGCTACATAATTACCATTCGCATCCTCAGTGTTTATTTCCACAAAGATTAAATCTTCACCGTTTGCTAAGACTTGGTTTTGCTCTGTTGATAAAGTTAAAATTTTCGCATCAGTAAATGAATGTATTGTTTGTGTTGCAACAATCTCGTTATCTTCGTTGTATCCTTTCGCTGTTAAAACGCCAACGGTGTATCTGATTTGATAATTTGCTACAAGTTGAGCGCCATGTTGATGGTCAATTTCAGTCATACCAAGTGATGAATCATTTAAAAATAATTCTACTTTTGGTAAATTCGTTGCTACTCTTACGTCGATTAATTGTCCGGGAGAGAAATCCCAATAAGGAAAAATATGGACAAACGGGGTTGTTTTAAAATCCGTCCACGCGCCTTGATAGATATACGCGGTGTCTTTAAAAAATCCTGCGGTGTCAATTTGGCCGAGATATGAATTTTTGGTGTGGTAGGGGGTAGGCTCACCGATATAATCAGTACCAGTCCAAATAAACTGACCTAGTGAGAATGTTGCATCACGATCAGCAATAATACAGCCTTCAGTACTTCTTGCGCCCCAACTTGTAGAAGAATTACCAAGAGATGAACACTGCTCATCATCATCAGCCATTAAAGATTGGGCCAGTGGAAACTTATAGACGCCTCGGCTCTGGACTGTTGAGGCGGTTTCACTTCCATAAA
>JGI24703J35330_11748457_pt1 | contig 16726 bp, 14 predicted proteins | sample TergutNt197P1_FD_35330 | JGI IMG/M metagenome (IMG submission 35330) | reverse complement strand
TTGCTGAAACATATCCTTTCTCTACAGCACGAAAACCTAATGCTGAGCGTGACGTGCTTTCCACCCCTAATTTGATACGAAGCTTCTTCATATGACTCTCAATCGTCCGTAAACTACTATGAAGTGTTTCGGATATCTCCTTTTGAGTCATACCTTTCGCAGTAAGATGTAAAATCTTTTCTTCCGTTGGCGTCAAAGGATTCTTTGCCTCCAGCACCTCTTTACTACCAGAAATTACTTTTCGAATTTCAGCAAGTAATTCATCATAACTCGAACCTATCTTCACAAATGGAATATTACGATTATACAGCCTGTAAATCCATCCCTCTAGTTTTTTGTAACTTAAGAATGCGATCCTTACATTGTGATTTTTCCCTTTTAAGACATCCGCAACCAACGAACAATTTTCAAAATTCATGACATCAACCACCCCCAGAAGAACGTGCACCTCAGAAAGATCGACGTTCTCAAGAAGATCATCCTTATTGAAGAATGGTCGAACAGACAAGCAGTTAATGTTAACTCTGATCAATTCATTGAGCTCATTTATTAATTTTTTATCTTCACCCAAAATAACAATATTCACCATTCATCCCCCCATATAGTGTTGTGTTTTCTACGATTCTTTTTACTCCAACCATCATACCACCTCTTACCAAAAATCTATGATAGAAAAATTATACACTACAGTAAAAAAATAATCAAGAGTTTTTGATAAATTAATACCAAAAGAGTTTTAATTTAACACATTCTAAGGCTTTTACGCTTTTTTATGCTAAAACAAAAAGATCAAACGGGAAAATCCATTTAACCGAATAATGACGTGCGATACTAGCTGATTTTCCCTTGTATGAGTATCTCTTTAGGGTTGGATTTAACGACTTGCACAATCGGAAGTACGGTGGAAATTGCAATTACAGAAAAACGCCGACACTGCGCCAAGATAGAGATGTATCATACATTTCAAGAACAGCTTCACCTGATTCATTTTCTAAATCAAATATAATGACTTCATTCAAGACTCGTCAGTCTATCCAAACATGCTATATTTCAATTTAAATTGATAGTTGTCATTATAGCATAGATTTCTCTTCACAACGAGAAATTCACAAAAATTTACAAAAGTTTACAGTAATATATTGAATTCAAAAATAGCAGTGCTCTTACCTGTTGCTAGATCATGCTTTTTCGTGCTTTAACTGTAACAGAGAAAGGATTTTTAATCAATATTTGCAAACCCACAAAATGAAAAACGTAGTCAACTAAATGAAAAGCGTAGTTGATATTCAGCTTCCTATGTGCTTAATCTTTAAAACAATCACAGTTTCGCTCACCAAAAAGAACAGTTTCATGAGCTCTTGACTTTTTCAACTGATGAAGTTGAGATTATATCATAAAAAGAGGCTCCACGCGTAAATCACGGGAAATTGACAATGAATTTCGCTCAATGAAAAGCAACTATCTTTACTTATTTTCATTTTCCACATTTTTCAAAAAACCACTCCGACACTTTTTAGGTATGACAATAGACAAACATTGCTCATAAAAGCTTCTGCCTCAGCCTTATTTCGTTTTATTTTTTCCGAAGTACAGCAAAAAGACCAAAGGAGCCTTCTCATTTGGTCTTAGCAAATATCTAGTTATAATTTATCTAATAGCTTGCTCTGTTTCGGCATCAAAGAAATGACACTTATTCATATCAATCGCTAATTCGATCGTATCATGCATCGCAACCTCAGTACGCGCATCTAGCTTCGCGATTACTTTTTGATCTGAAATGCTTGTATAAACAATTAATTCATGTCCTAAAAGCTCAGATACTTCAACTGTCGCTGTATATTTAGCATCAGCATGAACCTCAGCTACCAAAGGATCATTACTTAAATCTTCTGGACGGATACCAAAGATAATATCTTTTCCTTCATAACCTTCTAAAGCTTTCATTTTCCCTTCTGGAATTTTGAATTTTCCAGTCGAAACAACGAAATAACCATTTTCGATTTTACCGTTTAAGAAGTTCATTGCAGGTGATCCTGTAAATCCACCAACGAACACCGTGTTAGGTGTGTTATAGATTTCTTTTGGAGAACCAATTTGCTCGATTAATCCGTCTCTCATAACTACGATACGGCTTGCCATTGTCATCGCTTCTGTTTGGTCATGGGTTACATAGATTGTCGTTGTTGCTAAACGCTCATGTAACTTGATGATTTCCGAACGCATCGATACACGCAATTTCGCATCTAAGTTTGATAATGGCTCATCCATTAAGAATACTTTTGCGTTACGTACAATCGCACGACCTAACGCAACACGCTGACGCTGTCCACCAGATAAAGCTTTTGGCTTACGCTCTAAATACTCTTCTAGACCTAGAATTTTAGCTGCATCGCGAACTTTTTGATCGATTTCAGCTTTAGGCATTTTACGTAACTTTAATCCGAATGCCATGTTGTCATATACATTCATGTGTGGATAAAGAGCGTATGACTGGAATACCATCGCAATATCGCGATCTTTTGGTGCCACGTCGTTCATTACTTTTCCATCGATGATTAATTCACCTTGAGAAATTTCTTCAAGACCTGCGATCATTCTCAATGTTGTTGACTTACCGCATCCAGATGGACCTACGAAAACGATAAACTCTTTATCTTTAACGTCTAAGTTAAAGTCTGTTACCGATGGTTTTGGGTTGCCATCATAAACTTTGTAAATATTTTTTAATTGTACTTCTGCCATTACTAATCACTCCTTGTGTGGTATGTTACTATTATACAAGGAAATCAGTTTCGACACAATGCCAAAAGTGCACATAATAATTTTTACAGATTTGTGCATATTTGATAAACATATAGTCCCACATCTTGTAGCGATTGCATAAAAAAACACCAACCGTAGTAGTTGATGAAGAAAAATTCCAAAAAAAATATCATGTACTCTCATATCAATTTAAGTGGGGGGCCTTAAATGACTTTCTAGGACGGGGGGATCCTTGAGCACATGATATATAGAGTATACCATATTAAATCGCGTTTGATTTTTAAGTGCATCATTCTTTGCTTGAGTTGCATTATTTTCTGTCGCAAATTGTGATTTCTGATCGAAAACCTCGAAAAAACCCATTAATACTCACAAACTCTAATAAAAACTAAGGTTCTCTGAAAGAACTAATACTACTTAATCATGGTCGCCAACACCTTTTTTCATTCTTTTATGATAAGTAGCTCCAAGTGGTATCTTTTTTCCTATGTTTAAAACAACTTGCTCATCTATTTTATCAATTTTTTCAATAAAGCTCGGATTTACAACATAACTTTGATGAACTTGGACAAAGTGTCGTCTCAAAGCGTGTTCATCAATGAATTTTTCTAGTGAAGCCTTGTAAAAATACTCATCACTAAAAAGTTTTCCATTTTCAAAAAAGCAAACAGTTAACATTCGTGGGCTACTTCGCTTAAAATAAATTATTTTATTCACACGGAATTCTTTGTCATACCTTCTAGTGGATAGTGTGATTACTTTATCATTCACCACTTCCATAATTTCAGAAATATTCACAAACTCTTTTTTGAGTCGTTCAAGATTTAGTGGATATTCAGTAAGATAAAAAATGCGTTGACTAAAAGCCTGTGCTTGAGTTCGCTCATTAATTTCAGGCAAGCTAATAATAACAGGGAGCAAATCACTTCTGTCCTTTCTGATTTCATCAAAAAATTTGATCATACATGCATTTATCTCAGGTGCAATGATTAAGAATAAGTCAAAAAAATGATTCTCGACCATTGTGAATGCTTTGTCGAGACAATCTGTGCTAGAAATCTGATAATGCTGATCTAAATACTTTAAAATTGGTTCTGGTACTGCTTTATATTTGTTGTTGATAATGAGAAGATTCTTCATCACCTTGCACCTCAAATTTAAAATTTTTTACGTTGTAGATTTTCAAAACAAATTTCTAATAATAACCTAAATTCAAAAAAGCTGATCACTTCAACTCTACACGCCCTTCTAGTGCACGGATTAGTGTCACTTCATCGGCATAGTCAATCGAGCGCCCCATTTCTAAACCGCGCGCAATTCGTGTGATACGGATTCCTGTATCCTTTAGTAACTTAGCTAAGTATTGGCTGGTTGCATCGCCGTCAAGGGTTGCACTTAATGCTAGGATGATTTCTTCAACTTCTTCGTTTTTCAACCGTTCAATTAAAGGTGCAATGCCGATATCTTCTGGACCAACGCCATCGAGCGGAGATAAAACACCACCGAGCACATGGTATCTTCCATGATAACTTTGCATTTTTTCAAGTGAAAGGACATCTTTAGATGTTTCAACCACAGCTAAAATGGATTCATCGCGCCCATTGTTAGCACAAATCGAACATGGATTGCTATCCGTTATAAAAGCACAGATAGAACATTCAAATAACTCACGCTTCGCATCAACTAATGCGCGTGCAAACTTTGTTGCATCATCATCTTTCATATCCGAAATAACATAAAAGGCTAACCGTTCAGCTGTTTTATGTCCAACCCCTGGTAATTTAGCGAATGATTCAATTAATTTTGTAATTGGTTTTGGATATTGCATGTTCTTACTCCTAATAATTCGACTTCAACTTTGAAAAGAGCCTGACAGATGTTACTCCTCAAGCTCTCAAAATCATTCACAACAATTTCATCGTGTATCATTTCACATTTTTCTTAAAACAATCCTGGAATTTTCATCCCTCCTGTGAATTTACTCATCGTTGCTTCGGTTTTAGCATCAACTTGACGGGTTGCGTCGTTGAAGGCGATCATAATAAGATCCTCCAAGAAACTTACGTCTTCAGGATCAGCTAGTGCTGGTGCGATACTAACTTTTGTAACTTCTTTTTTACCATCAATTTCAATTGCGATATCGCCATTTGCTGCTTTACCAATGAAAGTTGATGCTTCAATCTCAGCCTGTGCTTTCATCATATCATTTTGCATTTTTTTAAGCATTGCCATATTCATATTAATCACCTTATCTTTTTTATTTCCCGCCCATATTCTACCACATTTTACTCTACAACTTCAACCATCTCACCAAACATATCTAAAACTTCTTGGTAAAATGGGGCATCTGATGATTGTTGTTGCTCCTTTTTTTGCTCCATTTTTACAGATTGCGGATACTGATTTAATGGCCCTTTTCTATTTTGCGCAACATACAGCTCACGTTGAACTAGCCAAAACTCCTTTGGGAGCACTAAAAATTCGTAAGGTCGTCCCATCATATCTGTTAAAAAATCGCGGGCTTTCTTATGATTTTCATCAATTAGCAACTTCTGAGCAGTCGTTTCATAATCATAAACCAAAAGGCAGGACCCTGCTGTTGCCGCTGCAATTTCAGCATCTTTTAGTAGCATAACGACTTCCTTAATATCCAACTTCGCAAAGGCATTAACAGCGTCAATCCGTTGTTGTAAAATTTCCTTGTCATTTTTCGTCGCTGCCGCTAAAATAACCTCAATTAATAATTCTTCTGTCTCAACCCCACCACCCAACTGATCCAGTTCGGTCATTTCAGTCGCCTGTAAAAATTCTGTCGGAGCAAGACTTGCTTTATTCATAAGCTCACCTTGAACAAACACTGGGAATTCTGATGTGGGTTGTTGGATGATAGCGGCGGGTTTAGCTACGGATCTGATGAGTTTTAAATCGGCTACTTCCTTTTGCAACTGACGAATTTCAGATATCAGATCCTTGATAATTTGGCTTTGTTCAAGTGGAGTAGTCGCTGGCGCTTCTGATGCAGACATGTTTATCTCAGAGATCTCTATTTCAATAAAGGCTAATTCAATTAACCCAACTTCTAAAATCAGCTCCGCATCCGTTGCTATTTTTAATTCATGATTCAACTGGTTTAGCTTCTTGATAAATTTCAAAGTTCGCTCTGAATCCAATTTTAAGGATAAGCCTATTGCATCATGTCCTCCTATTTTTTGTATTTTCAAGTTGTCACGTAGCAATGTCAATAAACCATCGATGATTCGAGCAGGTAATTTTCCAGAAGCCAGTAATTTCCGAGTGGACTCTGAGATACCTGCATAGTCTGATGAGATTATACAATTGATCATTTGGGTTAGTTCTGTAATGTCAACGCTGCCGTTTAGTTCATGAATATCAGCAAGCATCATGATGTCGGTTTTGTAGGCGATGGCCTGATCGAGGATGCTTAGCGCATCGCGCAAGCCACCTGAGGCTAGATGGGTGACTAATTCTGGTACTCCCTCTTCAAATTCCACCGCAACATCTTGAAGAATTTGCTGCAGATGATAAGTCATTTCACCAGAAGGGATTTGCTTGAGGTCGAAACGTTGAACCCGAGAAAGAATTGTATCAGGAACTTTGTGTATTTCTGTTGTTGCTAGCATAAATTTGACGTGCGGCGGCGGTTCTTCTAGCGTTTTCAGAAGAGCATTAAAAGCACCCGTTGTCAGCATGTGAACCTCATCAATGATATAGATTTTATAAGCGGAAAAAGAAGGCGAATATTTCACACGCTCACGAATATCGCGAATTTCGTCTACACCATTGTTAGATGCACCATCCAGTTCGAATACGTCAGGGTGATTTCCATTTGCAATGCCTAGACAGCTTTCGCATGTGCTACAAGGATTTCCCGCCTCAGGCGTCGTACAATTAATTGCTTTTGCAACAATACGCGCAATCGATGTCTTACCCGTTCCGCGTGGACCGGTAAAAAGGTACGCATGCGTCAATAGGTCGTGATTGATCTGGTTTTTCATGGTTTGAACGATATGTTTTTGACCTACAACCGAATCAAAATTTTGAGGGCGATAGGTCCGATATAATGCAATATGTGCCATAATTTTAACCTCACAAATAAATAATATCCCAATTATACCACATAATTGCCTACTGTAACATCCCTTTGCTTGCAAAATAGCAAGACAATCGTCGCCCTATGCAAAATTATATCCAAAAAGCGAAAAAAGAGCCATACAATGCTCTTTTCCAACTCAGTGTTTTGAGATATCTAACTACGTTAGGACGCCCAACTACGTCGGTCGGGTCAGAATCCAGATAATTAATACAATAATTCCTAAGATGATTAGAAAAATACCCACTTTGGTGCCTATGCTCATTTTTTCTCTTGCGTCAACGGATTGTGTCACGCCAACATCCAAGTTTTGGATCATCGCTTGAATTTCTTCTTGTACTACAACATCACCTGAGTCCATTTGATCTTGTTGCGAATGTTTCATATATTCGCCTAAGTTCATCTTCTTGGAAGGGGCTTGATCAGGTTTAGCCGTTTGGTCGACTACTGGTCTTAATGATTTAACGCCCCCAGCTTCAACCTTTTTCGTATTGACGATCGCTTCTGAATCTATCAGTGCATCGTCCACTTTGTCTGAGATTCTGTCATCTACTATTATTGCTTCTGGTAGTGGTTTTTCGATTGGTTGTTGTTTCGGTTTAGTGAGTAGTTTTTCTGATTTAGCTAGTGCTGTTGCTATTTCTTTTTCAACCTGCTCCCTAATTTTTCTATCAAGTTCTTCTTTGAGTTCCTGCTCGCTGGAGGCAGCTCCACTGGGGGGTTTTTCTTCAGTCCCTTGGCTGATGATTTGCTCTGTTTCAATCTTATCGTCAAGAAAGGGAGTCTCTATTTCTTGTTTTTTTTCGTGGGTAAGTTCAAGTCCCACTTTTTCGATCGGATCTTCTAAGTCTACAGTCGTTTCAGTTGACCCAATCATTTCGGTTAGATCAGTTGGAACTATACCTGACTCAACATCTTCAACAGGTGTCGCCTCTTCTATAGTAGACACTTGCGTCTTAAGCGTCGAGACAACCTCTTCATCTTCCACAAGCTCAGGCTCTATTTCCTCAACAGGCATACTCGACGGTAGGAATCCTCTTCTTACGAAAGTTGGATCTTCTGCTTCAAGCTTTTTTAAGATGGATTCTTCTAATTCTTCAATATAAGATTTAGTAGTTATCGGTACTTCTTCAACTTTTGTCTCTTCTGGCTCTACAAGAGGCAATTGATCAGTATCCATTTTACGGGAAAGTTCTTGTTCTAGTGCTTCAATGTAGGATTGTGATGGAACTTGGTCAAGATTAGTATCAATATCTTCTGGTGTTTTGGATGGTTCTTCTAGTTCTTCCATCGTAGTTGGTTCAACCACAAATTCGTGCTGTTTTTCAGATACTTCCACCTGTGGCATCTCTGCTAGATCTTCAGAGGAAATTTCATCATCAGCATGTTCAAAATTGTCTACTTCAATTAATGGTTTCTCGCTTAATGTTTCCTCGACAATTTCTACAGGTTCAATGTTTTCATACGATATGTACACACTTTCTTTCTGATCCACATTATCCATGTGATCCACGTGGTACATATTTGCCTCGTCTGTTTTTATAGCTAACTCTTCTTGAACTAGCTCTTTTTCCAAAGGCATTTCTGTTTCTTGTGTTTCTTCTAGTTGTTGCTTTAAAGTTTCTGCTTCTAAGGCAGCCCGCTTTAGCTCTTCTACTTTTAATGCCAATCGAGAAGGCTTTTTTACCTGCTTGTGATCGGCTTCATCATGAAAGGTTGATAAAGCTTCTTTTTCTTCCTTGTTCCCGCTTATTATTTCTGTTGTAACATCAACTGTATCCTCTTCTATAAAAGGTTCAATGATAGCATCTAATTCTTCCATTTCTTCTGAGTCCTCAGAAGACTTTCGTCCATAAACCCTTCGGGAAATATTTGCATCAATTTCTTTTGAAATAGTAGCAATGTTTTTAACAAATGTGACTTCGTTAGGGTCGTGATGATCTGAGTGAAAATTCACATCACTAGCAGTTTCGTTTGAAAAGACAAATGTCAATTCATTGTAACGCGAAACAACCTCAGCATAGGTCGTCTGAGTCGTATAAGTTGCTTCTAAGCTGTTGATCAAGCCATCTTTAATAATTAACTCTAAATCGAGTAACGGTTGTTCTAGATGCCTGATTTCTACGCCCAAAATGCGCCCTTCTTTTTCATCGATCGCTAAAATAGGTGGCACTAAAAATTGGACGACAAAACCTGTCTCAGTTTCTTTTCTTGAGACAACCTCTTTATCCCAGGTCTGAACAAGTAATTTTTCTAGTCTCGGATCATTTCCTTCGAGTAACATCTCGAGCACTTTGTGTTCAAATTTTTCATAAGTCATAGTTTTTAACTCCTAAAGTCTTTGCAGTATTTCTATTTTACACTAAAATCCCCGTTTAGTAAAGTACTCCAGACTATTAATATGCCGTTTAACCCTTATTACCACATATTTTTATATAATATTTCGACTTTCGCACGCATCTCTTTCGAATTTAAAGCTTTTTTCGTATTCTATTGTACCCAACCTAAGTCCATCATACACATTAAAACTTAGTTGCAGCAGATCACTATTCTGAACGAAGAGCATCAACAGGGTCTTTCTTGGCTGCAATTCGAGCAGGGATGAAGCCTGCTGTCATGGTTAATCCAAGACTTATAAGAACTAATATTAGACCATGTGTTAAGCTAAGACTTGCTATTCGCGCCGTTTCTGACATTTCGAGTGCTATGCTAATAATGAAGTTAATCGGAATACTTAATAGATATGTCATAACAAGTGAGAACACACCCGCTAATAAGCCGATAATAATAACCTCAGCAATAAAGATACGAGTAATGTCTCTTTTTCTTGCTCCTAATGCACGTAAAATCCCAATTTCTTTTGTACGCTCCATAACAGAGATATACGTAATAATCGCAATCATCACCATTGATACCACAAGCGATATGGCACTAAATGCAACCAGTATAACTGTAATTACTCCGATTATATCCGCTAATTGTTCACTCATTATGCTTGCTTGATCTTCATAGAGGATTAGGTATTGTTCATCCTCAATAGTTTCATTAAATGCCTCAATATGATCAATAATGGCATTTTTGGATTCAAATGTCGGGTTTGGAAAAATATTGATTATCGCTGGCTCACGTCTGCCACCAAGAAGATTTAGTTGAAATCTTTGCTCATCTTCTGACTGAGGAGCAAGAGTAAAGACGTTATAATCGGCTTCTAGCTGTGCCTGAACAATATCAGATTCTAGTTCGATATCGATAATCATTTGAGTTAATTCATCGCTGTGTAAGACGCCTGAAATAAAGTATTGTAAGGCGTCTTCTTCTAAATCACTTTGTCTAAAGACACCGCGAATAGTCAGCGTAATGGCATTTTCGCTTTCATACATACTTTCCATATTTGTATTGATTACAAAATTCCCTTGTTCTGTTAGCGTGTAAAAATCATTATTGGGAATCCAACGCAATTCAAGTCCTACAAAATCATCAAAATTCAAGTAATCTAAATCTTCAATTTCAAAGCCTAGTCCCTCTAATACCGTTGCATTGACGCGATTGAAACTATCAACAACAAGAATGAGGTCTGTCGCTTCTTCAGGATAACTTCCAGCTAAAAGGTCATGTGTCCGATACAAAAGCGATTCCTCATCTCTAAAAGGTTGTGGCAGTGAGGACATCGGTAATAACATATGACCAGTTGTAACGTTTCGTGTTGGAAGTCTAACATGTTTAACTTCATCGTCAACATTACGCAATAAATTCATATTTAACATGTAGGAATGGGTGATGTTGCTGATGTCGTCTGGATTAAGTAAATCAAGATGTTCAAAAAAGGCTTCTGTCAAAATATTGCGATGACTAAAATCTCTTTCTTCTGGACGATTGATATGAACAAGAGCTTCATCTGTGCGATATTCCAGGTCGTGATCGTCAGTAATAAAGAAAAACATACCAGCACTATCCCAATCCGTTGCATCTTCGAAAATGGAGATTGGCAAGTCCATTAAAGCACCCGCTTCTAATTCAGCTATTTCACGACTAAAACCATTAGATAATGCTAATATAATCGCCACACCAATCAGCCCGATACTTAGAGCTGACATCGTTAAGAAGGTACGCCATTTTTTCATTGCAATATTTTTACCTGACAACTTCAAAGCCGTCAAGTAATTCATGCTGGTTTTTGTTAGCTTGTACTCCGAAAATGCTTCTTCCTGAAAAGAAGCCGCAACAGATTCTTGCTGATCAGTAAATGTCAATGGGACAACTATCTGACCGTTATAATAATGAATCATTCTATCATCAGGATGCACTGGAAGTGTTGGAAATTTTGTAATTCTAACTGTCAGTCTGCCACCGTCATAAATAATTGCATCTTTTACTGCATTCATAATTTGCTCATCTGAATGAGTTGACAATTGGTTAAAAGGCGTTTCAGTCAAGACAATGTCAGGTTCTTGGGTTGCACGGTTATCAAATATTTGTGTTGCTTCTGAATCGTAAACAACTTTCCCGTTTTCATGTCGAATCAACCGTTCTTCAACCTCTTCTTCATTGTAAGGATGGGAATCATAAATCACATTTCCATCTTGAAATTTAATAATCCGATCCGCATAAGATTCGGCTATTTCTGGGTTGTGCGTTACCATAATAACTAGTTTATCCTGAGCAATTTCTTTAACTAATTGCATAATCTGCATACTTGTTTCCGTATCCAAGGCGCCTGTTGGTTCATCAGCTAAGATAATTTCAGGTTCATTCGCGAGCGCTCTAGCAATAGCAACACGCTGCATTTGACCACCTGAGAGCTGTGTTGGTCTTTTATTAATATGTTCAATTAATCCCACACGTTCAAGTACATTAATTGCCTTGTCGCGCTTGCTTTTTGCACTCAGACCACTTAATGTCATTCCCATTTCGATATTATCAACTATACTCAGGTGAGGGATTAGATTGTAATTTTGGAAAATAAAACCGACACTCTTATTTCGATATGCATCCCAATCTCGATCTCTAAATTCTTTTGTAGATTTACTACTAATGACTAAATCGCCTTCATCATAACGATCAAGACCTCCTAGAATATTTAAGCACGTTGTCTTCCCAGATCCACTTGGTCCTAAAATAGCAACAAATTCGTTTCTTCGAAAACTTAAATCTATACCATTTAAAGCAATTTGAGCAAAATCTCCTGCTTTATAACTCTTTTTTATTCTTTTTAAATGAAGCATAATCTGTCTCCTCTGTAAATAACTCAACTATCTTAGGCATATATTACCAAAAATCTCCATGAATTGTCAAATGTTTTTTTTATTTTTGCTATATTCTACTGGAATCGAAATGTACGTTTTTCTAAAAAAAATGGATAAAGACAGCTTCTGAGGCAGGAAAAAGATTTTATTTATTTTAAATTGGTCAAAAATATGCTTTTTTTAGGATCTTTTGAATGTGATTGACATTTTTTTCAGAATATGGTAGACTAGCCACAAGTTGCATTTCATACTTATAAAAATGCATGTTAAGGAGGTGTTTTTCATATGGATAACAACTTAGGATTCGCTATAAGTAGCTTTGTTAATACTTTTGTTGATATTGTTCTTGGAGCTATGGGAGCGTTTTTCACCCTTCTTTTCAATTAGTACAACAATACCTAAACAAATGAGGAGGTGGACACATGAATTTTATTGGTGATTTTAAGAATAGCATCGCATATATCGCCTTTGGAGTTAGAGATATTGCATTTGACGCCATTGACGCTCTTTTAGTTCTTATTTTTGGATAAAAAAATTCGGACAAACTAATTTCAATAGTTGTTTTGACCTCAGAATCTTCTTGTTACTTCATAAAACTTGTTTAAGATTTTCACTTTGTTCTGTTTTACATTATGGATTGTGAAGATTTTTCTGATTCTGTAACAAACGCTAATAATCGTTAATTCATGTGTTAAACTTGTGTTTAAATCAGACTCTAAGGAGGTGGATGGAAATGGTATTTTTAGCTATAACTCAATGGATGCAAATCGCAGTCGTAGGAATCTCAACAGGAATCCGAGCAGCACTTTCGTTCATTGCCTAAATTCCTCTCTAATTGCAAGTCCATTTATTGTAAGTAAATCTACTATGCAGAGATAGCGGATCAGGTAAAATTTAATTTTCTTACAAAAAGTGGGTATGTTATAAATATTTTATAAAAGGAGGTGTTATTTATGTTATCAGGAGGATCACCTATCAATATTTTGATGCATGCCTTTAACTCAATCTGGTGGGCAGCACAGCAGTTAATTCTTGGAAATTCAGGAGGCGTTTTCGTACCGTTTCAATAATTAAAGCGATCTTGTTTGTATGATTATTTTATTTAAAAGGAGGTTTTTATCATGACTTTCGATCTTGGACGTTTTATCGATCCTACTCGTCTACCAGCCTTTCTTGCTGTAACAGCTATGATGAATGGTGTTGGAAGATTTATTTTTGGTTAATATTTTAACAATACGTAAGTTAAGTTTAGGAGGTTTTGCAATGATTACAAGTGTTGTTTTGTCAATGATTTTCGCTGTGACAGATTCATTCCGTGTTGCAATTGAAAGAGTCTTTTTCTTTTATGATGGTTGCTGCTAATAAATTAGAAATTAATTTATTAACGACTTAGCCACGTTCAATTAAGTAAAATGAAAGGAGGAGTCTGAACATGTCATTTTTAGGTAATATTTTACTAGCAGGTTTTGATATTGCAGAAGGTTTTGTTGCTGCTGGTGCCCTTGGTGTAATTGGTACTGTTAGAGTTATCCAAGGTCTTTTATGGGCAACTTTCGGATAATATCTTTATATCTGTTTTAAAAACGTAGTTGCCCAAATCGTAACTGCGTTTTTAACAATAGATAATTAGAATTATTATAAACAAAAGGAGGACGATTTATGTTTAAATCATTATTATCTATGCTTTTATTAGTCACTCAAGTTCTTGTCCCAACATATTTAACAACCGAGACTGATACTTCGAGTGCGTATGCATCTGCTGTGCATATTTCGGATGAATATCAAACTATTACACCTATTGATTCTAATAGAAATCTGCCAGGTGCAAATATGCCTGATGGTTCATTTTCTCCATGCGGTCCTCTTATCGGAGGTACAATAGGTGGATCTCATATAAGTTCTGGTGGAATAGGGTGCCCCCCGATACCAGCAGAAATAATAGAGCCTCCAACTATTGAAATAGGTGTGACACCCACTTCGCAAACACGAAATTCAGCAGAGACAACAAGTATAGAGGTTGGAACTAGATTGCGTTATGAAATTCTTGTAACTAATTCAAATAATTTCGCTATTCGAAATTATCTAGTTGTAAGTGCATTAGATCTTAGTCTCGTTGATTTTATACCTGGAAGTGTAAGAATCAACAATCGCCTAGCCACCTCTAATGAGCACATGTTTAGTCAAGAAACGGGAGAATTATTTATAGCTCTTTCTGAGTTATCTGCTAATTCTACTTATGTATTAAATTTTGAAGTCACTGTATTGTCTGGAAATAAGAATAACCTCATTTTACAAAATGCTCGCCTTTACGATGTAAACCTTACAAATCAAACTACTACTTTTATTGGTGAAGCAATTACTTCCGTGGTCATATCAGAGCCTGATCCTTGCGCAACTGAGCCTGATCCTTGCGCAACTGAGCCTGATCCTTGTGCAACCGAACCTACTCAGCCTAGCACACCACCTCCAACAGACCCTTGTCCAACAGACCCAGCTGACCCATGTGCAACTGAACCTCCTCGCCCTAGTACACCACCTGCAACTGAGCCTACTCAGCCTAGCACGCCGCCTGCAACTGAGCCTACTCGTCCTAGTACACCGCCAACCTTAGCACCACCAAACATAGAAATCGAAGTCGAGCCAGTTCAGCAACCTGCCCTACATCGTGCACAATTTAATGAGGAAACTAATGTGGCAATCGGTGGTACGCTCCGTTATGGTATAAGCTTAGAAAATCCAAATGATGTCGCTATTCATAACTTTTTGGTTCACAATGCCTTAGATTTAGACCTAGTGGATTTTGTACCTGGAAGCGTCACTGTAAACGGGACTCCAGTTGCTCCAACTCATTATTTATTTAACCCTGCAACAGGTGAATTATTCATTATCATGCCAGAATTAGCAGCTAACACAACTTATAGTATTCAATTTAAAGCTGTGGCTCTAGCAGGTGATGACAATGATGTAATCCCACTTACAGCTCGACTTTATGGTGATTTTCGTCCAAACGGAACACCAACTTTCATTAGTGAAGTTGAAGCTACTGTTAATGTTGTGACCGAGACACCTACTACCCCTCCAACTGCAGCGCCTACCGAAGCGCCTACTACATCTCCAACTGAGGCCCCTACCGAAGAAGCGCCTACTACATCTCCAACTGAGGCCCCTACCGAAGAAGCGCCTACTACACCTCCAACTGAGGCCCCTACTGAAGAAGCGTCTACTACTCCTCCAACTGAGGCCCCTACTGAAGAAGCGTCTACTACTCCTCCAACTGCAGCGCCTACCGAAGCGCCTACTACATCTCCAACTGAGGCCCCTACTGCGACGCCTACCGCACCTCCAACCGGTGGCGGTGTCAACTTACCACAAACTGGAGCCGTTGCAAGTTTTGCTTTAGCTGCTTCTGGCACTTCATTTATCGGTGCAGGATCAATTCTACTTGTAAAAGCCAAGAAAAAGTAATTTATCTTCAATTAAGAAAGTGTTGCCTAGTTACTAAGCTTAAGCTAGTCAACTCTTTTTTATTTGAACCTCTTCGAAAATTGTACTCTTAAAATAAGAGTCAAAAAAATATCACCATTTTCAACAGATGAAAGGAGAAGTTTTAATGCTTCAACTGAAAGGAATCAAAAAAAGCTACGAAACAGCTGATTTTAAACAAACCGCGCTAAATAATATCAACTTGAATTTCCGCAAAAATGAGTTTGTCGCGATTTTAGGAACAAGTGGATCTGGAAAAACAACTTGTTTGAATATACTAGGCGGCCTTGATCGATATGATGAAGGAGATTTAGTTATCAATCATAAATCGACCAAGGATTTTAAAGATCACGACTGGGATGCTTATCGAAACAATAGCATAGGCTTTATTTTCCAAAATTACAATTTGATTCCTCATTTAAACCTTATCGACAATGTTGAAATGGCAATGACTTTAAGTGGTTTGCCGTTAAAAGAAAGACGCTTTAAATCGATATCCGTTCTTAATCAGGTAGGATTAAAAGATCATATAAACAAAAAGCCCACACAACTATCAGGCGGACAAATGCAGCGTGTCGCTATTGCACGCGCATTAGCTAATGATCCAGATATTATCTTAGCCGATGAGCCAACAGGTGCCTTGGATACAGAAACAAGTAATCAAATTATGCAATTAATTAAAGAAATCGCACAAGATAAACTAGTCATTATGGTTACACATAACCCTGAACTATCAAAAAACTATGCAGATCGAATTATTCAATTTCAGGACGGGAATGTGCTTTATGACTCTAATCCTCCGTATACAACACCGGATATCATTCTGCCAGATACACCTACAACCCTATTAAACAAAAAAACCGACGAGCAAATCATCGAGCTAGCTAGACAAATTTTATCACCACAAAATGAGCGCTTATTTGTACGAGTAACGAAAGAGCCAAACCTTCCAGAACAACCCGCTGATCGCATCCTTCTTTATCAAAATGGTGAAATTTCTGATATTTCAAATGTTGTTTCGAAAAAAGAAAATTCAGATTATGCGCTCAAACACACAAGTATGAGTTTTTGGACAGCTCTAAAACTGTCACGAAAAAATATTTCAACTAAAATGTGGCGCACTGGA
>JGI24703J35330_11748458_pt1 | contig 16796 bp, 12 predicted proteins | sample TergutNt197P1_FD_35330 | JGI IMG/M metagenome (IMG submission 35330) | reverse complement strand
GAATGGACATTCTAGTAAGTCTTACGCAAGAATCGCCTATTCTTGGATAATGACAACAACTGTAACAAATGCAAGATTAAAACAAAGAGGTCTAGTGGCGACACTAGACCTCTATCTAAATCATGTTTAGTATAAAATTGAACCGCCGTATACGAGACGCGTACGTACGGTGGTGTGGGAGGGTAAATTTACAAATTTACTCTACCCGATTATGTATTAAATTTATACATTTTTATAGTTATCCCTTTTATCGTAATTAACAACCTATACATGAAACTGAGCCCTTTTGTGCATCATAACTTTATTACAAGTTAGAAAGAAGTTGACGATTTAAAATGAAAACAAGCAAAATAATTGTCGGCGTGTCAAATCGCCATATCCATTTAAGTGAAAAAGATCTCGAAATTTTATTCGGCAGAGGACATAAATTAACCAAACTAAAAAATCTACTTCAACCAGGGCAGTTTGCAGCAGAAGAAACATTAACAATAGCTGGTCCGAAAGGAGCAATCGAGAATGTTCGGGTATTAGGACCTACAAGAGCCGAATCACAGGTGGAAATCTCACTATCCGATTCATTTGATTTAGGTATAAAAGCGCCGATTAGAGAATCTGGTGATTTAAAAAAGTCTGGAACAATCGTTGTAATTGGTCCGGCTGGATCGCTCATCATGGAAAATAAAGTGATTATCGCCAAAAGACACATCCACATGACACCAAAGGACGCTGAAAACTTTAATGTTAAAGACAAGCAAGAAGTTGCTATATATATAGAAAGCGAAAGATCAGCGCAACTTGGAAATGTTGTAATTCGTGTCAGTGATGAATATGCACTAGAATGCCATTTAGATCTCGACGAAGCAAATGCTGTAGGAATAAAAAATGAAGAATACGTAACAATTGTGAAATAAAATTTTTGGGATGAGTTTATCGATTAAACTTAGCATGTTGCCACTCGTAGGGAAATAAATCAAGATATTCCTTATTCATGTAACGGCGATCAATCATTAATACACGACCTTTATCACCCTCAGTCCTTATTACACGGCCGACGGCTTGCATTACTTTGTTAAAACCGGGGATTGTGTACGCATAATAAAATCCATTTCCAATCAAATTATCAAAATATAAACGACGTTGCTCGGTAAGCGGGTTAATCTGTGGTAAACCGACGCCTATAATAACCGAACCTATCAGTTTATCACCAATTAAATCGATACCCTCGCTAAATATTCCCCCTAAAACCGCAAATGCAACAAGCGGTTTTTTTCTTTCTATATCAAATAACGATAAAAAATCTTCACGATCTTGTTCATTCATTAATCGCTGTTGCATCACAATATCTTGCGACTTTTTATAATCAATTTCATATAAATCAAAAATTTGCTCCATATACTGATATGATGGAAAAAAAATCAAATAATTACCAATTTTTTGTGAGGTTACTTTATAAATTTCTTCGACTATCTCAGAGGATGTATTTGACCGATCGCGATATGTTGTAGATAAACGATAATTGATTTGTAAGTCGAGATTTTCACGTTCAAAAGGGGATGGTAGAAATAATTGCTCAGCATTATCATCACCAAGTAATACTTTTTGAAAATAGTCCAACGGATGAAGTGTTGCCGAGAACAAAATTGCTGATTTTACATTTTGCAGACGTTCGGCAAGTAAATTACCTGGATCAAGACAAATGATTGAAATTTGAAAGTCTTCATATAAATTGCCATATCTCATACGAAAATTTTCACCATAAAATTCTGCAATACGAGAAAATTGTAATAATTCAAAATAAAAGTTTAATAATTGACTACGAGATTCACTCTCGGGTAATTTTGGTAGAAAACGTTCAAGAATCTCGGTGATTTTATGAACCTTTTTTAAAATATTATCATCAAACTCTAACCTGAATTCTTCTTTAATTATGGTTTCACTATATGAATAAAACATATCTTGATAATCATTAAATGCTTTCACCAACGTTCTCGATGATTGTAATAATGAAATATCCACACTAGAAAGAGTCTTTAAAGATAAAACCGCACTAAACATTTCACAAGCTCTATCATACAAATTATGTGCCTCATCCACCAAAACAATGTGATCTGCTGGTTCTTCGAAAAATCTTCGCAAAAATGCACGCGGATCAAATAAATAATTATAATCCCCAATCACCGCATCACTCACACTAGCCATCGCAAGCGAAAATTCAAATGGGCAAACTTTGTGAATCTTGGCATACTTTTCGATTACTTCACGGTCAAAAATAAACTCCTCAGTAAATAAATCCTCAGTCGCATCATGAATCCTGTCAAAATACCCAGCTGCATATGGACAATACGCTGGGTCGCAACGGGTCTCATCCATAAAGCAAATTTTTTCCTTAGCTGTAATCGTCGTCACTTTAGCCCTTAAACCACGCTCATAACAAACTTTAAACGCATTCTCAGCCACAGTTCGACCGATAGTTTTCGCCGTAAAATAAAAAATTTTCTGATCCGCATTTGACAAAGCCTTTAAACTAGGAAATATTGTCGCCATAGTTTTACCAATACCCGTCGGAGCACGCAAAAGCAAGTTCTTTTTCGATTTAATCGTATTAAAAACTGCACCCGATAACTCACGCTGAAACTTTCTAAAATCACCAAATGGGAAGAGAAGTTGCTTAGCTGTTGACAGTTTTAAATTTTGTGAATTTATCAAAATTAAAGCCCACTTTATATATCGCGCGAGGGTGTCCATAACAAAAGCTTCTAATTCTATAATGTCATATATTTGTTCAAAACTTCTAGTATCTTTAGCGTCAAGATCAGTATAAATTAAGCGGACAGTAATATTTTTAAGTTTGGGATTTTGCAGAAGAAGAATATAGGAATAAAATTTAGCTTGAGCGTAGTGAGCAGGCCGATCAAACTCTTTTATTTGATCGAGATTTCTGGTAGTAGATTTAATCTCACCTACAATCCAGTTTAAATCTTTTTTTAAAACTAAATCAGCACGACCTGATAAATGAAATTCATGTTCTTCAAATTTAAGAACTTGCGAAACCGCAATTTCACACTCATCTTTTTTATAATTTTTCTGTAATTTTATGTGAACATCTGTACCCATCTGCGCACGCGCCAAAGAAAAAAATTCCATGTTTAAATCGCCACTTTGATGAACATAGCTCACAATCTCTTTAATTGGCTTGACGATTTTCACACAAAACACCTCTTTAACTATATTGTACCATAAAGTGAAAGAAGATACAAATTGATAAACAAGACGAAAATTAGAAGAAAGTCTATATTCGAAGTAATATTTAACTTTTATGAAAAATATATTTTATATTTTAAAATATTTAGTCAACTTTTATAAAATTAATTCATAATATATCAATACAAGTTTAAATATACTTGTAATAATATATAAATGGAGGTTAACAACATGATAAAAAAATTAATTTTATCTATTTTTACTTTAATAATTCTTTTTAGTGGTATTCAAGGTGTTCATGCAAATGAAATACGTGGTTTAAAATACGATCGTTTTCAACCAAATTACAATGTTATTGGCGGACCTGATGGTGGTGGAGGTGGCGCACTACCAAATGGTGCGCAAATTCATACTGTGACTACACAAAATGCTAATATAATACGCTTCGCAGTGAGTTCCTTTCACAGAATGAGTAGACACCAAGGCCACGGAGAAATAGGTACTGCCTCTATAAGTACACTAGCTACAAACGCTGGACATCAAGGGTGGTCTTCTTGGACTGATGCTCTCGCAAATGGAAGAAGAGTTGTATTCCAAACGTTCCCACGTTAAAATCTTATAAAGGAGGATTTGTGAAAATGAATTTTTTAAAACGCGCTATTGTGAATTTAACTAGAAATAAACTAGTTAATATTATATTAATCTTTTTATTTACTTCATTAATTATCTTTTCTTTGAGTGCAATTTATGCTAATCGGATGATAGAAAATAATAAATCAAAAATTCTTGAAACTTTTCCTCCAATTGTGATTATTGAATCGGACGATGTAGCGTTAGCAATGGAGGGGTGGAGACTGTTTCGGGAGATTCTCGAAACAGAAGGTGAGATTGTAGAAGATATCTTTGTTCCTTATCCTATAATAGATGAAAATTTACTAGATAAAATCTCACAATTGCCTTATGTTCAAGATTATTCATTTAGTGCACATATAAATCTATTCAGTCGAGGATTAAGACGGTATCGTCGTGATTGGGTTCGCGATTATATTAGTCTATCTAATATGTTTATTTTTGGATTGGAAACCTTTGAAATCAAAGGAGTTAATCGATCAAATTTTTTCGAATTAAATCAAGGTATAATTGAAATTATCGAAGGTGATACTTTCACAGAAGAACAGATAAATTATGGCAAACCTGTTATGATTATCTCAAGCCAATTCGCTCAGATGAATAACTTAAAAGTAGGCTCCAAAATAACTATGGAAAATTTAGGTTCAGGCGGAGGAGCTACACTTAGTCAAGTTTATAATGATGAGTATCTTGTTTTTCAAGAAATATTTGAAATGGAGATTATTGGAATCTATGAACTTACAAGAGAATTAACCCCATATGAACCTTTAGCTTTAGAACAATTCGGAGTAAGACAAACTATAGACGAAAATGCACATATTAGGCAAGAAATTCAAAAATTAAATAAAATTTATGTACCATTAGCGTTTGCGCAAGCTCGTAACAATAATTTTGTACGGAATATGAATAGGCTTTTATTGGAACAGGATGAGATGTTAATAAATCCTTATACATCATTGAGAACGGAAAATATTTTCTTTTTGGAATCAGCCACAATGCTACCAGACTTCCATGAAGCGGTCGCACCATTATTACCTGAATTTTCACATTCTCGAGATATCGCAGACAACTTTGATTTAGTATTCGTTTCTCTTAATTATCTTGTGCAACTATCAAGGGATGCCAAATATCTCCTAATAATAAGTACAATTATTATAATGTTTTTGATAGGTATTCTTACAGTAAAAAGTAGATACTATGAAATTGGAGTTTATCTTTCTTTAGGTTCACCGCATAAGGAAATAATAAAACAATTTTTATTAGAAAAAATTATAATTGCTATTATTGCATTTATATTAGGTTTGACTATTGGACAAAATATTTCAAGAATTATTTCTCATAATTTAATTATGCAAGAAATGAGCCAAGTGTACGCAACCGGTAGAACTCACACACTTGTATATGGCAATCACATTATTGGTCGCAACGATCATATAACAGATTGGTTAGTTCCAAGATATGAAGATGTAAATACGATTCTCGAAGAATTTGACGCTACTTTGTCAATGGTAGAAATCCTTACATTCGTTACCGTAGGTATAACAATTGTAATAATCTTCACGGCACTGCCAACTTACTGCACATTAAAAAAGAATAACATTAATTTATTGCGAGAAAAAGAAGGATAAAAATCAATTGCTCGAATAGAAATTCAAAAAAATTAAAAAAAATTTAAAAAATTTGTATAACTTTTAAAACGCAGTCCATAATGAATTTACATCAGTGAGCTTGTTCACTTGCTGATGTCTCCCTTTTTTTCGTAATCTGGCTTACCCCTAGTAAAAGACAAGACTCGTTCGTAATGGTGGACGCATCGAGACTTACTCCCAACTTTTATTCAAGCCAGATTGCACTTTTAGTTTATTGTGTAAAAGACTGCTCGTGTGCTTGCGGGCGGTCTTTTTCTTATGCTTGACAAAACCTGCTATATAACGTAATATTAAAAAAAGAAATAAAAATTAAAAGTTTTCCCTAAAAAGGAGTTTATAAACATGGCTCAATCACTTTATATACACATACCATTTTGTGACCAAATCTGTTCTTATTGTGACTTCCCTAAGGTGTTTACAAAAGGACAAAACATTGATGAATACTTGGACGCTCTCATAACAGAAATTCATATTTATCACGGGACACACGGCTTTCAAAATCTAAAAACTTTATATATTGGGGGTGGAACACCCACAGTTCTAAGTATTTCTCAAATAAACCGCTTGTTTACAACATTGCACAGCTTAATCGATTTTCAGAATCTTATCGAAGTATCCATCGAATCTAATCCCGAAAGTATAAATGACGCACAAAAAATTCAGTGTTTAATAAAACAAGGAATCACACGCATCAGCATAGGAGTACAAACATTCCAAGACCATCTACTAAAAATCCTGCAACGAAGTCACACAAAAAAAGATGTAATCGAAGTTATCAACAAGTTATCCACATATCCTGTGGAAATAAATATTGATATGATTTACGCAATACCAACTCAAACACTTTCTGAATTAAATGACGATTTAGACATATTATTATCACTTCCTTTAACTCATATATCTGCGTACTCATTAATACTCGAAGAACATACAAAATTTTACCTCTATTATGAAAAAGATCAACTCGAAATGGTAGACCATGATACAGAAAGTGATATGCTAGAAACAGTTATCCACAGACTAAAAAATGCAGATTTTACACACTACGAAATAAGCAATTTTACAAAAAACAAACGAAGCTACCACAACGAAACTTACTGGAAAAATCAGCCATATATCGCCGTCGGACTCGGGAGTCACGGACAACTAGATGAAAACGGAAGAACACGTTACGAAAATACCCGCTCGATAAATCTATACAAACAAACGCTACAAAAAAATGAACTCCCTATAAGTTCAAAAAGAATACTAACAAAAGATGAACAAATAGAAGAATCCATGTTTCTAGGTTTAAGACTTCTGGATGGAATTAATTTACATAGTTTATCAGAATTTTATAATGAAGATATTTATCGACTTTATGAAAAGAAAATTAACAAATTAAAAGATATGGGTTACATCATGTATGACAACTGTCATCTCAGGCTCACACATCAGGGATTAATGTTAGGAAACGAAGTATTCGAAGAATTTTTACTTGATTGAAAATTTGTGCAAAAGTTTGTAAGACGCCGAATAATTCAAAATAGTAAAACAAAAAAATATCACAGTATTAACATATATTTGAAGATTTCGGTGTATAGAACCCAGTGGAATTCTAGCATAATAGTAAACAATTAGTGATAGAAAAAGGTAAACAATCGTTATGAAAAAACCAAATTTTGTATGTTTATTCATTATATAAATCGATATTACAAAACTAAAAAGCATTATTAAAATGAAAATTGCATATAACAGTACAGCAAAAATATTATTAAATAAAATAATCCGAATTTCAAGATAGGAATATAAATTATTTACATAAAAATAAATGATTGTTAAATTAATTACAAAGAATGTAATACTACAAATTAGGTAAACGAAAGTATTGGATAGAAAAAACTTAAGTATATTTTTATTTTCAAAAAACTTAATGTTCTTCATCAATATAAAACTAAAAGTAGTTAAAAATAAAAATGAAATTATTAAATTCAATAGAATTAATACCGAATCAGAATCACGCATAACGGATGAAAAAATTAATTCATCCGTTAACGGGTAATTGACGTTGATAAAACGACTTGTTCTAAGTATTCTAATATTTAAAATAGAAGAAAAAATTGTTAATAATAATGATAGTAAAATGAAAATTTTACTCGGAGTTAATTTGTTCATAAAAATACCTCGTGTTATATTTTTTTGTTAATAATCATCCCATCCTAAAAAGATAAAAAATGTTCCGATAACTAAATTAAACATTGCGTTAATGAATAATATCCTTGGTGAAAAATCACCAAGAATATTTATTAATATACTTTCGATTAATAATAATTTCAATCCACAAATGATTAGAGATGCACCAGCGATAACCTTTATTGGAGGAAAAATTCCTATGAGTAAAATTATAATACTTAAAAGTAACAATACCAATAGAATAAATTACATTATTAAACGCAATAGAATTGGCTAATGACATTAAAATTGAAGAACTAAATATCATTAAAACGTCGATTACATTATTCTTTAACGAAAAATTTGCGTCCATTAATTAGCTCTCCTGTCTACATTGTACGTAAACGTACCATCAATCGATCCACTAGAATGTAAAGAATTTGAGATGAAAACGTCGAATGAAACTCTTGCCGCACCATGTTGACTCGCTATACTATTGTTATGAGCTCCGTATCTGCCGGCAGTAACTTGCATGAAAAACCTGTGCCCATTTGTTTGAGCACTGTCATAATAAAATCTATATCCATTACCGAGCCTATATCTAGCTTGAGTCCATCTGCCCTAACGGGCATAAGTACTTTGTGCTCCAAGAGTTACGGTGTTACTCGATCCAGAAAAATTATTAGAAATTAAATTTAACGCTGCTTGAGCTGTTGACGGTACACCAGCAGCTGTCATTACAAAACCGGAAACGGTTTGTCCAGACGATCTTACTCTATTCCATAAAATATCTCTTTGACGAGCTCTACCATGAATAGCAAAGTTGTTTATCTGTGTATGATTTCCTAACTGTAGGTTTAATGAAACATTCCTATAATCAATTATGGATTGTAAACGACCTCTTTGAGTTGAGAATAGAGTCCAAGTGTTGGAAGTGTTTCTATTATAGTGACGCATTGATTCAGTTATTCTAAATTCAACATTAAAGATATTTGTAGCATTTCTACCAATGTCATTGTGTCTTCTTCTTAAAAATGGGTTATCGAAAATGTGCATTCCTCTTGAGAGTTGGTTATTATTACAATAAATCACAGCTATATGATTTAAAATTTTCATATCATTCTGATTTAATTGATAAATTTCGATATTTTGTTCTTCGAAATTCGGAACCGAAATTATTTTATACAATCTAAAAAGTCGTTCTTTATATCCAATATCAGACTTGAGATAATCTACCATTATCCGCATATGTTTGATTGTTTGTTCGACATGACTTACTTTTGAGATTGGGTTATTTTCAATTTCATTAAGCATTTTTATTGATTCTTCCATTCTATCCTGATTGAAATATCTTTGCAATTTTTTAAATTTCCTATATCCTTCGTATTCTTCAGTTGTTAAATATAGCAACCAAAAATCTGATGAATCTAAATGTAACAACTCTGCAATTTTTATAAATGACCACAATTCTAAAGTTGTTTCATTATTTTCAATTCTAGAAACTTGTCTCGAACTGATGTCTATTTTTTCTGCAAAACTTTCTTGACTTAATCCAAGGTTTTTTCTTATCGTTCTTATAATCTCACCGTTAATTGTCATAGTTTGTACTCACTTTCTAAAAAAATTCTATTTGACTCTCTATGAAATTAATTATACACAAATTAAATTAAAAATGCAATTTATTTAAATAAAATCATTTATATCTTAACGATTTATGCTATAATATACCTAATAAAACTAATTTTAAAGAGGTGCTATATGAATCAAGATGGCGTTTTATTAATTAACAAACCACGCGGGATGACAAGCCATGATGTCGTTATGAAACTAAGGCGAATACTCGATACAAAAAAAGTCGGACATACAGGCACACTTGACCCGGATGTCGATGGCGTACTACCTATATGTGTCGGAACAGCAACAAAACTCGTGCAATTTCTAACAGCAGAGTCAAAAACATATATCGGAGAAGTAACACTTGGTATTTCAACGACAACAGAAGACGCATCAGGTGAAATCATCGAACAAAATTACATCGAAGAACCGCCAACAAAAAACAAAATCGAAGAAATACTAAAATCAATGATTGGAACCAGTGTTCAAACACCACCAATGTACTCCGCCGTAAAAGTAAATGGCAAAAAACTATACGAATATGCACGAGCAAAGCAGGCAGTCGAAAGACCTCAAAGAACAGTTACAATACATCAAATAGGATTGTTGGGCGAAATCATTCACCACGAAGGATTGGTATCGTTTAAGTTTTTTATTCATGGTAGTAAAGGGATTTTTATCCGAACAGTCGCGGTTACTATTGGGGAAAAGTTATCAATGCCGGCTCATATGTCAAACTTAACGCGCATTGCATCCGGGTCATTTAAAATAGAAGATTGTCAGACGCTCGAAGACGTTGTCGAAAATGGTCCGAACTATTTAAGTATTTCACAGGCGCTCATCGACTTTTCCACAGTCACTGTTGATAACTGGGTGGAAAACCTGGTGAAAAACGGTGTAAAACTACGAGAAGAACAAATTTCGCCGCCTATGAAACAAGGGCAATTCTTAATCAAGAATAAACTTGGAAATCCATTATCAATCCATGTTTGGGATGATAAAAAAAAATTATATGTAGCAATCCGCGGACTATGGTAAAAAGCGAACTCTTACACATAAAAGAGTTCGCTTTTTTTATATACTACCTAAAAATTTTCACCAAATACTTCATTCGCAATTTTTCTCATCTCTTTAATCGGCATATCAACATTATCAATAAAACAACGGTGATAAATATAGTGGGCGTGCGTTGGATTCAAGAAATAATTTTTAACCTCGGCTGAAACCTCAAAATCGTCATTAATTAAATCATCAAATAATAATTTAACTTCTTTAATATAATGATTACTAAAAGCACGATTCCACAAAGAAGAAAGATGTTTTTGACCAAGCGGTGACAAATCCATAAACTTTTTTAAATTATGCGAAACACCCGTATCAAGATATTTACAAATAGTCACTATTTTATTAAAAAAGCGGACTTTAAACCCGGCTTCAGCCATCGTATATAAGAAAACTCCATCACAAATCCAAGGCTCATTATCGTATTCAGGCTGTGGGAAAAGCCGTAGAACGTCAGTATAAAACGCCTCCACTTTATCGCCAATAATGTTATACTTTGGGCGTTCTAAATAGGTTGCATCCAGAAATTCGCCTGAAAAACTTCGACCCAAAAGCGTTTCTTTATCATGTCCTCTATTTCCAACAACTCCCGCAAATTGGTGTTTAACATCCTCGGGAATGCTCGATTCATAAAATACCGTTTGCTCTAAAGCATCTTCAACAAAATAATCGTCGTGGTCAAGAAAAACGAAAAGATATCCCGATGCAATTTTCGCCGCTTTATTAAGAGCTCGATGTTTCCCACCATTTTTCACACGCAAATGAACAATGTCAAAAAAGACTTTTTGGTGCTTAAATTCTGAAATTAGTTCCGCTGTATTATCACTAGATTCATCATCCACAATAATCCATTCAAAATTTCGATATGTTTGGTTTTTAAGAGAATCAAATAACCGTTCTAGGGTCGTAGAACCATTAAAAGTCGGTGTAAAAATTGTCACAAAATTATCAATTACTACAGGTTTTACCTCATCAGCAAAGTTGATAAAATCCTCTATCTTATCATTTAACATATAAGGTATACTTTTATCTATCAAGTCAAGCTCCCAATCCCACCATTTAATGTTTAATAATTTTTCTATGATATCATCATCAAATCGGTATTTCAAAATTTGCGCAGGATTTCCACCAACAACCGCATAAGGAGGAATATCTTTTGTCACTAAAGATTTATTGCCAATTACAGCCCCATCGCCAATTGTTACACCTGACAAAATCGTAACGTCCCCTGCAATCCAAACATCATTACCGATAATTACATCACCATTTGTCGTTCTATGTCCAGTATAATGCGCATGATGTTTAAAATAATCTGGAAACGGAAAAGTCGTAACCCAGTCCATTCGGTGATTTCCACCAAGATAAATCTTCACTCCCGGAGCAATAGAACAAAACTTCCCAACAGTCAATCTGGTATGAGAATCTTCACACCCGTCCCAAGCTTTTATATCAAGATTTCCATCAATATAGGTTCCTATTCCAATTGTAGCGCGATTATGGATTTCAATTTGGTTCAACATATTTTTTAAATTGGACGCATTAACTTCATAATCAATTTTTGTAAAAAAAGACGAACTATAATCAATATCAAATTCTTCAAGATTCGTATTTTGCACAGAATCATTAATCAAAGCAAGAGAATTTTTAGAAGAAAAAATGTTGGAATGATATTTTTGAATAACATCACCACTTGCAAGCTCACTCGCAAGATTTTCTAAATCGTCACGCATTATTTTACCCGTGGAGATGTTTAGATATAAAACGTTAAACGACGCACAACCTTGGACTCTAACAACCCAATCATCAATTTCTACATCAACAAAATCAAGCACTATAATCCACTCAAAATCATGATAAACTTGAATTTCAAGGGATTTGTATAAATCCTCAAGATGCATTATTGAAACAGGATTTATTGTCACAAATGAAAATTTATAGTTCACTATTTGCGGTGATAAAATATTCTCAACTTGAGTTTTCATACAATGACTATCAACCTCAGGCAGGCTTAATAAATTTTCACGATATTTATGAATTAATTCAGGATTCTCAATTAACTCTTTTAATCCACGATATAAATCATGAATAGAAGTATCAACAACCATCCCAATTTCGTTAGTGGCTATAAAATTCGATAATGCAACCCCACTAGTTGTAAGAGTAGGGATTTTCAAACTAATTGCTTCCTGCAAAACAAGCGAATACCCTTCCGAAACAGACGGACAAACAACAAGGTCGGCTCGTGAGATATAGGGATATGGATTACAAACAAATCCCATTAACTTTACCTGAAGGGCTAAATCAAGATGAACTATCATTTCAGAAAGAATTTTATGTTGATCACCTTGACCCATGATAAGCACTTGAACATGAAGACCGGCGTTTTTTAACATTTTTGTTGCTTGGATGAGTTTATCAAAACATTTAAGACGCACTAATCGACCAACGGCTACTATCGTGAAAGTTGACGGATTTACCAGATCGGGAATTGACTCACTTGCAAGATGCCGTATTACCCCTCGGTCCACAGAATTTTCTATGATTTTTAATGGGTAGTTTTGCCCGATACGAGCGATAAATCCTTCTTTTACTTGTTTTGATACACAAATTATTTCGTCGTAAGTTTGGTAGATTTTACTTTTATAATCCCATCCGCCTACAGCATAATCATGGTCACCTGGTTTAGAAAAGTCGGCATGAATCCACGCAATTTTTTTCGATTTTTTATTAGGTGAGTTGGCGATATATCGGGTAGTTTCTCCTTCAAGATAGGAAATTTCGATATCAAACTTCTCATTTTTTAAAACATTCTCATACACAAGATGCGTAAACTCTTCGTCGCTTTTTTGATTTTTAGGACCGAGTATCCCGTATATCGTATTAATTTCATGTAATTCTTCTGCACTATGATAATGTCGTTTATAAATATATTTTAATTTAGCATATTTTTTAACCTCGTCGAGATACTCAGGAATTCCTAATTCATCAACGAGAAGCACAGTAATTTCGTATTTGTTTAAATCGAGATTTTTAACAAGATCTACTAATAATTTTTCCGCACCGCCAGAATTAAGCGTGCCAATCATAAATAATATCTTTTGTTGTGTTGAAAAAGTTTTATATTTCAAGAATGTTCTCCACTGTGTTAATGAATTTTCGGTATCTATTGACAAAACATTATATGTTGGGTTGAGAATTTTATCGACGAGTCCCTCGTAATCAGGGTTAATTCTTGATAAAATGACCCCGTTTTTACCCTCATGGATTTTGTCTGCAACAGAATCATAATCAGTTACAATACAAGGCACTTGCAACATAAGAGCCTCGGTTACTACGAGAGGATTTGCTTCGGAATCACTCAATAAAGCTAAGTAATTCATGACTTTTAAAATAGGAAATGGGTTTGCGAGAAACCCGTGAAATAGAACATTTTGGTGATTTATGAATTTATTTTTTATATTCATTTCAACTGTTTCATCATAAGAAGTTCCAACCACGTGCCAGTTATATGCTATGTTTCTTTTTTCTAGAATGTTACAAATTTCATAAATTCGGTCAAAACCTTTTTCATGGGATAAGCGTGATATTGTTGTGATGTTTAAGATATTTTTATTAATTTCAATTGTGTTTGGAGCAGGTAGATTTGCTTTGTTTACCAGATCTAATTTATCAATGTAATTTTCAATTACAATTGTTTTGTTTTTAATTTCAGGATATTTTTGTGTTATATTTGCTTTTACCGCATTACTCACGCATACGAATTTGTCAATCATATCGATATATGTTTTTTTGAATTGTGTATTTGGATATAATTCAAAAATCATTGCGTGAATCCATGAGATATAGTAATTTGCATGCACGAATTCTTTAAACCAAATGTCAACTGGTACACAACAAATACAAATATCAAATCTTAGTTTTGAATTTTTATTTAAAAGATCCACTTTAGCGTAAGCTGATAATTTTTCTATCATTTGTTTATCGGATGATTCATCTGAATACAAAATTATAATTTCGTAATCAGTATGTAATTTTTTTATTAGTTGTAAAATTGCGTGTTCTACACCGCCTAAAAATATAAGGTGATAATAAAAAGCAATCGTAGGTTTCTTATCTAAAAAATTAATAACTGCTGATTGTAAAAGTGTATTGAGAGTTTCGGTAATATTTAATTTGTCATACAATTGAGCTGATTTATATCCTTCATTTATTAATTTTTCAGCAAGACATGGTGAGTTTAGTATTTCCATAATATATCTGGCAAGTGTTTGAGTTGTATTATCAGTTGCAAGTAAACAATTTTCACGATGAATAGCAAACTGATTGATTCCACCTGAGTTAGTTGTAACAACAACAACTCCAGTAGCCATCGCTTCGAGTGGTGGCATAGAGAAACCTTCATACCAAGATGTTGATAAAAAGATGTTAGCTTGTGAAAAAATCTCAGGTAATTTAGATTGCTCTGGATTAACGTATAATTCTATTTCAAATGGGAATGTTTCGTTAAATTGGGGTGCAGTTGGACAAATCCACACAACTTTGAAAGTTTTTCCTTGATTCCAGACGATTTTTAATGTATTTAGGGCTTTTTCGAAATCCTTAAACTTTAAAATAGGATTTCCCACTAGCAAAATAATGGGCATTGAATTTAATCGATCCTTATTTGTTCTGTGCCATTTATTAAAATCAATCGTGCAAGGAAGTATTGGAATTTCTTTTCCACATTTGTTTCGCATTACTTGTGCTGTGTACATTGAATTTGCGGCTAGATAGACTGGGAGTTGAAGATTTTTTTGTAGATTATTTCTGAGCCATTGTTCGTGTTCTATATTATTTCGCAAATCACCAAATAACTGTTCATTTCCTTGTTCCCAATAAAAGACTGGGATTTTTTCATTAGTTAAATATTCTAGTTGTGCATAATAGCCGGCGTATATTATGTCTGTATCGGTTTTTAATATTGTTTGAATTACAGATTCATCGTCTTGTTTGTATATTAGGACGTTCGGCGTGAAATTTTCTAACCAATCAGGTAAGGCGTCGTGTCGATCTGCGATTAGGATGGAGATTATGTGTCCTTGGTTTTGTAAAATTTTTGCATGTTCATATAATTGTATCATTCCACCAGTGAGTGATCGGTGAGGCATCACAAAAGTTACATTTAATTTTTTTGCGCTAGATTTTATTTGGTAGGTAGGAATTGGATTTGATATTTTTTCATGGGTATAGAATTTATAAATTTGAATTTCATTTATTAAAAATTGTGTGAAATCATAATCAGTAAAATCACTATTTCTTAGTTCTAATACGGGTGTATCCTCAAATATTAAAAATAAATTATGGATTGTAATATTTAACAATTTTTCGAGAAAATGAAAAATAAATTCACGACTTTGTTTTCTAAAATCTCCTATGATAATTTCATAATTTTTTTTTAATTCTTCAATATTATGAGTTGAATGTGTAATTAATGATGTGTCAAAAATAGTTTTTGGCCATAAATCTGTGATGAAAATTTCACATTCTGCTAGATTCAAATTTTGCGTTGCAGGTTTTACATATAAATTATTATTACATTCAATAAAAAGTGTTTCATTTTCTTTTAATTCCATATAAATCAGCCCTTTAGATTGCTAATGTTTGACATCTTTTTTCCAGTCATATAAAATCTCGTACCAATTGTGGCATGGAAATCCAAAACAAAAATAATTTGGGTTTCCTGTGCCGATAAAAGCTTCTGGTGCGTAACGATTGTTGGTTTGTAATTGACACTTCTTTAAGTAACTTGTGTTTGCCCACCAAAAATTTCCAGAATAATGGGGACTCAAAAAAGTACTATTCTTTTGATATAATATTCCAACAGTATCAAAATCTTCTAGGATATTAACGCATCTTTTCCATTCTTTAATGTTAAAATAAGACATAAAATGTCGCCAATTTGCAGTGGTTAATTCGTAACGTGTATTAAAATAACTCACACCTTTTGTGTGAATATAGAGTATTTTTGTTTTATCTTCTAGTTCTGTTGCAAGTTCAATTATTTTATTTATCGCAGGGAATTCATACTGGTTCAATGAGCCTGCGTTGATAAATTCTAACTTTTCAAGAGGGTATTCCGTTTCGGTAAATATTGATTTTACTTCAGTTGTATCGGTCCCTACGATTGTAACGTACATTTTCAAACAATAATCTGTTAGCGACGAAATGAGTATTTCATTTGTAAGTTCTTTGACGACTTCTTTCCAGTTTCCAAGTGCGGCGATGTGGAAAACAATATATATTTTTGAGGGGATGATTTGAGTTTTAGAATAAGTTGTTGCGATTGGATTTATCCATGTTGACAATGATACCACTCCGTTCGTTTTTTCTTCGTCTTTAATTATATCTAACTACGACTAACATCTGCTTTGATAATTTTTTGGGGTACATCATTGTCTATGACAATAATCCCCCCTTCAAAATTTCATCAGCAGATAAGACGTTAGTCTT
>JGI24703J35330_11748459_pt1 | contig 16822 bp, 11 predicted proteins | sample TergutNt197P1_FD_35330 | JGI IMG/M metagenome (IMG submission 35330) | reverse complement strand
GCCGCGTGCTGGAGGCACGCAAGGTTTTTCGTGACGCAGACTTTCGGCAAAAAGACAAGGAATGTGTAAAGTTTATTGGTGGGCAATTCCTAAATCTCCGTAAATTGGGGGCACAAAAACTATTTTGTGATAATTACGGTTCTTGTATAAGTGCACCATTCTACCGTTGCGCCGAAAAATTCGCTGATAAAGCGGAGCGGAACCATTGTGCGACCGTCGATAATTTGTGCGGGAACATCCATGCCGGGTGCGGTTTCGCCGATTGCGAAGCTCAAATTGTTGCCGTCATGTGCAAGCGAAACCGTTCGGGTTGCGTCGTTCCAATTAACCGTTGCACCAAGCGCATATGCGATAAAGCGAACGGGAACCAACGTCCGACCGTCAACAATCGTCGGCGTAACGTCCATAAAAATTCTTTCGCCCGTAATGCGGCATGTTATAAATGTTTGGTCCACCTGCAAAGTAAGGTGCAAATCACCCGGTGCGGGCGGGGGGGCAACGTCATTGTCGTCATCGTCTGCGGGTTGCGGGTCTGCCTGTGCAACTTGCGCAACACGCGTGCTCGGGCCGAGAGGGGGCAGACCGGGATTCGAAACCGCGTGACCGCCGGTTCCCGCGCCAACTGCGCCGCCGACGACGATATCGCCGCCACCGTTTCCGCCGCCGCCGTTGGGAAGCTGTTCGCCGCCGCCGCCAACGTCGATAAGCGTCAAAATACATATGCCGTCGATATAAATTCCGGTAACAATGTAGCTGCCGTGCGCACCGCCGGCCGCGCCCAAATTCGGCGAGCCAAGCATCGGGAAGCCTTCTCCGCCTTCAGCCCAACTCGGACGAGAGTTTGCCGTTGCGGTTGTAATAATCATTTCAAAACTGCCGTCGGATGTGTCAACCTCAGCATTTGCGCTGTTTGCGGAGGATTGCATAACCATAGCGCGATCATCGTCCACAACCGAAGTCCCGGCATTCGCGGCCGCGCCAAGCAATATGCCCGTAATGCGAATTTCCGCGTTAGGGTTGCCCACCAATGCACGCAATCCTGCAAGGTTTAGGGTTAAGCCGTGGTTGTGGTCGTGCTGACCTGTGCCTCTGTCGCTTACCAAAATGCCGGCGGGGTTGGTCGAGACGGAAGCCGACGCGCTTCTCGTACCTGTAAGCGGTGAATCAATAACTGCTTGCCATCCGGCAGCTTGACCTGCGCCCATTCGAACGATGAAAATTTCGTCGATTATAAACGACATCGCGGCTCCGACATCGTTGGTGGTTATTCTTATGGCGTCAAAATCGGAAGCACTTGTAAGGGTGGTGGATGTTCGTGTGAAAACGGAATACGTTGATATTGCGGTATTATTCATCCACGAATGCCCCGGCATACCTTGAAGCATCAAAGTCGCACCGGCCGGCGCGACCAATGAGCGACCGTGTACAACAACTTGATAAACACTTCCCGCTTGCAAATCCGGCAAAATAACGTCTATACCGTCCCAGTCGTTGACTCTGTCGCGGACGATTATAGAATTTGGCTGTCCGGAGTTTGCAGAAATTGCTGTGGTGGGGCTTCCCGAGCGGTTTAACCTCGGCGTGTCAATTAATTCGGTGACAGCGTTATTGGCAAGCCCTTGGACATAGCTGTCCGTTGAAAGCCTCCATACCACCGTACCCGCAGGAGGTGTGGGAAATACGGGAGCAGGTACTTCGGTAGGCGGTGGGGCTTCGCATGTGCAATTTTCTATGGGAGCACTGCAAACGTCACACATTTCTCCCGTCGGTGTCAAAACCAACAAATCGTCAACGCTGAAGAAGAAGCCGGGTGCATTTGCACCGTCGCCTGTCAGATTGGCGGCAATAATAATATCGTCTGTGCTTTGGAGTACGCGGCTGAAATTAAAGCCGGTAATGTTGTCGGATGTATCAAATGTCGTGCCGTCCCAAGGTCTTGCGCCTTCATATCCCCAGTAAAAATAATTTCCGCCCGCATGTGTGCCGCGCCCGCGCACTTGCAAAACATCCCCGACAGACGCACCCGTCGCGGCAACATCGATTCTAAAGCCGGACCAGTTGTTTTCGTAAACGGAAACGGAATATCCGCCGGTTGCCGTAGAAATCGTCGCATCGTTATACGCGCTCAATACTCCTGCGCCGCCCGTGCCGGACATATGGAAAACTACATTCGCCGCCGCCGCGGGTGTAAAGAATCCTCTGGCACCAAGTAGAGTCGGACCGGTGTCGCCGCCGCCGTTCAGTTGCAGTATTTCTGCGCCGGCTACGGTTATGCTTGTTATGGTGAAGCTGGGTGCGGGTTCGCCTGCGTTTATCACGAATCGGTGCTCCGTACCTGCGGAAAAAGGGCTGTCTGCCGGAATAGTAACGGATGTTTCGGAACCTTCAGCATTCAAAGGACCATTCCATGCACCCCCGTCCCATACATCGAAACGCGGTCCCCACCCGCCGGCATGTACGACCGAGCCGGTTATTACTATAGGTGCGTTGGTGGGGGTAGCGGATAAATTCCTAAGACCCACGATATCTATACCAAAACCCTCGTGATTTTGGGTTCTGCCGGACATTGTTACGCCTGTGGGTGCAACATCAAAAGAAGCAACCGTGCCGGCATGTTGAGGTTCCAAGCTGATTAAGCCCATGCTTACAAGTTGCTCCCACGTAAAAGCGGTCGAAAATGGCACAACATAAGAAAACATTTCGGCGGAGGGAAAAATCAAGGCAAGCTCATTTTCGTCATCGCCTTCGTAAATTGCGGCTTCGCAATTTTCACAAAGCTCATCGTAATCGTATGCTTCACAGCATTCGCAAGTCGCGTCATCTTCGTAAACTGCGCAATCTTCACAAATTTCGTCATACTCGTCAGCTTCGCAGTTTTCACACCGCTCGCGGTAAACGGAGTAGTATCCGTTTTCATCATAGTAGTATTCATCTTCATAATTTACCTCTTCGGCCACCATTGCCGTAGGCATAATGGCAAGCACCATTGCTGCCGCAAGAATCCATGCTAAAATCCGTTTGCTTTTTCCTGACATTTTAAATCTCCTCTCTTTTTTTTACTTCTTTGTCATGGTTTTTTTAAATCGCTTTTCAAATCCTGCACAACTATTTCTAAAGTTTCGCTGGTTACATTTTTTTCCGATATTTCCTTCTGCGCTCTTTCCAAATTTCGAAGCAGGGACGTCTTATATGTGTCAAATTGTTCATTTGTCATGCCCACGCGCTCACCACCTTTCCTGCCATCAATTAGATAATTCAAAACACGCCAACAGGGGCTTGTCGGCCCTTTGTTGGCGTGTTTTATTTAGTCGCTGCGTCTTGGTGTGTTGAATTGTTGGGTCATTTGCGCGTAGAGCATGTCGGCCAGACCGAATCCGCCTTGGGTGGCGGCTTTGTCGGCGATTGTTTCGTCGAGCATTTCCGTAAAAACGCGCTCGGCGTTTCCGCGCGGGATAAAGCCGTCGGCGTCGAAATCGACACTGCGCATGTTGCGGAACATCATGTTTAAGAAGTAGGATTCGAACATTTCCGCTGCTTTGCGAATTTGCGCGCGCTCGTGGGATTCTGCCGCTTCGGATAATTCGTTCGAACTTTCCCAAAAGCGTTCAAGCACCTCTTGGAAGCGTAAAAATTCGTCTTCGCGATTTTGCACCTGCATTATCGCCGCGCGGGATTCAATCGCTGAGGAAAGGAGTCCTCCAATTTCCATCTTATGGCACCTCCTGTCAATGAGCAATTATCTTACGAGCTGGGTTGCAGTTTGCAACATTTCGTTTGAGGTTGTGATTCCGCGTGAGTTTGTGTCAAAGGCGCGTTGCGCGGTGATTAGCCCAATCATTTCCTCCGCGATGGACACGTTTGACATTTCAAGGTAATTTTGTGTCAGTTGGCTTACGCGACCGACTTCATCTTCAGCTTCTAAAAGCGGCGCGCCGGACGCTATTGTTTCGATGAAGAGGTTGTTTCCGACTGCTTCCAGCCCGTTTGTGTTCGGGAATTGTACTATGCGGATTTGGAATTCTAAGTCTTGGAAGCCTGCATCTTCAGCCGGACCGCCGGAGGTTGCGAAAAGCATTCCGTCGGGGTTTATGATAAGGTCGTGCATCGTGAGTTCGTCGGAAATTGTTATGATATCGCCGTCCACACTCATAACGGGGAAGCCGTTCGATGTTGCCAAAACTAGCCCGCCGTCGCCGTCCGGCATTAGCTGGAACGAGCCGTCGCGCGTGTACATAAGCACGTCGTCGTCGATATTTGTGCGGATTTCAAAGAAGCCCGAACCTTGAATCGCAACGTCGATGGGGCGGTCGGTTCTTTGCATCGAGCCTTGCGAAAAGATGCGCGTTACCGCCGAGGGACGCACACCATGCCCGACTTGCAGGTTTACCGGGCGACCCGTCATGTTTACGGGGTCGAGGTCGGCGCGTTGCAGGGTTTCATATAAGAGGGTTTGGAACTCCATACGCTCGCGCTTGAAGCCCGTTGTGTTTACGTTTGCGATGTTATTTGTCACGGTGTCAATCTTTAGCATTTGTGCCGTCATTCCGGACGCCGATGTCCAAAGAGAACGCATCATTTTAAGCCACTTCCTTCATTATTTAGGATAGGTTCCGTTTAAGATAGGTTCCGTTTATCTTCTTGCTATATCGTTCACGGCGCGTTGGAGCGTGCCGTCTTGAATCGTAATCATGCGCGCGTTCGTTTCGTATGCACGTGAATTTGTTATCATTTGCACCATTTCTTGCACGATGTTTACGTTGGACATTTCCAAATATCCCTGCAAAACCGTGCCTTCGAAGGGGATGCCCACTTCGGGAGTGTGTTCCGACGCGCGGAAGAAATTGTCCTGCATTTTGCGCAAACTGTGCAGACCGTCGCGGTCGAAATTTACGAAACGCAGGGTGTCGATATATTCGTCGTTTACATAAACGCGTCCCTCTTCGCTGATGATTATGTAGCCGTCGGGGAGCGTAATATTGCCGTTTTGTCCTTGCACGAGACCGCCGCTTTGTGTCATCAACATGCCGTTGCCGATACTGAACGTGCCGTCGCGCGTGAAAAGTTCCTCGCCTTCCAAGTTAACTACGAAGAAGCCTTGCCCGGCAATTGCCAAATCCAGCGTGTTTTCGGTTTGTTGGAACGCGCCTTGCGTAAACGCCGTGAAGATATCGTCCACGAACACGCCCGGGTTTACGTTGCCAATCGGAATGCCGCCCAACATGCGGAGCAGACCGGGGTCGTTAATGCGCTGCATTAAAATGTCGGAAAACTCGTGCGACACAACGTGGTCGCGTTTGTACCCCGTTGTGTTTACGTTTGCCATGTTTTGCGTCACGACGTCCATTCTTTGCATGTGTGTAATCATGCCCAATGCTGATGTGTAAATTCCTCGAATCATGTGTGGCCCCCCACTATATTAAATTTTAATATGGACTTATTAATAATTTCTGTTGTCCGGCGTGGTAATTTTACCCGCCGCGAGGTATTCGATGTACTTACCGGTGCCGATTGCCACGCAGGAGACGGCTTCTTCGGCGATAATCGTATTAATTCCGGTTTTGTCGCGCAAAAGTTTGTCGAGTCCGTACAACAGACTGCCTCCGCCTGTCATTACGATACCGCGGTCGGCGATGTCGGAAGCGAGTTCCGGCGGCGTTTTTTCAAGCACCGTGTGTACCGCTTCGACTACTGCCGATACAGATTCTTGCAGAGCTTCCAGCATTTCATCGCTTGTTACCGTGATATTTTTCGGTAGCCCCGAAACCAAATTTCGACCGCGCACTTCCATATCGGCGATTGTCGGGCGCGGAAACGCCGTGCCTATGTTCATTTTCAAATCCTCGGCACTGCGCTCGCCTATTAATATGTTGTGTTTCTTGCGCATGTAGCGGATTATTGCTTCATCGAAATGGTCGCCCGCCGTTTTAATTGAGCGACAAACGACCGTCCCGCCCAATGAAATGACGGCAACGTCAGTTGTCCCGCCACCAATATCGACTACCATACTACCACATGCACGCGCAATGTCAATACCCGCACCGATGGCGGCAGCAATTGGTTCCTCGATTATATAAACTTGCCGTGCGCCCGCTTGTATCGCGGCATCTTCAACGGCGCGGCGTTCGACCTCGGTTACGTTCGACGGCACGCATATGGCAATTCTCGGCTTGCGCATAAGGGGTCGCCCCACGGCTTTGTTTATAAAATATTTTAACATCTTTTCGGTGATATGGTAATCGGAAATTACTCCCTCTCGCATTGGCCGAATCGCAATAATATTGCCGGGCGTGCGCCCAAGCATACTTCGCGCTTCCTCGCCGACCGCAAGAATCTTGTCATTATTTTTGTCGATGGCAACAACGGACGGCTCTTTAAGCACCGTACCCTGCCCCTTGATGTAAACCAAAATTGACGCCGTGCCAAGGTCAATTCCGATATCCGTGCCGATTGAAAACATTTATCGTTTCTCCTTTTGTCTGCCTTTATGGATTATATCGCGAAATTTTAATATGTACAAGTGCGTTTTTTTGGTATGGGAAAAATGAGTCGGCGAGTGACACTCGCCGACTCATTTTTTTCCGTCGCATAACCCCATCGATTTTGCACATCTTCCCTTTTTTTGATATCATTCACAAAAGGGAGGGGAAGAAAATGCTTCGTGAAAAAACGGAACAGAAAAACGAGTTCGTGCATGAAGACGCACCTGTTGCGATAATGCTTTCGGATAAGCATATGAATCCGATTGATTGCAATGAAATGTGTGTGTGCATGTATGGATATACCGAAAAGGACGAGTATTTAAACGTTGAATACACGCTTAATCATCCCCCCCAACCCGACGGCAGAAACCCTCAAGAGGTGCTCAAATATCACTTCAACAAGGCCCTTACCGACGGTTATTCTTTTCTTCCCCAACTTACATCCGCAAAAAAAGACGGAATGCACATCATAATTGAAACGCATTATACACGTGTCAAATACCGCGGAGAACATGCTATCGTAGAATACACGCGCGATATAACGCACAGGCAGCAAATCCGAGACCGCGAACGGGAAGCGCACGAAAAACTGCAACAAATTTTGGACTCCGCCCCGCTTATAATAAACCAGTGGGACGAACACAACAGGCTTATAAAATCAAACAAACAGGCTCTTGAGTGGTTTAAGGTTTCCCGCGAGTCTGAATACATTGATAATTTCCTTAAATTCGCGCCGGAATATCAGCCCTGTGGGATGCTGTCCGCGGAAAGGGCTCAAAAATTTATTGAAGAAGCGCGCATAAAAGGCGCGGTCGGGTTTGAATGGATGGGACGCGCGTCGGACGGCGAGTTGATTCCCACGTATGTAAACATTGTGTGCTCGACGTTTAAGGGCAAGGCGGTGCAATACGCATTTGTAAGCGATTTGCGCCCGATTAAAGCCCTCGAAGACCGACTGCGAGAGCAGGAAATAAACGAACGCGTCAGAATAGCGGAAGAAAGTAATCGCGCAAAAAGCCGCTTTTTGGCAAGAATGAGTCACGAAATTCGCACGCCGATTACGGCTGTTATCGGCATATCCGAAATTGAACTGCAAAACCCCGGCCTCCCTTCGCAACTTGAGGAATCTTTGGCAAAAATCCACAGCTCGGCGGACTTATTGCTTAGCATAGTAAACGACGTGCTGGATTTGTCAAAAATCGAGGCAGGCAAAATGGAGCTGTTTTTGGAAGAATATAGCGTGACAAGCATGATTAGCACCATCGCCCGTCTTCACACTACTTATTCGAACAGCAATATAAAATTCCGCATGAGCGTGGACGAAAATTTGCCGGCGAGTCTTTTGGGCGACAATATGCGCATCGAACAAATTGTAAGCAATTTGCTGTCCAACGCGTTCAAATATACGGATTCCGGCATGGTTGAACTGTCTTGGGGGTATCGCGAGGGCTTCCTTGTTGTGTCTGTAAAAGACACAGGGCTCGGCATGACGCCCGAGCAGCTTGAAATTTTGCTGAGCCGTGGTGAGTTTATGCGTTTTCACGAGCACGAAAATAAATTAGTTACCGGCACGGGACTCGGAATGTCCATTGTGTGCAATTTGTTACAGCTTATGGGCGCGCGAATCGATGTCAAAAGCGAGGTCGGCAAGGGTACAAGCGCAACCGTTTGTATACCGCAAAAAGGAACTCAAGATGTTTTGGGAAAAGATATTGCCGCGCGGCTTGAAAATTTCGAGGAAATTTCTCGCGGAAACAACAAAAAATTCTCCTTCGTTCCCGAGCCGATGCCTTACGGAAAGGTGCTTATTGTCGATGACGTCGAGGCGAATATATATGTGGCAACGGGTTTACTGGCATTTTACGACTTGAATGTCGAAACATGCACAAACGGTTTTGACGCCGTTGAAAAAATCAAACAAGGCGCGACCTATGACATTATTTTTATGGACTATATGATGCCGGGCATGAACGGGGTGCAGGCGTTGAAAAAAATCCGAGAACTCGGCTACAAGCACCCGATTGTCGCATTGACGGCAAACGCGCTTATCGGTCAGGCCGAGGAATTTATTCGAAACGGGTTTGATAATTTTATTTCAAAACCGATTCAAACCAAGCATTTAAACACGATTTTGCACAGATATGTACGGGATAAACAGCCGCCCGAGGTCCTTGAATCGGCAAAACACCGCGTCAAGGAAAATATCGACGATTACCAAAACAGCGCGGAATTGCAAAAAAAACTAAAAGCCAATTTTTTGCAAAATCAAAAAAATGCGGCAGATAAGATACGCCAAGCCATATCCGTTAATGATATCACCGAAGCTCGCCTTTTGGCGCATTCCCTCAAGGGAGTGTCGGGTCTTATTCGCGAACACGAACTGTCACGGCTTGCGGAATCCGCCGAATACATGCTTGCCGACGGAAAAATTCCGCACGAAGCGCACTTATCCGTTCTCGAAATCAAGCTAAACGCCGTACTCGCAAGCATCAGCGAAACCGAATCCGCGGAAACTCCGCAAAACAAAAGCGGCAAAAACTTCGACAACGCCTACATCGCCGAAATTTTTGCCGCCCTTGAGCCGCTTTTAGAATCCCAAAACGTCGACAGTCTGATTTACGCGGAAAAACTCAACGCACTCCCGCAAGCCTTTGTTTTGTGCAAACAAATCGAAGAATTTGACTATTCTGCGGCACTGCAATCGCTAAAAACCCTGAAGCAGTATCTTTAACCCGCCAGCACAGCCGCCACTTTCTTCTTAACGGCGTCTGCGTCGAAGGGTTTTTTTACATATCCGACTGCGCCCAGGGCGCGGCCTTTGCCTTCGTTTTCTTTTTGGTCCTTGCCCGAGATTAAAATTACGGGGATGTTTTTCAGCTCGTCGTCCGCTTTTAAAATTTCCAACGCTTCGTAGCCGGAAATGCCCGGCATCAACAGGTCGAGCAGGATTAAATCGGGCTTGGTCAGGCGCGCGGTTTCTATGCCGTCGCGGGCGTTTATTGAGGTGAGGGGTTCGTATTTGTCTTGCAAGATGTCGCTTAGGAACAAAAGGTACGATGGTGTGTCGTCGATAAGCAGGATTTTGCGCTTGCCCTCGTCGCCTTCGATTACGCGCGGCGCGGCAATTTGTTCATCCTTTATTGCGGCGTGGATATTATTTAAAAGGGTGACCAGCTTGCCCGTGAAAATCGAATTGTTTATCGCGACGAAGGACAAATCGCCGCGTTCGGCGGCTTTTTCAAGCGACGCGGCCTCGCGCGAGATTTCAATGGCACCGATGTTTTCGGAAATGGAATTCAGCGCGTGCGCATAAATGTGATACGTTTTCAAATCGCCGCGCTCCGCACACAGCCTAAGTTCCTTCGTAAGCCGCGTCCCGCTGTCGAAATATTCCTTGAGCACACGCAAGTAAATATCCGAGTTGTCGCCCATTTTCGCGACGCCTTTTTTTATGTCGATGCCCATGATTCGCATTTTTGACAGTTTTGGCGAGGGGCGAGCGGCGGGCGCGTTTTCGGAAACGGGGACGCGCTTTTTCGGCGGAAGCCAACGCTCCAAAATTTCGTTTAATTCGCCTGCGTCAATCGGTTTTGGCAGGAAATCGCACAAGAGATTTTCGCGAAAGTATCTTTCCGACATTTTTGCGGAATTTGCGGTTTGCGCGATAATCGGGATGTTTTTCGTCACTTTTCGTATTTCGGCAGCAGCTTCCGCGCCGTTCATTTCGGGCATCAAATAGTCCATCAAAATCAAATCATACTTTTGAAATTTCACGGCTTCGATTGCTTTCGCGCCGCTTTCGCAAAGGTCAACATTGATTTTATATGAACGCAAAAACCCTTCGGCAACGGTCAAATTTGCCTTTATGTCATCGACAACGAGAATGCGCGCGTCGGGCGCGATAAAGTTTGGCTTCTTGAAATTAATGCGGGATTTTTTCGGGACGGCGAATTGCGGCTCGTCACAAATATGTTGCGGAACGGTTACCGTGAAAACGGAGCCCGAGCCGGCAGACGATGTAAAATTTATTGTTCCGCCCATCATCTCGACCAATTCTTTTGAAATCGCAAGCCCCAGCCCGATTCCGTCAACCTTTTTTGTATCAAGCTGGGCAAACGGCGTGAATACGCTGTCCTTGTCCTCTTCGCGGATTCCCCTGCCTGTGTCATCTACAGAAATTTCAAGGCTTAATATATCGTCCAAAATTTTGCCTTCGAAAGATAGCGAAATATAGCCCGAATCCGTGAATTTTACGGCGTTCGAGATGAGATTTTGCAAAACTTGGCGCAGTTTTCCAACGTCGCCGATAAGTACGCTTGGTATCTCTTTGTCGACATACAGCTTGAATTCCAAATCTGTTTCCAGCTCGCGGGTGAAAGTTTTGAGTTCTTCGACGAGAACGGCGGGCTCATACTTTGTTTGGGTGATTTTAACATCGCCGAGTTCGAGCTTTTTGTAATCAAAAACATTGTTAATTGTTTGCATGAGTTTTTTTCCGGAATTTGCAATTTGATGCGTGTATTCGCGGACGTTTTCGGGAATGTCGGAACGCAGACCAAGCTCGGAAAGCCCCAAAATCGCGTTCATCGGCGTGCGAATTCCATAGCCCAGCTTTTCCCAAAAATCGGAGCTTTCTCGGTTTTCGATAAGGGCGACTTCATTTTGAACCGGCTTTGTTATGTCGGTCAGAATTCCTTCTATTATATACGGGTCGCCGGTCTCGTTTGTTTCAAGCACGTAGCTTCGCGACAAAACCCGCTTCTTCCCGTCCGATTTTGTTGAAATCCAAAACGACACTTCCAGGGATTGACCCGTTGCAAGCGTCGTGTTGTACAGCTTTTCGATTTTTTGTACATCGTCTTCGTGTACGATGTGCATTAATCCGCCTTCGGTAAGTTCCGCATATGTGTAGCCCGTGAGGGGTTCACAGCCGTCGCTTACATACGCGAACGGAAAGTTTGGTTCGTAGGCACATTGGTATGCCATGCAGGGCAATCGGTTCAAAATATCGTTTGTCATTTTGTTTCACCTACTCATCAAGTATTTCCCGCAGAACGGGCAATGTGACAAGCGCGGCCGCGAAGTCAAAATTTTCGATTTGGCGGACGAACACCGTCGCTTCGGGAATGTCGCGCAACTCGCCGATAGCGTTTATGCATTGTGCTTTGCGATGCGTAAGCATTGGTTCGAGTTGGTCGAGAAGCGCGAGCGCGGAGGCTGTTTTCGGCTTCGAGAGCGTGTTTCCCTCATTGCTCGTGTCCACGGCGGCGCGGGGAGTGTTCGCCGCGCTCATTGCTTGTTTGGCGCGCTCCATTACGCGTATGAATTCGGCTTCGAGTTCGTCGAGTGCGTCTTGCGGCGGAATTTCGTCTTTGTTAAGCATCTTTTCCAAAACCTCGGCGGCATTTGCAAGCGTGGTTTCGTGGATAAGCGCGGCACTGCCTTTTAATGTGTGCACAAGAAAATGCGCCTGATTTATGTCGCCTGTGCTTAATGCGGTGTTTATCTCAAAAATAGTGTTTTTTCTGTGCCGAATAAAATCCAAACGCAGTTTTGCCAAAAGTTCGTCGCCCGTAAAAAGAGGGCTTCCGGTTGCGCCGGATAATTTGGCGGCTTTGAGCACTTCGGGGGTCTGTTTGTTTCGAATGAATTTTGTAAGCGTGTCGTTTAATTGTTTTGTGTTAATCGGCTTTGGTATAAATCCGTCAAAGCCTGCCGAAATGAATTTTTCGGCATTGCCGATAAGTGCGTTCGCCGTCAGCGCGACAATCGGTTCGTTGTAGTCCATTGCGCGCAACATGTGCATTGTTTCCATGCCGCTCAGCCCCGGCATCATATAGTCCATGAAAATCAAATCGTATTTTTTACCTGCTCGGATTTTTTCAATCGCGTCGTATCCGCTTGCGCAGGAGTCCACTTTTAAACCATAAAACGACAAAAGCCCTTTTGCGACAAACAAATTCGCCTCGACGTCGTCCACTAAAAGTACGTTTCCGTAGGGCATGGGTTCGAGCGTGAAGGGGAATTTTTTGGACACTGCGTCTGCTTTAACATTCCGCAGGCGTTCGGCGACTTCTTCGCCGATTTCGCGGGAGTTTTCCGTTGTTTTTTGCGGGATAAAAACGTTGATTTCGGTGCCTATTCCGACCTCGCTTATGATTTCAATTTTCGCGTCCATTAAAGCGAGCAAGCTGTATACGATTGAAAGCCCGAGCCCGGGCCCGCCCGTAAATTGCCCGTCCCCCTTGTGTAAACGCTCGTAATCGCCGTTTTTCAGGGTTTTTATTTGCTCTGCCGATATGCCGCTTCCTGTATCGCGCACGGTTGCCGCGAGGTTTTTGCCGTCCCAGTCCCAGTTTAGCTCGACTTTGCCGGAATCCGTGTATTTTAGGGCGTTGGACAGCAAATTATTAATCACTTGCCGTATGCGCGAAACGTCGCCAAATAAACGTGACGGCATGTCTTTGGCAATTTTCAGGCGAAAAGTCAGCTCTTTGTTGCCCGAAAAATGCGGATACATTCCGGTTACGTCGCGGATTAGGCTTGCAACGTCGTATTCTTCGTAAAAAAGTTCCATTTTTCCCGTTTCGATTTTTGATAAATCCAAGACGTCGTTTACGATTGCGAGGAGCGCGTTTGCCGAGGTGTGGATTTTTGCAAAAGATTCTTCCATATGTGACGGGATGTTGGGGTTTTGCAGTTCAATTTCGGATATCCCTATAATCGCCGTAATCGGCGTGCGAATTTCGTGACTCATTCTTGCAAGAAATCGCGTTTTTGAGTTAAATTCCCCTGTACTCATGCGTTGATTTCCCCCTTAGCGGGGAGTATAGCACATTTTTTTCATTGTTTACAGTTTTTTTGACATATTTTAATATAAAAAAACGTAAGGAAAAAAATGAGTCGGCGAGTGACACTCGCCGACTCATTTTGAAAATTTTTCTACAAAATCGTTTTCGGTTATGACGGGGACGTTTAATTCGGCGGCTTTTTTGTTTTTCGACGATGAGGATTGCGCGTCGTTATTAATAAGGAAGGAAGTCTTGGCTGTGACGCTTCCGGTTACGCGGCCGCCCGCGTTTTCGATGTGGGTTTGCAGTTCTTTTCGATTTTTAAAATGGGTTACGTCGCCGGTTATTACGAATGTCAGGCCTTCGAGCGGGCGATTTTCGTGGGTTTTGGGGGTGGGGGAGGGGAATCGCAGGATTTTTAGTGCGCGCGTGAACCTTTGGTAGTTTTTTTCGTTCGAAAAATATTCGTGCAAGCTGTATGAAATTGCTTCGCCGAAGCCTTTTATTTCGGATAGTGTTTGCAAAAAATCGTCGCTTGCTGCCGCGTCGGCGATTTTTTTTGCCACACAGGAAGTTGCGTCCGGTTTTGAGGGAGCGTGTCGCGCAGGGCACGCGTCCTCGGTGTCCGACGCGCTCTTGGCGAGTTCGTGGGAAAAATGTGTGCAAAGCAGTTTTGCGTTTGCGAGTCCGACGTGGCGAATGCCCAAAGCGTAGATGAAATTCGGCAGATTGACGTCCCGCGCGGCCTCGATGCTTAGGATTAGATTTTCGTATGATTTTTCGCCAAAACCTTCCATTTGCAGGATTTCTTCTTTGTGTTTTTCGAGGGAGAATAAATCAATAAAATCCGTGACGAAGCCGCGCGATGCAAATTTTTCCAAAGTTTGCTCGCTTAATCCCGCGATGTTTAGTGCGTCTCGGCTTACGAAGTGTGACAGACCGCGAACGAGTTGTGCCGGGCAGTTTGGGCTTGTGCAATAAAGGGTCTCGGGGTCGCCGATAATTTCCGTCGCGCCGTTGCATTCCGGGCAGAGTAGGGGGATTTCAACCGGATTCCCGCGTCGGTTCAGTCCGGCACGATTCCTCGCAAATTGTTCATCTTCCACGCTCATTCCCTCAATTTTTCCTGTTTTTTCATTCTCTTCACGTTCTGCCGCGCTCAAATTCTCCGCCACTTGCGGAATAATCATATTCGCTTTGTACACGCTGATTCGGTCGCCTTTTCGCAGCCCCAGCCCGCGTAAAATGCTGACATTGTGCAGGCTCGCGCGGCTAACGACGGTTCCCTCGATTTCCACAGGCTCGAAAATCGCCACGGGATTTACAAGCCCCGTACGCGACGTGTTCCATTCGACATCTAAAAGCGTTGTCTCCGCAATTTCGTCCGCCCATTTAAAAGCCAAACTGTCGCGCGGAAATTTCGACGTTGTGCCAAGGGACGCGCTAAACAAAATGTCGTCATACGTAAGCACAAGCCCGTCCGACATAAGCGGTGCGTCCGCTATTTTCGCCCTAAACCCCGCCACAGCGTCCACAACGTTTTCCGCCGTAACCTTTTCAAACTCCGCAAGCTCAAACCCCTGCGACGCAATCCACGCAAGCTGTTCGGATTTTTTTTCAAACAAAATGTCGCCTCCGGCTTCGAGGAGATGTGTCGCATTCGTAACGTGTTCTCGGCGGCGCGGAAAAGGTTCACTGCGCGCCGTGAGCGCGAATGCAAAAAATTTAACCCGCCGCTGCGCCGCGGACTCGCTGTTTAACTGCCGCACCGCACCGCTGCATAAATTTCGCGGGTTTTTATACTCGCCTGTTTCGTTGATTTCATCAAAGTCCGCGATTGAAATAACGGCCTCGCCGCGCAAATCAAACGCGCCTTTGTACGGCACAACAAGCGGCACGTTTGTGAAAACCCGTGCATTATGCGTGACATCCTCGCCGATATGCCCGTTTCCGCGCGTCAACGCCCGCACAAGCTCGCCGTTTTCGTAGCGCAAAATAATGGTCAGCCCGTCCAATTTCCACGACAACAGGCCCTCGTTTTCGCCAAGGAAAGCAACAAGGGTTTCGGGACTTTTCGTTTTGTCGAGGGAAAGCAGTGGCGTATCGTGCGCGGCTTTTTTCAGCCCGCTCACGACTTCATAGCCCACCTTGCGCGTCGGGCTTCCTGCAAGCTGTACGCCCGTTTCGGCTTCGAGTCGTACAAGCTCGTCGTACAAATTATCGTATTCCAGGTTGGAAATTATTTCGCGGTCTTCTTGGTAATACGCGCGATTCGCGACATTAAGCAGAGTCGCGAGTTCCTTCATGCGGCTCAAATTTTGCAAAATCAGCCCTCCAAAATACTTACCATTTCTTCCGTAATCTCATACGTAAACGGATTTACCGTGCGGTTAACAAGCTCCAAAATCCCCGCCGCGTCGGGCAGTTCGTACCAGCTTGGGCGGCCGCTTGTTCCGGTTGTGGGCAAGGTGTACGCAGAAAATTCGGCGTCGCGCAAATATTTTAATTGCCCCGCAAACCAAAGCATCTCGCGGTTTGTAAGGTTTGTGGCAACGTTTTCCCGGTAAATTTCAATTAATTCCGGCACGCGGGTGATTGTTTGCGGCGACAACAGTTCGTCAAACAGCGCAAGCATAATTTGTTGCTGGTTTTCCATTCGCTGGTAGTCCGTTATTGCGCGGTGACCGGGATTCGCCATGCGAAAACGCGCGAATTGCAGGGCGCGTTCGCCGTCAAGGACTTGCAAGCCCGCGGGGATGTTTATGCGCAAATTATCGGTTGGGTCGTCGTATCGCATATGAAACGGAACGTTTATTTCAACGCCGCCAACACTGTCAATCATTTGCACAAATGCGCGATAATTCAACTTCACATAAAAATCCGGAACGAACCCGAAAAGTGTTTGCATATCGGCATTCATTTGCGCAACTCCGCCGTCGTGTCCGGCTCCGTCTCTGCGCCCGAACGAATACGCCGCCACCGGCTTTCGCAAGCGACGTTCCGCATCAATAAGCGTATCGCGCGGAATACTTATTGCATACACCTTATTGTTTGTCAAATCCAGCGACGCAACAATAACAGCATCGGCATTATTTCCACTGTCCAGCCCAAAAATCAAAAATGTATAAAACAACGGCCTGCGCTCCATCACAGCAATAATTTCCGGCTCCGAGCCTTCGTATTCCGCGCCCGGCCGCGCAATTTCAACATGCGAAGGCACCGCCGGCGGCGCATCAAAAAAACGAGTGCAACCAATAAAAACAATGACCCCGACAACCGCGACCAAGTTTAAAATTGCAATCGTTATGATAAACGAGCGAACCAATTTTCGATTTTTCACAATTTTCACCCGTAAACATTATGACACGCGCGCGAGTATTTTGCAAAAAGCGCGCCAAGCGCGCAGTGGGCACCGGGGACATGTGTCGGCGGCGGCGCATTCCCTCGAAGCCGGGAGCAGTTACCCGGCGGATAAAAAAGAGTCGGCGAGTGACACTCGCCGACTCTTTTTTTATGGGCTGGGAAACTGCTTCCGGCTTCGAGGGAATGCGC
>JGI24703J35330_11748460_pt1 | contig 16845 bp, 19 predicted proteins | sample TergutNt197P1_FD_35330 | JGI IMG/M metagenome (IMG submission 35330) | reverse complement strand
CGCGCGCACCCATAGGTGCGTAAGGCTTTTTGCCGACGCAGTTATCGGGCAAAAAGACAAGCAAGATTGTAACTTTATTTCCTTACGTTCCCTTAGATATATTCCCACTTTCCCGGCAAGAGCATTGGCTTTGTTTTGATAGTGAGTACATGAGGAAATCATTCCTTGCCTGAAAACAAAATGTCGCCTAGCCCTGTTGTTTCAGGATAGGCGACAAATTGTCAGCAGAAGTATTATCCACCCATGGCAATGGCTACACCCGAACTATGTTCGATTTGTATAATCTTTATACCATGCTCGCTTATGCTTTCGGTGTATTCTAAATTGACAAATCTAAACTGAAATTCAAGAGAGGATGGATTGCTAAAATCCGGTACATATCCCTCCACAAATGGTAAAAATTTTGCGTAAGCCGCCATTTCATCATCAATAATTCCAATCCATAAACTGAAATTTCTTTTGTGGGAATAAGCATCATATATGGCTATAATCTTGCTAAAGGATTCTTCGTGGTGAGGTGGAGTGTTATGAAATATATCCACAATGTCGTCGGATGTAATTATAACATCAGGTGTATTCGTTTCCATAATAGTAAAGTTCCCCGCTTCTAAGGCTTGCAAAAAAGAAGCATCGTTTCTGCGTCCCGCAAATATGTTATCATTTGTAAAGACAATGGAAACTACTATGAAAATTGAAACACAGATTAAAGCTATAATTTTTTTGTTTTTTGTCACTATTGTCGCCTCTCTCTCTATAGCATTGATTAATGGGTCACGCAGGAATTCTGAGTTTTTGGCGATGGGTAACATTACCTGTTGAAGAAACCCAAAAATCATTTATTTATCTTCAAGAAATCCTAGTACGTTTAACGCAATACCAATGATAATGACTATTATTGAAAAATAAAAAAATGGGTTTGTTCCCCCTCCTCGGGCAACGGTATGTGGGGAAGTGAAAAATAAAACTTCAATAATTATGTCCGTTAAAACACCTAAGACCCCACATACTATTAGTCCTGTGCCTAAGATAACTTTTTTCATCAATGACCTCATTTATAATTACTATGCTCACTGTGTCGCATTTCGCATAATCGCTCTCAAGGAGAAATATTATTTCCCATGCAGACACTACGAGTATAACCGCAATGCAGTGTTTATGCGGCTTGTAAAGCTTTGTACCAAAACATTGGATTTGTCATTGACCTCGCTTTGTGACTTTAATATTGCCAAACAAAAGTTCCGCCAATGCCCTTAAATCCTCATCAGAAAGAGATACTCTGTAAAATAAAGGAAACTCACGTCGCACTTCATACACCATGTGTTGATATTCTTCCGGCGAAAGCGTAATAGTTCTCGAATATTCCAATAAACCTTCTGCCATTGCAAACTCGGCAATATCAAAAATAACACGAGAGAGCAGAAAATCCTCTTTATCATCATCAAGCAGCGGTTCTGAAAGTCTTATTGATGGGGTTATTATATGGTGAATTATATGACCGTATTTGTGGTATGCTTTTTTTCAGGGACGATAAAAATGTGAATTAAGTTATACCAAATTACAAAGTTGAAAATTATAATACCCAAAATGTTTCCATAAATAACCCAAAAATAGGAAATAATTTGCGCTGGCAGTCGCGTACTTAAATAAGGAAATTGCAGAGGAAATAAAAGCAATGTAAGTATTAATCTGGAGAATTTAATTTTAATTGTGCGATATTTTACAATTTGCCAAACAACTCGCTTGATGTATTCTAACGAAAAAACCACGCTAACAACAAATGTCATTATTACTACAGGTAGATTCATATGCCAAAAGTTATTGGCTCTGAGACCAGTTGACCTCATTTCACTCAACCACAAAACAAAAAAGTACATAAATAAAATACTTCCTAAAATGTATAATGCACCAAATAAAAACTTCTTGATTAAAGCTTTTGTAATTAAACATTTCACATTAATCAGCCACCTTAGAGAAGGTCTAAAAGGCTCTTCATGATGAAAGAAGAGCCTTTTGACTATAATTGACATCCTCTTGACATGAAAACACTAATATTGAATAACACTTGTATAAATTCCAAACGTCCTACTGCCATCAAGGGTTGTATATCGACCAAATCGAGTCCCTAATACGGCTCTGTCTGTCGCGGACATTCTTCTAATTAAGGCTGCGCCACTATCTCCATTTTGACTCATGCCATCGGGAAATAATGCAATCTTATTCGTGCGTTCAAATGGCGAAACTTGAATTCTAAAATTAGAAGAGTACACTGAAGTCCTTTGAGGTCCGCTCATGCCTCTGAGTGATACAATCAAATCATTACGAACGGCAGAGGCACGGAAGTTGTTAATATTTCCCCCATCTACAAACATGCTAATTCTATGAGGGTTGTCCAGACTGACCATGGCAACATCCCTATGAGGTTGATGGTAAGCTCTTCTAATAGTACCTATGGGAGTTTGCGGGTTCGCTAATAAAGCCACAGGCCTATTAAGTGCATTATGAGAATGAGTTGCAGTGAAGAAACTTAGGCCGCTAGAGCTAAGAGGATGCCCTAATGTCGAATGCAAAGTTGCATACGGAAGCCTAATGCTAACCATTTGGCCAACGCTCCAAGTCCCAAAAGGTGTAATATCTATATACTCAACAAGCTCCATGTACGGCATTATATCTTCGTCATAGTGTCCATGCGGTACAATCATAATTTGACATTCAAAGCGTCCTTGAACAATTTCTACAAGTTCTCTCGGAATACCGGTGTAGGATAAAATAAAATTAATATGTTCCTCAGTCACCTCATCTGCTAGACCTATAAGAAAATAATCCATATCCCCTTCAGGCGTAGCAAACATATTGACGTGAGGGACATTTACAGGTTCACCATCATCAGTAAATGGCACAATAAAATTCCCATTAAAAAGCTCGTATAAACGCTTTGTCTGGACTTTAGTACAATTAACATCATAGTGCTGGTAGTCGTGAACAAGAGCATCAATTAGAGTGTCAGGATACCCATTCATGTAATTTTGCTCGTACATCTCGTTATCATAAATATCACTTTGTCCATTTGCATGATAATGTATGGGCGAAAAAGCTGATAATGATAGAGTAGCACCAACTGCTATCAGCAATGACAGTAAAAGTGAAATGTTTTTTTTGATTTTCATAAATTCCTCCTATATTATATAAGTATGAGTGTCAAAGGGACGGTTCTTTTGCATGTTTACAGTGTTTATGCGGATTTAAAAGCTTATTACCAAAACATCATTTACATTTTTGCAGAATCGCCCCCTTGATACTCAAATTCTCTATACCAAGAATGATTGACTAAAAGTTAATTATTACTCCGCAAGTAGAACACCAAATTGAGGAGCCAAATTGAACCCAATTATGTTCGAGATGCCAATCCCCCCATCTATACAAAGGACCACTTCTTCCACATCTTGTACACATAGTCGCTTGCCATAATGGACCTTTTTCACAATAGTATAAACCTGCCCAGCTAAAAGGTATACCAATTAATAAACCACCCGTAGGCACATGATTGCATCCAAAGATGCAAAGGATGCTGTAAGGCTCTAATTCAGTATTGAGTTCAAATGAATCAATAGCGTCCAGCAACTCAGAATTATATTCATTGTTGGGATGAATAGATACAGTCATACCTAGCTCCTGCGTTGCTTCAATGAATTCATCAAATGCCACAAGTGACGTAAAGTCTATTTTAGTCAAAGACATTTCACCATATGGAATGAATTTTGATTTGCAGCATTCAATTGCATTTTTTTGAGAGCCACTGAAAGGAACTATTGAAATTAATTCAGGATTTTCAGTAATTCCTTTAAGAATTGCCTGCTCAATTAACTGCTCAATAATATCAGAATCAGTTCTTGTAATATAATTGTTTTCACTTGAAGCAAATGCAAATAAAGGTACAGTGATGACAATGGTTAAAATTGCAACGAGCAAAACAGATAGTCGTTTTTTAAGTTTCATTATAACTCTCCTTTTTCAGCTTTATGCTGTATTTTATTTTTTTAATGCGTCCCTTACGTTCGGCTTATTGAAACTACTTCATAAGTTCCGTTACGGAAAACCGTTGCCGTTAATGGGACTGCCGTATGGCAGGTGTAGAATTTGGACTCGGGGGTTTACTTACCCCGAAATGCTGATAGTTTCTGTCACGCCATTTCGGACTACGGTTGCGTCTACGCGCAAATGGTAATTACCGTTTGCTGTGACAGTTGCAGACTCGCTCATTACAAGACTGCCGGAATTTGCGGTTTGCGTCCATGTTCTTACGGTTACTACGCTATTGCCAATAATACGCTGTAGGTGCATTGTTGCGGTTATGCGTGTTGTACCGGCAAGCCCTGTAATTGTCGCTCTGCAATTTGCCGTTGTACCGGAAATTGTAAGAGTCGCATTGGCACGATTTACATTTTGCCAAAATGGCTGAACCGATACAAAATCCATTTCTTGATGCGTGGTTGTTGCAATGGCGGGTATCTGCATAGAAATGGTGAACAGCAATGCTAATAAAATGGACACATACTTTCTTTTATGTTTCATGGCTACCCCCTTTCTGTTTTTTTTAATCCGCCGAAAATTTTGGCGTATATATATAAGACAATTCAGGACGTGCTTTTTCGCCCAATTTTTTAAAATTTTACAAAATAATTTTTTTGTCGTATACTGTCACTTGCATGATTAAACAAAAGGAAGTGGAAAGCCTGTGTTTGTCATATTTTTAGTCATACCGATAACAGAAGAAGAAAGGCAGACATTTACCCGCATATACGCGGATTGCAAAGAAATATGCTATAAAATCGCGCTTAAAATAACAAAAAACCCTGCAAAGGCAGAAGATGCCATACAAGATGCCTTCTTTAGCATTATAAAAAATAAGACTACTTTTCTCTCGCTTTCTGAAGAAAGGCGCAAAGCCTACATAATCACTACCGTAAAAAATAGAGCACGTAATATTATTCTCGCCAAGGATGAAGCTTTGAAAAATAATTTGGATAATACCGATGAAACTGCTGATAATTTTGATTTATGTGATATTATAGAAAGTGAAGAAGGTTATAACTTCTTAATAAAAAGCATTAAATCCCTACCACTTTTGTACAGAGAGGTATTTGAATTGCGGTATATTAATGATATGAAAAACAATGAAATATCTGAAGCGTTAGGTATTTCACAAAAGGCAGTATCCAAACGTATTATAAAGGCAAAGCTTTTGCTACGCGAAATTATCAACAAGGATGTGGCACATGGATACCCGGCTTCGTAGCGATATAACAGAAGCTATATTGCGGCGCGCAGTAATAGATGCCTACGAGCAAGATATGGCAGATATTATGAAAGCTATAGAAACAGAAGAACCTCATGTATTTTCAGAAGCCCATAATGCCCGCATGAGGGCTTTATTTAAACGCGAAGAACGCAAAGATTTATTTATTAAAATCTACAATGCATCAAAACGTGCAGCTGTTGTAATTTTAATTATTGCGACGGCTTTTTTAGGTATACTGCTTACAGATTCTCGCGTACAGGCTACAGTTAGTGAAGTAATTATCAGATGGTACGACCAGTTCACTATGTTTCGTTTTCAAGACGAAGGTCATGAAGTAGGATACAGAGAATGGTTTCCCGATTTTATACCCGAAGGTTTTGAAATTACCAATTTCGTAGAGTTTTACATCGGAAGATTTTTTCATTTTGAACATGCTAATGGGCATTATATTTATTTTAATTACTTTCCGGTAGCAGGTAGTTTTATGGGCGTTGACAACGAATTTACCATGATGGAAATATTAATTCATGATGGCGTAGAGCTGCATGTTTTCACACCTATACCCGGAAGCGACCATGATTATCAGGTGCATTGGGCTATGGATGGGTATGTATTCACCCTTGTATCAACTTTGGATTCAGAAATACTATTAAACATAGCGTTTTCTGTTAATTATAATTACAAAGGGGAAATACATAATGAATGATAAGCTAAAAAAATTATCAACATGGGCGAAGGAAGATTTAAGCGAGAATTTATTAAAATGGTGGGCGGCTTTTACAGTAGATGAAAAAAACGGCGGCTTTTACGGCACGGTGCGCAGTGACAATACTCCGGATGAAAATGCTTCGAGGGCAATTGTGTTAAACAGCCGCCTTGTGTGGACATTTAGTGCCGCATACGCAGTCACGAAGAATGAAAAGCATAAGGAAATGGCAGAGCGGGCATATCTGTATTTTACAAAACATTTTTACGACGATAAGTTCGGGGGATTCCACAGCGAGGTGGGTTATACAGGTCGCCCCATCAGCGAGCATAAATTTATGTATGGAAATGCATTTGCCGTCTATGGGCTTTCAGAATATTCAAGAGTTTTTGGCTGTGAGAATGCGAAGAAATTAGCCATGGAAACGGTTTCGCTAATGGATGAAAATATGTGGGATTATGAGCATGGCGGATATTTTGAAACCGCGACTAATAACTGGAAATACGCGCCGGAAATTATAACGGCTATTAATGAAGATATTAAAAATCAAAAGACTATGAACACTCATCTTCATATTATGGAGGCATACGCCAATTTGCTGATTTTGGCGGATTCAGGGGATTCAAAGGCACTTCGCTCGCGCACGCGGGAGCTTGTGAATTTATTTATTAATAAAATAATTAACCCCACCAACCACCATGTTTATTATTTTCAAACTCGGGATTGGCTTCCTACTACTTATGAATTTTCTTTAGGGCATGATATCGAGGCAAGCTGGCTTTTGACTTGGGCGGCAGAGGTTTTGGGCGAGCCTGAAATTATTGCTGTCGCAAAAACAGCAGGAATTAATCTTGCCCGCGCTGTGTACGACGACGGCATTGCTGAAAGCGGCGCGATTCATACAAGTTATTTTCCAAAAACGCGCAAGTTCTCAGAGAATTTTTCATGGTGGGAGCAAAATGAAGGCGTTGTGGGATTTTTGAATGCGTTTCAGATTACGGGGGAGAAAAAATTTTTGGACGCTTCACTTGACGCGCTTAATTTTATTGATAAACATTTTATCGACAAAGAACGCGGCGGATGGTTCACACATGTAAATTCTCAAAATATTCCGATGAAAAACAATGATAAAAGCGGCGTTTTTGTATGCCCCTATCACAATGCACGCATGAGCATTGAACTCATAAATCGCGTTTGACTAAAAAAAATTGCGCGAGTATAATTACTAAAATCAATGACAAATTCTTAGGAGCGTGCAAAATGCAGTCCATTATTAAGCGCGACAATGTTGAAGTTCCGTTTGACACAGGGAAAATTGCGGCATGTATAGACAAGGCTTTTGAGGCAACGGGGGGATATGTAGGCGACGGAAAGCGCGTTTCTTTTGAGCTTACGCTTAGTGTTTTGAGAAAATTGGAAGAGCAGTTTGCCGACGCACCTTGTACCGTGGAAAATCTTCAGGATTTAGTGGAAACTGTATTAATTGAAGGCGGTCATACTAAGGTTGCCAAGGCTTATATTTTGTACCGCCAAAAACGCACGGCTATTCGCGAAGCCCGAAGCGAGCTAATGGACGCTGTGGCAGAAATCGTTCGCGAAACAAATCGCGATAACGCAAATGTGGGTAATTCTCCATCTGCAAAAGTTTTGCAAATTTCTGAAGCGGCTTCTAAAAGCTATTATTTAAACCGCGTGCTTCCTGCCGAAGAGAAAGCCGCTCATTTAAGTGGCGATTTATACATACAAGATTTATCTTGGTATGGAAAAACTTTAACATGTTTGCAAATTCCTCTGGGGCGACTTCTGGACAATGGCTTTAACAACGGGCATGGCTCTATTCGCTCACCCAGAAATATTCGTTCTGCGGCGGCTCTTGCGGCCATTATTTTGCAAAGCAATCAAAACGATATGCATGGCGGCCAAAGCTATGCCTATTTTGATAGAGATATGGCAAGATATGTTGATATTGAATACGCTCGTCAGGAAAAAAATCTACGCGAAAATCTTGAAGCACTGGGCGTGACCGCTCCCGAAGAAGAAGTTTTAGACCTTGTGGACAAGCACACCCGCCACGAAACCTATCAGGCAATGGAAGCCTTCATTTATAATTTGAATACCATGCACTCGCGGGCAGGCGCGCAAGTGCCTTTCTCCAGTATAAACCTGGGTACAGACACCTCTCGCGGAGGAAGAATGATAACGGAATGCTTCCTGAGAGCGTACGAACGCGGACTGGGCAAGGGCGAAACCCCGATTTTCCCGAATCTAATTTTTAAGCTTCGTTATGGCATAAATTTTGACGAGGGCGACCCTAATTACGACCTGTTTCATCTTGCAATGAAAGTCGCGTGTAAGCGTCTTTTCCCTACATTTTCATTTCTTGATGCGAGCTTTAATAAAATTTATGGAGACGAAGATGTGGGTTATATGGGCTGCCGAACCCGCGTTATTGCAAACGTAAACGGCGATGCAGTCACCGACGGACGCGGAAATTTAAGCTTTACCACAATTAACCTGCCCCGCCTTGGCATTCGTGCGGGAAAGGATATTGGAAAATTCTATCGTCTTTTGGACGAGCTTATGGAAAAAGCCGTGCAACAGCTGTTAACCCGATATAATTTGCAAAAAAATCTGCGCATGAATGATTTCCCATTTTTAATGGGGCAACATCTTTATCACGAAAGCTCCGCCCTATCGCTCGATGAACCCATAGAAAAAGCCATTAAACACGGTACACTTTCTATCGGTTTTGTGGGGCTTGCCGAATGCCTCTACGCGCTTACGGGCAGTCATCACGGCGAAAATCCGGGTTCTCAGGCACAGGGGATTTCCATAGTAAGCTACATGCGACGCATTTGTGACGAGGCAAGCCAAAAATACAGCCTTAATTTTTCACTTCTTGCCACCCCTGCTGAGCAGGTTAGCGGAAAACTCGTCGCTCTCGATGCCGAAAAATACGGCGTTCTGCCCGGAATTACCGACAAAAAGTGGTATACCAATTCTTTCCACGTTCCTGTGGAATGCGAAGTTACCGCGCTGGAAAAGATAGCATTAGAGGGTCAATACCATCAATACTGCAATGCGGGTCATATTTCCTATGTAGAACTTTCCTCCGCGCCCGGCAATAATATAGAAGCATACGAAAAAATTATCCGCGCAATGTCCGAGGCAGACATGGGCTATGGCGCGGTAAACTTCCCGCTGGATATTTGCCGCGATTGCGGAAAACAGGGGCTTCACACCAGTGAATCCTGTACGGCTTGCGGCAGTCATGATATCAGCCGCGTTCGCCGCATAACAGGTTATCTTTCCACCCTCGACAGATTTAACGACAGTAAATTAGCCGAAGAAAGCAGTCGAATTAAACATGATAAATAGGTTATTAACCCCCCGTCAAAGTTTTGCGTTGCAAAACTTTGACACCCCCCTTGGAAAGGGGGTTACGCCACCAAGTCAAACGAATAACTTAGTTGGTGGCGTAATATACAAATGAGAATATCCGGAATAACTTACGAATCTTTAGTTGACGGTCCCGGAATACGTGTAGTCGTATTTGTACAGGGCTGTGATTTGGGTTGCCCGGAATGTCATAATCCCGATAGCCATTCCAGAACGGGCGGACGCGAATATTCCGTTAGAGAAGTCATTCGCATGGTGAAAAAAGCAGGCCCGGCACGAAAAATGGTCAGAGGCGTTACTTTCTCCGGCGGCGAACCCTTTATGCAAGCGGGGGATTTGGCTCAAATTGCTTTCGAGGCAAAGCGCATCGGCTGGGATGTCACAACCTTCACAGGGCATACTTACGAGGAACTAATTAGCCGCGAAGACCCCGATGTTCAAGCCCTTTTAGGCTTCACCGATTACCTTATCGACGGCCCATACATTCACGAAAAACGCGATATCGATTTGAAGTTCCGAGGCTCTACCAATCAGAGAATCATTGATATGAATGCTACCCGCAAACAAAATGGCCGCATAAAACTTTTTTATGGAAGCTAAAAAACTTAGGCACGATTTAGAAGATGCTTTAAACGCTGTGGAGGTCTTAGCCAAGGCATTTAATGTGCCGCCTTTCGAGGTATATCTTTTGGGGGGAGCGGGATGTGTTCTTGCGGGATATTTTGAACGCGCCACACGCGATTTTGATATAATTGATTTGGAGTATAGCGCGTCTTTGGGTATTGTTATGAAACCCCTCGAACCCTTCGATTTAATCGACCCACAACTTGCAACCCTTTCCAGCAGTTATAAAAATCGGGCGACTCGCTTACCAAAATATGAATTTTTGTCCGTTTATGTGCTTTCTCGCGAAGATATAATTATTAGTAAAGTTTCGCGCTTAAACGAAAGGGATTTGTGCGATATAGGCGAGCTTCTTCCATCGGCAGATATTTCGCTTGTTATAAAAATCGCGGGCGAAGTGATTTTGCAAAATTTGATTCCATCTGTAAAAAATACGTTAATCGAAAACCTTGCGCACTGTATGGAGGTCTTCAATGTATCGAATCATGTGCAACAGCTTGAAAAATTACGCAAGCGATTTTAATCACGATATTAACAACCCAAGATACAAGCATGTTTATTTTCTTCGATTGATTGAAAACCCTGCTGAATTTTATAAAAATAAAAAAGAAAACACACATAACTACCAAATGCTTGCACATTTTTTATGGACTCTACGCGACTGCGAAAGGTCCAGCCGCATTTTGCACGAACTAAGCTTGCTCGAAATCAAAGGCTCGCCGCAATGGACTGACATTGATGAATCTGCCTTTGACGAAACAAACCGAATCTGGCACTTGCTTCTAAAAAAAGCATATTGGCGTGATTAAAAAAATAAAAAATCCACCATGCCGCGCAAGGCGCGGCACGCGGGAGCGGAGCGGAATCGGGCTAAGCCCGATGTAGCGATGGGTGCTTGGGGGCGTAGCCCCCATTAAAAAGGAGAATATTATGCTAAAAGATTATCTTGCATCAAAGCCACTCAGTGAATTAAGCAACGAGATGATAACATTCACTGCAAACCTTGAAATGGTTGCAAAAGGGAATCCGCAAATTGCAAAAAGCATCTTGCAAGAGCTGATTGACCAGCGGAGCTATTTGAAATTAATCGCAAGCGAAAATTATTCTTCGCTTCCCGTGCAAAGCGCGATGGGCAATTTTTTAACAGACAAATATGCCGAGGGCTTTGTGGAAAACCGCTTCTATGCAGGTTGCGACAATGTTGACAATATCGAAAGAATCGCCTGTGATGAAGCGAAAAGGCTCTTCGGTGCAGAACATGCATACGTTCAGCCGCATTCGGGCGCGGACGCGAATCTTGTTGCGTTTCTTGCGGTGCTTCGTAAGAAAATTCAGTCGCCCATGATGGACGAACTTGGCGAAAAAAATATTCTGGCAATTTCCAAAGAAGAGTGGGATAAAATTCGCGCCGCCATGGGTAATCAGCGGCTTCTTGGTATGGGGCTTTATTCGGGCGGGCATCTTACGCATGGTTATAGGCATAATGTTTCTGCACAGCTTTTCGAGGTCTTCGACTACAATGTAGATGAACAAACCGGGCTTCTTGATTATGAAGGATTGCGCAAACAGCTTCACGAGGTTAAGCCGCTAATTTTCTTGCTTGGATTCAGCGCGTATACGCGAAACATCGATTATGAACTTCTGCGCAAATATTCAGACGAGGTTGGCGCGGTTATGGTCGTTGATATGGCGCATTTTGCGGGGCTTGTGGCAGGCGGCGCGATTTCGGGCAAATATAATCCCGTAAATTACGCCGACTTGGTGACAACCACCACCCACAAAACCCTTCGCGGCCCGCGTGGGGGAATGGTTTTGTGCAAGCAGGAATACGCCGAATACGTAGATAAAGGTTGCCCGCATGTGTTGGGAGGCCCGCTTCCGCATGTGGTTGCCGCGAAGGCACTCGCTTTCAAAGAAGCAAACACACCGGAGTACCAAGCCTACGCGAAAAAAGTGGTCGAAAACGCAAGTCATCTTGCCGCCGCCCTTGTGGAAAAAGGCGTTCATGTACAAACAGGCGGCACAGACAATCACATAGTCTTGGTGAACGTAGCAAAACTCGGCATTACCGGCCGCCAAGGCGAATCCGCTTTGCGCGAATGCGGTCTTACATTGAATCGCAACACTTTGCCCGGTGACAAATATGGCCCATGGTACACGTCAGGGCTTAGATTCGGTACGCCCGCGACAACGACTTTGGGCATGGGTAAGGAAGAAATGTACGAGATAGCCGACATTATCGCAACAACCCTTCAGGGAATAACCGCTTCCCTTGACAAAAAGGGCAACAAATCAAAGGCAAAATACACCCTCGCCGACGGCGTAAAAGAAAACGCCCACAAGCGAATCCGCGCACTTCTCAGTAAGTTCGTACTCTACCCTGAAATAGATGTAGAGTTTCTATTAAAATATAATTAAAAATCGGAGGCAAAAAAAATGCATTTATTTACATCAGAATCAGTAACCGAAGGACATCCGGACAAAATGTGCGACCAAATTTCCGACGCGGTACTGGACACAATCCTTGCGCAAGACCCTAAAGCGCGTGTGGCTTGCGAAGTAACAACAACAACAGGCATGGTGCTTGTAGCGGGCGAAATCACCACAACTTGCTACGCCGATATCGAAAAAATTGCCCGCGATACAATCCGCGAAATCGGCTACACAGGCGTGGACATGGGCTTTGACGCAGACGGCTGTGCGGTTCTTGTCACCCTAAGCGGTCAATCGCCTGATATTGCAATGGGCGTGGATGTATCACTGGAAAGCCGCGAAGAAGGCTCGTCTTCAAGCGACACAGGCGCGGGCGACCAAGGCATGATGTTTGGGTATGCTTGTGACGAAACCCCTGAGCTTATGCCGATGCCCATTTCTCTATCCCACGCACTTACTCGCAAGCTTACGGAAGTGCGCAAAAACGGCACAATCCCATATCTTCGCCCCGACGGAAAGGCGCAAGTTACCGTTGCGTACGACGAAAACAAAAAACCCGTAAAAGTAACCGCAGTCGTAGTTTCAACCCAGCATTCTGAAGACGCAAGCAATGAGCAAATTCGTGCAGACATTATGAACTATGTAATAAAAGCCGTAATTCCCGCTAATCTTTTAACAAACGAGACCAAATACTATATCAACCCCACAGGACGCTTTGTAATCGGCGGACCCGTTGGTGATACCGGGCTTACAGGGCGCAAAATAATCGTAGATACCTACGGCGGCTATGCATCCCACGGCGGCGGCGCGTTCAGCGGCAAAGACCCCACGAAAGTTGACCGCTCTGCGGCATACATGGCTCGTTACATTGCCAAAAATATCGTAGCCGCGTCCCTCGCGTCACACTGCGAAATCGAACTTGCCTATGCAATAGGCGTTGCCCGCCCTGTTTCAATTTTCGTAAACACAAAAGGCACAGGCAAGGTCGCTGACGAAAAACTATCCGACGCAGTAAACCAACTCTTCGACCTACGCCCTGCCGCAATTATAAAACACTTCGACCTATGCCGCCCCATCTACAAACAAACAGCCGCATACGGTCACTTTGGGCGTACCGATATAGACCTTCCTTGGGAAAAAACCGATAAAATCGATGCACTAAAAAACGCTTGCAAATAAGGAGTCAGAACTATGAAAACATATAAACTGGGAATTTTAGGAGCTTGCGGCATGGTCGGCGGTACCATGCTGCAAGTTCTGAGCGAAAGAGAGCTTCCTATATCAGAGCTTTACCTATTCGACGTAGGAGCGGCAGTCGGCAAAAAAGTCGATTTCAAAGGCAAAACAATCACTGTTGAAGAATCAACCTTAGATATTTTTGACAGGGGCATCGATATTTGCCTCTTTGCCATCGATACCCCGATTAGCCAAAAATACGCCCCCATCGCCGCAAAGAAAGGCTGTATCGTTATCGACAACAGCTCCGCATGGCGCATGGAATCCGATGTTCCGCTGGTTGTACCCGAAGTAAACGGCGATGATGTTTTTTCCAATAAGGGCATTATTTCAAGTCCCAATTGCTCTACAATTCAAGCCACAGTAGCTATCGCGCCGCTTCATAAAGCATTTGGTATAAAACGCCTGATTTATTCTACGTATCAGTCCGTTTCAGGCGCGGGCGTTGCGGGTATCGCCGACCTCGAACGTACCACCAAAGGCGAAAAACCCCAGTGCTTTCCCTACCCCATTGGAAAAAACGTAATCCCTCGCATAGATGTTTTCGGCGAACACGGCTACACCGGCGAAGAACTTAAAATGATTGAAGAAACACGAAAAATCCTTCACGAACCGGAAATGAAAATCACCGCAACCACCGTTCGCGTACCCGTAGAAATAGGTCACAGCGAATCCATAAACCTCACATTTGAAAAGCCCTTCGACCTTAAAGAAGTCTACAAGGTTCTCGAAAACGCCGACGGAATCATTGTTCATGACGACCCGGCAAAAGACCTCTACCCAACCCCATTGCAAATAGCAGGTACAGACAAAGTTTATGTAGGCAGAATCCGCCGCGATTTTAGCGCGGAAAACAGCTTGAACATATGGGTAGTCGCAGACAATGTTCGCAAAGGCGCGGCTACAAACGCTGTGCAAATCGCAGAGCGTTTGATTAAAGGGTAAGATTGTTATGAAATTTAAAATTCTGGAAAATGAATTCTCTGTTTGTAAGATAACCGACATAAAATCGGTGGATTTTGCACAAGAATTCATTTTCCTTTCCAAAACGGACGAAGAACTTTCCCTCGTATGCGAATCGAACCATGTACCGCCGAATGCAACCCACATAGAGCCAAACTGGCGAGCCTTCCGCATCGACCAAGAGCTGGACTTTTCTCTAATCGGCATAATCGCAAAAATAACCGAGACCCTCGCCGAAGCCAAAATAAGCGTCTTCGTAATCTCAACCTACAACACAGACTATGTACTTATAAAATCCCCCGACTTCAAAAAAGCCCTCTCTCTTCTTGATTGACTTTCCTAATCTGTATAAGCACCAAGCATAGGCGATGCCGCATGGTCGGAAAATCGCCGCAGAACGCCTCGCTTAAACTTAGGCTCGCGAGGGGTCCACTCACTGCTTCTGGTGTCCAATATTTTTTGAATTTCATTTTCTGTCAAAAGCTTGCCTTTTACCCCAATAATTCTTAGAATGCGACGCTCTATATCCAGCTCTATTATGTCTCCTTCTTCAACTAAGGCAATCGGTCCGCCGTTCGCCGCCTCCGGAGACACATGCCCAATAGCAGGGCCGCGTGACGCGCCGGAAAAGCGTCCATCCGTGATTAATGCAATGGATTTACCAAGCTCCGGGTCGGTGGCAATTGCCTCTGTTGTATAAAACATTTCAGGCATACCGCTACCCTTTGGGCCTTCATATCTTATAAACACCGCATCACCGGGTTTGATTTCTTTTTTAAGCACAGCATTTAAAGCTTCTTCTTCACTGTCAAAAGGTCTTGCATTTAAAGTCGCCTTAAACATTTCTTTAGGGACAGCCGAATGTTTAACCACTGCGCCAAGGGGAGCTAAATTGCCTTTTAGTATAGCAACTGTACCGTTTTTTCCTATGGCATTATCGTAGCTTCTGATAATGTCTTCTTTTTTTACATTTTTCATTCTTAAATATTTATAACAATTTTCGTAATAATCGCTTTGTTTAAGTTCGTCCAAATTTTCGCCAATGGTCTTTCCCGTCACGGTCATTTCATCAAGGTGCAAAATCGAGCGTAATTCCTCCATTACCGCTGGCAACCCACCTGCATAATAAAAATACTCCGCAGGCCATTTGCCGGAAGGTCGTATATCAAGGAGATAATGAGCCCCTCTATGCATTTTATCAAAATCATCAGCATCGATATCATACCCAAATTCGCGCGCGATTGCAGGTATGTGAATTAAGCTGTTGGTTGAGCCTGAAATAGCCGCATGTATCATTATCGCGTTTTCAAAGCTTTTTTGGGTAACAATATCTCGCGCTTTTATCCCCTGAAGTGTAAGTCTAACAATTTGTTCGCCCGCTTTAAATGCCGCTTCTTTAAGCTCCGGGCAAGTACCCGGCATAAGCGCGCTTCCCGGTAACATTAGCCCAAGGGCTTCTGCCATAATTTGCATCGTAGATGCCGTTCCCATAAAACTACAAGCCCCGCACGACGGACATGCATTGTGTTTGTAATAATTAAATTGTTCAAGCGTAATCTCGCCGCGCCGATACATCGCGCTGTACATACCAATTTGTTCAAGGGTCAACAAATCGGGTCCCGCATTCATAACTCCACCTGTCACGATAATACTGGGAATATTTAAACGTCCCACTGCCATCAAATGCGCCGGAACACCTTTGTCACAGCTACACAAAAACACGCCGCCATCAAACACGGTCGAATTAACCTGCACCTCTATCATATTAGCAATGGTCTCTCGGCTAACAAGTGAATAATTCATGCCATCATGCCCCTGCGCAATGCCATCACACATATCGGTGCAAAAAAATCTTGCCGCTTTTGCGTTATTTATACTTATAGCTTCTTTTACCGTTTCTCCTATTTCAAACAAATGCGCGCTTCCCGGATGGCTGTCACCAAATGTACTTTCTATGATAATCTGCGGCTTGTCCAAATCTTGCAAAGTCCAGCCCATTCCCATTAACAGCGCGTCTTTTTCAGGTGCAATCGTTCTTATCCTTTGGCTCTCCAGCACTATACTTTCACCACTCCCGAACTTAAAACCTACCCAAATTAAAGTTTTTTTGAAGGGGGTTTGGGGGAAACTTTTTTTTCAAAAAAAGTTTCCCCCAAGGTCTTTTATTACCCCCCCTACCTTAATTCAA
>JGI24703J35330_11748461_pt1 | contig 16852 bp, 18 predicted proteins | sample TergutNt197P1_FD_35330 | JGI IMG/M metagenome (IMG submission 35330) | reverse complement strand
CTGATAGTTATAAACAAATTCACTGGAAAGCAACAGCAAAACGCAATATGCTTATAAGCAAAAATCCACAAGATATCGAAACACAAACTGGAACTTTTATTATCGATAATAAAAGAATTATGAAAACAATTGAAAAAACGCTTGAAACAGAAGATAAGATGATGGAAGTTGCAATTTCAGTAATGAAACATAATTTTTCCCAAGGGCACCGAATCAAAATGCTCGCAACTAACTACTCAATGCCTGATTTTACAACAGATTTCACTAGTCTTTACAGACACGCGGCGTTACTTCCTTTTGGAGACTTTGAATCAATCGGTTTAATGCTAAAAAACTATCTTTTTTCAAATAGAATCTGCGAGGATATCTACTTTTTCACACAAAATTTAGACAACGATATAATCGATTCTTTAGAAAAATTTACCTCATTAGGTTGCCAAGTAACTGTCTTTTTGTTCGCAAACCAAGCATCAGGACATTTAAAAAAATTAAAATCACTAAAAATCGCATATTTTAATATCCAAACAGACGAGCAGGTGAATAAAGATGAAGAAGCGTGATTCAAAAAAAAGCAAATTAAAAAACAAATCACACCCCTTTGGCATTTTGTACCTAATGACAATTGGCGTACTTCTATCATGGGTAATGGTCGCAGGAATAATCGACACTACAATTTTCGCCCGAAACCACTCACTCACTCTCAGATGGCTTATTGTAATCGTCCCGATTTATGGAATCTTATTTTTAAATAAATATACTCGTCTCATACTTTGGAGTTTATTGGCTGGAGGATTAATCTTCATAGCTATCGGTTTTTTTCATGTGCCCACAATAGAAAGTGAACCACATTTAGCACATCGGTTTGCTGTAAACACTACTCAGACCATCGAATTCCTCACAGGCTCACGAGCATATCATCCTCGGTTTGAACGCTATATTATTTGGACTTTGAAACTCGTATTTCCGCCAATAGTAGTATCGTTTTCATTCCATAAATTCAATTTTTGGGTTTTAAGTATGCTTTCAATAACAACGACAAGTCTTGCTATAACATCTCCTTATTTTCGAGCAGAAATTATTTTCTATGTATTCATTTTTTGCATTCTATCATTGTTGTTTATTCACATTCAGAAAAAAAATATGCAAAACATTGTTAATCCTGTCAGATATTCATTATTTACAAAAATGATGCTACCGATAATAGCCACGATTATCTTATTTGCAAATTTTTTACCTAGGCCCACAGAGGGAGGCGCATTTGAATTTTTCGAAGATCTTGTCACCGGCCCTATTGACTTCATAAACGATATTTTTTCTGATATAACTACACCGAGTCAATTTTCGATTTCGCAAGTTGGTTTTGGCGGTGATGGACGTTTAGGAGGAGATATTAGTCCAAATAATGAATTGTTTATGACGATTGAAGGGGTATTTCCGAGAAATCCTCTTTATTTAGTCGGTACAACTCGTGATACATATACCGGTACAAGTTGGGAAAGTCGTAATTCAAGATATAATAGATTTGAATTTGGAAGATTCGAAGATAGTTTAGATATTTTAGAACACGCATTGCGTCCTATATTGTTTAGTCATCTTCAACTTTTTAATATGTTTGATTTAGATGAATTTATATTAATGGACTCTACACAAATACACGAACTTTGGCATGAATATGATCCCGCAGGGTTTTATCGAATTTTCCATCTAGGAGAAACCAGTGCTTGGCATTTAAATACCTCAAACCAATGGGCGATAACGCTAGCTGACTTAATTCCGGATGGAAGAACATTATCGATAAATACCGGAAATCGAAGAGTTGAGAATATTTTTTACCATGGATTACTTGTAAGTGTAAATTTTGACAACAATAAAAATCTTTACCGAAACCGTGATGGAGGAGTAAGAGCTGGCACGAGAATGCCTCGAGAAAGTGAGTATTCAATCGAATTTATCCATTTCTTTGAAGGACTTCCTAGTCAGTTATCCTTGCAACAATCAAGGGCAGGAATTTTTGTAGAAGTAGCGACGATTTTAGCCGAATTTAGAGAAAGATTTGGTTATGATTTAGAAGAACGTAGTTTTTACCTACGTGCCGAGAGCGAAGCTCAACTTGAAATGGCTATGATAAATGGCGAAGAGTTATCGCTAGAAGAATTACTTATTGATTACTTAATACCGCGAGCAAATAATATTCGCCAAATATATACTCAGTTACCAAGAAATTTACCTACTCGTATTGAAGATTTAGCCAGAGAAATTACTCAAAATGCAACTAGTGATTATCATGCAATGACATTACTCGAACAATTTTTAGCAACAAGTTTTCCATACACGCTTACACCTGGTCCAAGTCCTGCTAGTCAAGATTTTGTCGATCATTTTCTGTTTGAATTACAAAGAGGATACTGTGTTCATTTTGCTACCGCATTTGTAATAATGGCACGAACTCTTGGAATGCCTGCACGCTATGTAGAAGGGTTTTATGTAAATCCTCCATTAAACCATCGAGGTGAATTTAATGTTTTAAATAATATGGCACACGCATGGGCAGAGGTTTATTTTGAAGGAATTGGATGGCGAACTTTTGAACCAACACCATCTGGGACTCTTGCGGGACAACCTACTAGCCCGAGAATAGATAACGTCACAGAATTTACTCCAATACCCGAAAATAATCAATCGACACCAGATACACCAAATGAAGAAGTTAACGAAAACGATTCAAATCCTATATTGCCTGAGGATAATAATGACACTCCTACAAATGAAAATAATTCTGCATTAAATAATGAGGCATCTAATACTACAAATAACAACATAAATCACGTTTTTGAACAACGAAATATTTTCGGAATTATTTGGTCATTATTCTTAGTAATTATTTCTATAACTTTGCTAATTTTTCGTATATCTTATTTACAAATGAAAAGAATTAGAGGACGAAGACGAAAACCGAGAACGCAAGTACTGTTTAATTATAAACGAATAAGAGCTTATTTATCAGTATTCGGGTTCGTAATTAATGATGAAGAAACAGCAATCCAATTTGCTTTGCGCATTAAAAATTTAATTAAATTAGATATTGCCGATGAAGAATTACTTATTACAACTGCCCGAATTTACTCAAAAGCTCGATTTTCAAAAGAAGAGATAACACCAGCGGAAGTAAGAACGCTCGGATTATTACTCAGAGCTCTCGACAAAAAAGCCCGCTTAGAATTCGGAACATGGAAGTACTATTTATATCGAAATATCCTCGGAAAAATCTAGCTAACTTGATAAAATAATTCAATTAGTATCATTAAGGATACTAAACCACTAAAAAGTGCGTACTTCCCAAATGAAAAAAAATGCGTATAATACTTTAGTAACGTGAAAAAAAATCAACACGTTAATTTAGTTCAATGGGAGGAACTTTACATGGGGTATGCATTTTTTGAACAATTCTTAGTTTTTACAGATGTAAGAACAGGAATATTTTTAGGAGCATTAATTGCTTTATTTGTTTTACAATATTTTTTAAAGAAGAATGAAATCTTCAGTGTCTCAGGCCGCTTATTACTTTCAACATTTCTCGGGTTAGGACTAGGTCTAATAATTTTGGTGGTAGCGGGTCTTCCAGAAACGCCATTATCAATCGATTGGATACGAGAAGTAAGAACGTGGTACGGATTATTTGCTGATGGATTTATGTCTTTACTAAGAATGGTCGTTGTCCCATTAGTCCTTTTCTCAATAATTCGCGTTATTGTAAACATGGACGGTGAAAAAAGTGTCGGTAAATTAGTTACAAAAGGAGTTAGTTTTCTAATATTTACAACACTTATCGGAGCAATGATTGCAATTATTTTAGCCACAACGTTTGGACTTGGTAGAGGTGAGGCATTAACGTACGGAACAGACGAAGTTCGAGCAGTAACAAGTATTGTTTCTACAATTCTTGGTCTAATACCCGATAATCCTTTTGCTGCACTATCAAGCGGTGCAGTTATTCCAACAATTGTTTTTGCTTCATTTGTTGGTTTAGCAATTCGTGCACAAATGAAAAAAGATGTTAGAAGTGTACAACCTTTTATCGATTTAAATGAAGCGGGTTATACAATTATTATGAATATTGCTGGTGTAATTATCGGATGGTTACCATACGCAATTATTGCATTACTTGCTAATACAATTGCAAGTCGCGGATTACAAATATTTGCCCAGGTAGCATTATTTGCCGGTTTATATATTGCGTCTGTAACTTTGATGTTTATCGTACAACTTGTAACACTAGGGATTAACGGATTAAATCCACTTCATTATATAAAAAATGTTATGCGAGCACTCATCCTTGCGTTTACATCCCGCTCTAGTTTAGGAACTTTACCGGTAAGTGTAAATGTACTAACTGAAAATGCAGGACTAAATCAAGGTACAGCTACATTTATAACTAGTCTTGGCGCGAATGGTGGTATGAATGGCGGTGGAGTTTATGCAGGTCTAGTAAGTGTCATGCTTGCAAATATGGTCGGTGTTCCTATCGATTTTACTTTTGTTGCAATGCTTCTTCTTGTTATAGCTTTCTCATCATTTGGAATTGCCGGTGTGCCTGGTGGAATATTGTTGATGATTTCTATTCCGCTAACAGCCTTAGGACTTGGAGAATACTTTGCTCTTGCTGCTGCGGTATTTGCTATTGATCCAATAATCGATATGTTTAGAACTTTTACAAATGTTAGTGGTGCTCTAACTGCATCGCTTGTCGTCGGAAAATCTCTTGATGAAGTTGATTTAAAAACATACCAAGCACCGATAAGTGAACAGACGATAAGAAAAAATTCTGTTAATGTAACATAAATTTTTAGGGTGAAACACAATTCTATTTTGATTTATGTACTGCACCCCAAAATAGGGACAAATAATAATTAAAAAGACTTTAGCCTGTATTTACACTTTTGACCTGTACCGTTTGTGGTTGCATATATTGACACCCCATTTGTCTAAATTTGTTGTATGATTTTTGTTTGAAACTGCATCTTGATATGCTATAATAAATTAAGATATAAATTTTTATTATAAAGGTGGTTATAATAGTGTATAAATTTACTAAAGCTGATTGGATAGTGGCTTTAATAACATCTATCTTAATTGTCGCATCTGGTGCCGATAGGTTTGATAGTACAATCATGGTGCTAGTTGTTGTAATACCATACTTTGGGTATAAAGCATGGAAAGAAGTTTTTGAAGAAGACTAGTTCCAGTTCCCTTTTTTAGTGGTTATCTTAATATTAATAGTACGTTCCTGTTGTTGCAGTGGAATTGAGGTTAGAAAAGAAATGGAATAAAAAGGAATTATTTGAACGTGCTAAAATGTCTCCGTCAACATATCATGGCTTAAAAATTGATGGGAATCAATTAACGGACAGAACTATCAATAAACTTGCAGTAGTGTTTGGGGTTACGTCCGAATATATTAAAGGAGAAACTACTAGCAAATACCCACAAAGAAAATCATTAAATAAATTTGGAGACAAATCCATAGTAGATACAATAATAAATAAGGTTATAAATAATAATGAATTAAATCTGGCAGAAGTGTTTGACGAGCCTGTGACAGAAACAGAAGTTCCAAGGACTTACCAATATACTATTACACATACGATTGGATATGCTTGCATTAAACTTGCTAACAGAGTGCGACACGTTCCGAACGAGTGTGATGTAAGAGTGTTGGAAAAGATGACAGACTGAACGGCGATTTTTCCAAATTTTGGATTTATATTTGTCGTTTTTTTTTTTGAAAAACTTTGAAAATAAGATAACTTATGATATAATTATCAAATTAGAAATATTTGGAGGTAAACTATGAAAAACTTTTTAAAAGAACGACTTTATCGTTATGTTCAAATAGATACACAAGCCGATATGGAAAACTTAAATTGTCCTTCAACACCCGGACAAATGATTTTAGCTCGACTTCTCGTTGATGAATTAAAACTCATCGGCATGGAAGATGTTACTATTGATGATTATGGATATGTTATGGCCACTTTGCCTGCTAACGTTACAAAAGCCGTTCCTGTGATTGGATTTTTAGCTCATCTCGATACAGCAACAGATATGACTGGTAAAAATGTTAAACCTAAACTCTGGGAAAATTATGACGGAAATAATCTTTTACTAAATGAAAAACTAAATATAGTTTTATCGCCTGATGATTTTCCAAGATTAAGACACAATTATATCGGACATGATTTAATCACAACAGACGGAACTACATTACTTGGTGCTGACAATAAAGCGGGAGTTGCAGAAATAATGACTGCAATGGAATTTTTGATCCAAAATCCAGATATTCAACATGGAAAAATTAGGGTAGCTTTTACCCCAGATGAAGAAATCGGACGCGGACCGAGAAAATTCGACGTAGAAAGTTTTGGCGCAAAATATGCCTATACTGTCGATGGATCAATTGAGGGCGAACTTCAATATGAAAGTTTTAATGCTGCAAGCGCCAAAATCACGGTTACGGGAAACAATGTTCACCCAGGAACTGCTAAAGGAATTATGATCCATTCTGGTAAAATTGCAATGGAACTACACCAAATGTTGCCGCCAGAGATGGCACCTGAATTTACTGAAGGCTACGAAGGATTTTATCATTTAATAAATATGGCATCTGAAGTGGAAAAAACGACTATGTACTATATTATTCGTGATTTTGATAAAGCTCGTTTCGAAGAAAAAAAAGAATATTTATTACAAATAATTTCCAAATTAAATGCCAAATACGGTGATGAATTAATCCACATAGAACTCGAAGATTCGTATTATAATATGGCAGAAGTTATTAAAAATGAAAAAGCTATTATCGAAGTAGCAGAAGAAGCGATGAAGCGTCTTGATATTGAACCAATTAACGACCCAATACGCGGTGGAACAGATGGATCACAATTATCATTTATGGGATTACCGACACCAAATATCTTCACAGGTGGCGAAAATTTCCATGGAAAATATGAATTTGCATCCCTTAATGTAATGGAAAAAGCGACAAACACTATAATCGAAATCGCGAAAATTTTTGCAGAAAGAAGTGAATAAAATGATAGCTATAATCGGAGCAATGTCACAAGAAGTTGCAATCCTAAAAGAAGCAATGAATATAAAAAAAACAGAAACTCGCCTTCATGTTGAATTTACGACTGGAACGATAGCTGGTAAGGAAGTAGTCCTTCTTGAAAGTGGGATTGGAAAAGTAAATGTTGCAGTAGCAACTACGCTGTTAATTGAGTTATATCCAGTTGAATTTGTTATCAACACAGGCTCAGCTGGAGGAATAATTACTGATGCTTCAGTAGGAGATGTTGTAATTTCAACAAACGTAACTTACCATGATGTAGATGTAACAGGTTTTGGTTACAAACGAGGACAAATACCTGGATTACCAGAGTTATTTAATGCTGATGAATTCTTGATAAAAAAAGTCGATGAAATTTTGACACAAACTGGAGTACCTCATTTTAAAGGAAGTATTGTAACTGGTGATGCATTTGTTAATCGAAAAGAACAAATTGATAAAATAATTTCAAATTTTCCAAATGCGGTTGCTCTGGAAATGGAAGCCGCTGCTGTTGCACAAGTATGTTATATAGCAAATATACCTTTTGTTGTAGTGCGAGCTTTATCAGATATTGCAGGTAAAGAGTCACATATATCTTTTGAAGAATTTTTACCAACAGCAGCAAAAGCATCGTCTGAAATGGTTATAAAATTAATTGAAATATTAGGTTAAAATCTATCTTTCCAATTATTCGTTTAAGACGAAATATTTTAAAAATAGATCAGCATATATTGATATACAGGGAGTGATTAAATGAAACATATCTGTCCGGGTTGTAAAGCCAGTTTACCAGTATCTCAAAATAAAATGTTGACGTGTGAGTGGTGTCGTTTAAAATTAATGAATCCACTATACGAAGAAAAACCGACTTTAACTCATCATTCAACCTCTAAAATTAGCGCGAAAATTTCAGATAACTTTGATGAAATATACGATAATATGAACTCAAAATCGCTGAATAATAATCAGCAAAATTTTAATACAGTTGCTCATGAAATAAATTCTGAACTAGGAAAACCTAAAAATAAAGTTGTTGCACTCTTATTAGCAATTTTTGTCGGGTTTCTTGGTGCCCATAAATTTTATGAAGGAAAATTCATCCTAGGAATTATCTATTTATTCACGTATGGGTTATTTGGAATTGGAATTGTAATTGACGTAATCGTCTTAATTTTCAAACCCACAACTTACTATATTAAACCAAAAAATCGATGACTCATTATAGTCATCGATTTTATTATCGCGCCAAAGATTCAATAATTAACCTAAATTATTATAATCACGAATTAATACGTTCATCGCTTCACATTTTTTATGTATATAGATGAACGGTCCGATAATAATTAAAGATCCAAGAATATTCCAAAGCCAGTAATCAAGACTACTGATATTATAAGGAGCTCTTCTTCGATCCAGTTCACGCCCCATTCTACCAGAAATTTTATGCTCCCAGACAATTGGAACAATACCAAACGTTAACCATGAAAGTAGTAAATAAACTAAAGCACCGTTTAAAGTTCGACGACCATCATGTCTACTCGCTAAAATGTTTAAATCACTAGACATCTTACTATGAAAAAAGAACGCATAAATACCAAAAGTGACAATCGATAACAAAATATACTTTAATAACCCAAAATTAGGATTTAATTGACCAACAGGTCGGTTGTTATAATCTTCCATTTTTGCAAACCACCTTATAAAATTAATCAGCGAGTGTAAATCAAACGGGCGCGAACGAATAAATTTACCATCAAAGTTTAATATAGCACGAAATAATCAAATGCGCAAGTGTTGAACGAAAAGTTTCTATAATTTTATGTGTAAAATTCTATACTATAGCTATAAAATAATTAAAAAAGGATCATTTAACTAAAAATATCACTTATCTCATTAACGGATTTGGATTTTGATACAGCTAACATTAATGCAATTCGGGCCTTTTGCCCATTAAGATTACGTGCTAAAACAACACCCGCATTCTTTAAATCAAGACCTCCACCAGAGTAACCATATGAAGGCATTGTGCGACCTAGTGGGGTGCGTGATACAAGTATGATTGGTATATTATGAGACAAGGCATTTTTTATGCCATCCATCATTTTTGGCGGAACATTTCCGCGCCCCATACTTTCAATAACAATGCCAGCTACTTTTTTTTCGGTTAAATAATTTAATAATGTAGAATCCATGCCTGAGGCAACCTTTAAAAGATGGACATCTGGATTAATAGACTCACTCAAAATATGCATCGGTTCAAAAGTTTGACTTCGATAATAAATAACATCGTTAGAATCAACAATCCCTAGCGGGCCAAATTCCAGGGATTTAAACGTATCAAGACTCATCGTGTGCGTTTTCGTAACTTCACGAGCAGCATTTATCTCATCATTCAAAACTACTAATACACCACGGTTTTTCGAATCATCACTAATTGCGGTTAAAATCGCAGAAGCAAGATTACTCGGTCCATCATAACCAAGCTCTGATGCATTTCTCATCGACCCCGTAAAAACAATTGGCTTTTCTGTTTTATTTGTTAAATCCAGTAAAAATGCCGTCTCTTCTAAATTATCGGTTCCATGCGTAATCACTACACCAGAAATATCGTCTTTTTTGCATAAATTTTGAACAACCTTACTTAACTCCATCATTTTCTCAGGCGTCATATGTGGACCAGGAATCGCAGAAAAATCTATCAAATCAACATCCGCAAAATCCCGAATATGCCTAACTAAAGACATAATATCCTCACTATTTAGCGACGGAGCAGCAGCATTAGTTGCTTTATCGATAGTCATAGATATAGTTCCACCGGTAAAAACAATAGCTATTTTCTTCTTAGTAATAATTCTAGACATAACTCCACTTCCATTTTCAATTAATTATTCGATTTTTAAGATTGACTTTATTTATTATACCACTTCTTTGCTTGATATAAAAGCAGAAACTGCATAACATTACTTCTTATTAATTGTCGTTTTATGTATAAAGTTGAAACTTGTGTTAATACTACTATTAGACGCTTGAAATGAGTGTCTAATTAAAAAATAAGAGAGTGTTAAAAATGTCAAAATTACAAAAACAACATTCAATGAATGCACAAAAAACAGCTACAAATAATCAGTGGGCAGGAACTGGTAAAGCGGGAAAATCCTCACAGTATAAAGATAAAACTGCTACTGATAATCAGTGGGTATCTACTAATAAAATGATGGACTCTGGTGATTTTACATAAAACAAAACAATATTATCTAATTATTAGATAATATTAAAGCAGAATTTAGAAGAGGTAAGTGAAAAAAAATGAGTAAAAATAATCAATACCGCGGTCCACATACTAAAGAGTGGCATGAAAAACATACAAAAGAGTGGCACGAAAAACACACAACCGAGTGGCATAAAAAGCACGATCCTAATTGGGATCCAAAATATGACACAGAGTTTGCCAGAGAATTTTTACCGGTCGATTTAACCAATATTGACGAATAAAATTTATAGAACCTCCTCATTAAAATCTGTAGACAAAGGATATCTACAGTAAATGAGGGGTTCTTTTGATTAAAACATTGAAATATCAGTGAATTTAAGATATAATATGAGTATTACAAATCGGTATAAAAATACCTACATTGTAAAATGTTTTTTTTATAAACAATAATATCTGCTAAGTCAAGAAGGTATAATTTATCTAAAGGATTTTAAGAGGTGAATAACGATGAATCATGAAGAAACAGTCGCAAAAATTTTAGAAGTTATTGAAAAGTTACGCCCATATTTACAACGAGATGGTGGCGATATGGATTTTGTACGTTTTGAGGACGGAATTGTCTACGTTCGGATGCTTGGAGCATGTTCTGGATGTGCATTTGTAGAAGATACATTATCAGGCGGTGTCGAAGAGGCATTACTTGAAGAAGTTCCAGGTGTTATTGGTGTAGAGGAAGTCCTTTAAGAGTTACCGATTAATAATAGCAACAAACTAATGGACTAGAAATCATTTGGACTTTAGTCTACGATGATTTTTTTATTATGTCAAACCATAATCAGAGGCGAAAGATATGCAAAAAAAACAATATGATTTAACAAATGGCAGTATTTTAAATAAACTCCTGATGGTAGCAGGTCCAATTATGGCTACTCAAGTTTTTCAAATGCTTTATAATTTATTAGACATGTTTTTTGTAGGTCGAATTTCAAGCGATGCGGTAGCAGCAACCGGAGCCGCTGGGATGTTCATCTGGTTATCAGTGGCATTTTTTATCGTTGGGTCAACAGGTGCTGGAATCGGAGTATCTCAAAATAAAGGCAAAGGGGATATGAAATCAGCGCAAAAATTTGCTTATAACGCAATGTTCTTATCTATTATGCTTGGAATTTTATTTGCAGCCCCGATTTTATTATTTACGAATTTTTTCATCGGGCTCGTCGGAATCAGAGAAGCACACGTCGCAAAAGATGCAGCAATCTATCTTCAAATGGTCGCAATCTCGTTTCCAATCTTATTTCTTAATAATGCAATAACAGGAGCTTTTAATGGAAGTGGTAATGCAAAAATTCCTTTTTATAGTAAGTTAATAGGTCTTGCAATAAACATAATTGCAAGCCCACTTCTTATATTTACTTTCGGTTTAGGAGTTATGGGAGCGGGCATAGCAACAACAATCGGCTACTCTGTCACAGGCCTTGTTTTATACATAGCTATTAAATCACCAAAACATTCTCCATTTGAAACTTTTAGATTTACTGAAATATTTCGTCCAGATAAAACTACAATTCGTCAAATTTTAAAATGGAGTTTACCGATTGCAATCGAATCGGCTTCTTTTACAATGCTTACAATGCTTATTATGAATATGATTGCTTCCTATGGAGCGAATGCAATTGCAACTAAACAAATTGGTGTTCAAATTGAATCATTAACGTGGCTTGTAGGTGGTGGGTTTGCCTCAGCATTTACCTCATTTGTTGGCCAAAACTATGGTGCAAACAAACACGAACGAATCAAACGTGGTTTTAAAATCTCAGTTATGGTACAAGCAACCTGGGGCTTAATTGTGACACTTATAATGGTTTTTGGCGGAAGATTTATCTATAGCATTTTTACAGATAATCCAGAAATTATCGCTTCAGGAATTCGTTATATTCGAATTTCTGCATTTGTTCAAATAACAGGATGTCTCGATGGTGTATGTACTGGAGCATTTCGTGGAATGGGTAAAACTTTACCACCCTCAATTACCACTACGACATTTAACACTTTGCGCGTATTTATCGCATGGGCACTATCATTAACACCACTCGGTTTATATGGTGTATTTATCGGAGCTGTTGTAGGGATTTTCTTAAGAAATATTGGAATTATTATCTGGTATTTAAACTTTCAATATAAACAAAATAAAATATTAGGAGTGGCTTAAATGGCTTCCACAGGTATTGATTTAACAACAGGACGTATTCTAAAAAGTTTAATCCAAATAGCAGCGCCAATTATGGGGATGCAACTTTTTCAAATGGCTTACAACTTGATAGATATGTTCTTTTTAGGGAGAATTTCACCAGACGCAGTAGCAGCAGCAGGAAGTGCTGGAATGTTTTTATGGCTCGCTGTTGCCTTCTTTTTAATCGGAAGTATGGGCGCAGAAATTGGAGTAAGTCAGTCTATGGGAAAAAAAGATATTAAAAATGCTCGCGCCTACGCAAGTAATGCGATATTTATTGCGCTAATTCTTGGAATAATAATCGGTGTCTTAACATTTATCTTTAGTGAAAATTTGATCGCCATTTTAAATATCAACGAACTAAATGTCGCCACTGATGCAACACTTTATCTCAGGATAGTTGCAATATCATATCCATTTATGTTTTTAAATAATGCGATAAGTGGAATTTATAACGGAGTTGGTAACTCGAAACTACCATTTTATCTTAAGACAATTGGTCTCATTATTAACATTATTATCACTCCGCTCTTTATTTTTGTTCTAGGTTGGCAAATAACAGGCGCAGCAATTGCAACCTCAATTGGTTTTACTTTAACGGGCTTATTACTTATTATCGCAATAAAACATCCACGTTTAACACCATTTGAAAATTATAGCGTTAAAGAAGTCATACAAACAAATCAAAAACATATCAAACAAATTTTTAAATGGAGCCTTCCTGTTGCAATAAATAGTGCCTTATTTACAAGTCTCACCATGATAATTGCGCGCTTCGTAGCAGATTTTGGATCAGGTGCAATTGCCGCACAAAGAGTAGCAACGCAAATAGAATCTTTATCCTGGTTAATCGGTGGAGGATACGCCGCAGCATACCGAGCATTTGCAGGCCAAAACTTTGGAGCGAAAAACTATAAAAGACTACAAACAGGATACAGAATTTCTAGCGCTGTAATGACATTATGGGGGATTGGCGTTGGCCTAGTAATGTTTTTTGGCGGGGGATCAATTTTCAGATTATTTATCAACGAACCAGAAATTGTTGCAATCGGAATAAGTTATATGAGAATTCTTGCGGTTGTTCAAATTTTTCAATGTATGGACGCATTATCAGCAAGTGCCTTCGAAGGATATGGAATTACTTTACCACCGACTATCGTCTGGATTACGTTTAATGCTTTACGAGTTGTTGTCGCATACTTTTTATCACTTACACCACTTGGAATTAACGGGATTTGGATTGGAATCGCATTTGGTAATTTAATGCGTGGGATAATATTAACAACATGGTACTTATTATATAATAAAAAACATTTAAAGGGGGTATTAAATAATAATGAAAGTTTTAGTCCAGCGTTGTAAAAATGCAAAAGTGATTGTTGAAAACGAAATTGTCGGTGAAATCGAAAAAGGTCTGATGTTACTTGTTGGAATTACGCATGCTGATACTCTTGAAGATGTATTATACTGCGCCAAAAAAGTAGCGGGATTGCGAATTTTTGATGATGCTGACGGTAAAATGAATCTTAGCTTAAATGATATGGGTGGATCAATTTTATCAATTTCACAATTTACATTGTATGGATCAACAGAAAAAGGCAATAGACCAAGCTACACAAAAGCAGCAAAACCTGAGATCGCTCGCTCGTTATATGAAAAATTTAATGAAATTTTAGCAACTAAATATAGTTTTACAGTAGAAACTGGAGTATTTGGCGCAATGATGGAAATAGATTTTATCAACGATGGTCCTGTTACTTTAATGATTGAAAGTTAATATTAATCTGAATAATTTTGAGATAAATAAATAATTTATTTTTAAAAATAGTCGACGAATGTTGAAATTTGTGGTAAAATGATAAGTAAATATCTTTATGAAACAAGGAGATTTACCAATGAAAAAAGATTATCTCGTAATTGATTTTGAGTTCACACAATATAGAAGACCAGTTGGAAGACCTCGCGGTTTTTTCTCCGAAATTATTGAAATCGGAGCACTAAAACTCGATAAAGAAACACTCGAAGCTACTGAAAAAATAGAAGAATTTGTAAAACCACATTTTTATCCAAAACAGGCTATAGAGAGCATGGAATTTTGTAGTATCACACCCTCAGATATGAAAAAAGCAGTAAGCTTTATCGAAATGATTGAAAAACTATCTCAAATTTACGTACCTCATGAAACATGGTTCGTCGCATGGGGCAAAGAAGATTATAAAGTACTAGATACCGCATGTAGTCGCCACAATATCCAAAATCCAATCCTACAAGAAGATTATTTGGACCTAGCTGAGGTCGTAAAACAAATTAAAGGACTCGCCCAAACCCCAGGACTAGTAAAAACCGCAATAGAAATGGACGTAAATGAAGAAGGACACTGGCACGCAGCCTATGAAGACGCAGTCAAAGCCAGTAAAATCTTAATAAAACTCCTCCAAGAAGAAAAAGATATTATTGGAGAGATGTTTTAGAATCTAAAATCGCCCTTACGGGCTTTTTTTTGTAATGAGACCATCTCAATCCGGGTATCCTAAATTCAAAAAAACGGATACTGGAGAAATATTATGTCTACTATTATTGAAATGGGCTCACTTGTCACAATTGGCTTTTTTACCCTACTTTTTCTTGTTAAATTAATCGGCAATAAACAACTAGGTCAAGTAAATATTTTTACCTATATTTCAGGAATTGTTATCGGAAGTATGCTCGCTGATACTGTGCTTCATGATCACTTAGATATGGGACGTTCTCTTGTTGCGATCGGGTTTTGGGTTTCACTATTACTCAGTGTAGAATTGTTTACAATGAAAAGTTCTAAAGCCCGTAAAATTTTAGATAATGAACCGAAAATTCTCATTAAAAAAGGCGAAATTCAATATAACACGCTTAAAAAACAGAGAATGAATATCGACGAATTAACAATGATGTTGCGCACAAATCAAGCTTTTTTTATCTCAGAAGTTGAATATGCAATCCTCGAACCAAATGGCGATTTAAGTGTCTTAAAAAAAGTCCAGTTTGAACAACCAAACCGTCTCGAACAAAAAATCGCGACAAAAACAACAGGAATCCTTGCAACCGCACTAATATCCGATGGTAAAATTATCTCACAAAACCTGATAGACATTACACGAAACGAACTGGAAATTACTTTAAAAAATCTCAATATAACAGACTCAAAAACAGTACTCTATGCAGAACTACAACGAAACAAACAAATATTTATCCAACTTTATTCCGGTGTAACGTATCTCTATTAACTTAAATCTTGAAAGGGTTGTCAATTTATGTTATACTAAAAGCTGACAACTAAATTGCGAGGTGCCTTATGAATAAAAACATTAAAGCCTTTTTAGGCGACTATTATCACCCAAGAGAACCACTCGAAAATGCAGTAAGAGAAGCAATAAAGACGCTCACGAATGTAACAATGGAAGTTAATAATTTCACAGAAAACACAATTAAGAATGCTATAGATTCAAATCCATCGCTCATTATCATTGGAGGTGAAAACAGACTCAATCCCACTGACGCAAAAATCCATCTATGGTTAACTAGTGCCATCGACGCAAACCTCGAAAATTATGTTGCAAATGGCGGAAACTTACTAGTATTACATTCCGGGATAGCTTCTTATCCAACAAATTCATTATACCGTAAAATGGTTAAAGGACATTTCGTTTCACACCCACCAGAGCATGTGGAAGTCAAATATTCTTCCGTTAGAAGTGATTATCCACTGGTTGTAGAGGATTTTTCTGTTTTAGATGAATTTTATGTTATTGAAGTAGACGAAGACGAAACAAATGTGTTTTTAAAATCTTTTAGCGAAGAGTTTGGTGTTGGTTATGGCGGTTGGGGTCATAATTACAAAAAAGGTAAAGTTCTAGTTGTTGTACCAACTCATAATGAAAATGGATTAAAAAATAGTGAAAATATTAAATTGTATCGAGATGCGATTATATCGTTAATAGGAGAATAGTATATGGAACAATTAAAACGACCACATGACTCTAATTTAATTACTCGTAAATATTTTGACTCTTTACTAATTGAAATGAGACACCTTGGTGCTGTTAAACCAGATACAACATTTGAATTATTTGGAGAAAATTTCAAAACACCAGTAATGATGGCGGCATTGTCGCATTTAACAAATTGTCATCCTGATGGACTCGAGGAAATGGCTAAAGGAGCACACGACGCAGGTGCAGTTATGTTTAGTGGGATGGGTGAGGATGAAGAACTTGAACGTATTTGTAAAACAGGTGCAAAAACAATTAAAATTATAAAACCACACGTTGAT
>JGI24703J35330_11748462_pt1 | contig 16870 bp, 19 predicted proteins | sample TergutNt197P1_FD_35330 | JGI IMG/M metagenome (IMG submission 35330) | reverse complement strand
ACCTTACGCACCTCTGGGTGCGCGCGGTTTTTGCTTCCTTGCATTTGCGCAAAAATCCTGCGCCTAAATCGTCAACTTATTTTCGGACAATTCCTTATGTTCTGATAAAAAACGCTTTCAATCGGTTCGTCGTTTTCATTTTAAATGAAAACGACCATATTGCTAGATTTTTCGCCGTCATCAAGGTATACTGATTAATGTTCTAATTAATATTCTAAATACTTTGAAATGAAGGCATGGGAATGGAAGAAGTTTTAAGATTAATAAACGAAAGAGATAGTTTTGTAGTTGCGGGGCATACCGGGCCTGATGGTGATGCGATTGGGTCGTGTTTCGCGCTTGCTATTGCGCTGGACAAGCTGGGCAAAAAAGTGCAGGTAGTTTTGGAATCTTATGCAAAGAAATATATGATTATTCCGGGGCGGGAGTTTTTATATACAGGGGAACTTGACAGCCTTGCGCCGGAGGTTTTTATCGCGTTGGACTGTGCGGATACTGCCAGACTTGGTACAGCGAAAGCGATTTTTGACCGCACAGTAGAGACCGTTTGCATAGACCATCATGAGACTAATGATGGGTTCGCGATGTATAATTATATCGAGGCAGATGCTTCGTCTACATGCGAGCTTGCTTTTCGTGTAATCGAACGGCTTGTAGAGCCTACAGAAGAAATTGCCGCGGCGATTTATTCCGGTATGGTTTGTGATACCGGCGGGTTTCGTTATAATGCAACGGCAAAATCTACTATGGTTACAGCGGCGCGGCTTATGGAAAAAATTCCATTTTCAAAAATATATAATGAACTAATGCACCAGCACGGGTTTTCTGCGGGAAAAGTGCTGGGGCTTGCCATGGAAAAAAGCAAGCGTACGGAAGATAAAAAAATCGTTTATACATTTATGTCGCGAGAAATGCTTGCAAGCGCGAATGCAGACCCTTCTGATATGGACGGAATTGTCGAGTATTTGATGGGAACGCGCAGGGCAAAAGCGGCGATTTTTGTGTACGAAAAAGCATCAGAAAAAACCAGCGTAAAAGTCAGCCTTCGTTCGCAGGGCCCGAATATGGGGCGCGTTGCGAATGCACTCGGTGGCGGAGGGCATGTTCTGGCGGCGGGTGCTACCGTGGAAGGCACGATTGACGATGTAATGAAGCGCGTTTTAAAACTTGTTACGCAGGAAGTTGCGGTATATGAAAAAAGAAAATAGTGCGTTCTGCGGCGTTTTGAATATTCGCAAGGAAAAAGGCTACACCTCTCATGATGTTGTGGCAATTTTAAAGCGAGTCGCCAATTCAAAAGCGGGTCACACAGGCACACTGGACCCCGACGCTGAGGGTGTTTTGCCGATTTGCCTTGGGCGTGCGACAAAGTTTGCCGAATATTTTTCGGCAAGCGACAAAACATATGTCGCAGAAATTGTGCTTGGGATTACTACAAATACAGGCGATATTTCCGGGGAAGTTTTGATGCGCAAAGATGTATTGGTGGATTTTGAAGAATTAAAAACTGTTGCAGAGTCTTTTAAATATGAAAATTGTGGAGAATATTTGCAAGTGCCACCAATGTATTCGGCAGTAAAAATCGGCGGAAAAAAATTATACGAGCTTGCGCGAAAGGGGCAAATTATCGAACGTCCCCCGCGCCCTGTGAAAATTTTAGATTTAGCAATCACTTCAAGCGAAGATAAATTTTTTTTGGAAATCACATGCTCCAAAGGTACTTATGTACGAAGTTTATGTATGGATATTGGCGAAAAACTGGGTTGTGGCGCGGTTATGGGCGAGCTTATGCGCACACGCAGCGGAGAATTTTCTATTGAAAATTCTTTCACTCTTGCAGAAGTTAAACAAGCGGCAGAAAATAATAAATTAGGTGAGATGATTTTGCCTGTGGAAAAACTGCTTCCGTTTCCTACGGTTTTTGTGAAGCCTCAAGGGCTTGCGCGTGCATTAAACGGCAATCCACTTTCAATAAATTTAATCGAAAATTTGCCCGCGGGCGAAAAAAAATTCTGGCTAAAATCGCCCGACGATAAACTATTAACCCCCCGTCAAAGTTTTGCGTTGCAAAACTTTGCCACCCCCCTTGGAAAGGGGGTTACGCCACCAAGTCAAGCGAATAACTTAGTTGGTGGCGTAATAATCGGGCTTTTCGCGTTAAAATCCGAAACCCTTCGTTCGGAGGTAATGTTTTAATGGAAATAGAAAAATGCGTTCTTACTATCGGGAAATTTGAGGGGATTCACTGTGGTCATCAGGCATTAATAAAAACCGTTGAAAGCCGTGCAAAAGCGAAAAATCTTACATCTGTTGTGGCAATTTTCGAGCCGCATCCGGCAAAAATCTTGCGCGAGCCGAATTACAAGCCGATTTTTACAGAGTCGGAACGCGCTTCGCTAATTCATGAATTGGGCGTGGATAAAATTATCACTCTCCCATTTAATTCAGAAGTAGCTCAACAGTCGCCTGAAGAATTTGCGTGCGAAATATTTGAAAAATTAAATGCGCGTGAAGTAGTAATCGGGGAAAATTATCGCTTTGGAAAAAACCGTGAAGGCACGATTGAACTTTTGCGCAAAATCGCGGATAAGTACAGTGCGCAGGTTCATGTGTTTAAAACAATGCCCGATATCAGCACTTCGTATGTGCGCGAACTTCTCGTGGAAAACAAATTAAATGAAGCATCGCAATTATTAGGGCATCCGTTTTTCATCGCAGGCATTGTTACAAAAGGACGGCAACTTGGGCGTGTAATCGGCTTTCCTACGCTTAATCTTTACCCTAAAGACGATAAATTTTTACCCGAAAACGGCGTTTACAAAACACGCACATTAATAAACAATACGCCGATGGATGGGATTACAAATATCGGCTATCGCCCGACGGTTTCCGATTCTGCCGAAACAGCAATTGAAACACATATTCCAAAATTAGTCGCAATGCCTGACGAAATGTATGGCAAGCACATAAAAGTAGAATTTCTGCGCTTCATTAGACCGGAACGACGATTTGATTCAATCGAAGAACTGCAATCGCAAATTCAAACAGACATAAAAGGGGTTTTAACATGAGAAAAGTAACCGACGATTTTAATTTTTACCAAGGAAATGACCCGCGAGAGCTTTTGAATAAATACGGAAGCCCGCTTTATGTGTACAATGAGCGAATTTTCCGCACCCGCTGTAAAGAAATGCTAAGCCTTAGCACATATCCAAAGTTCGCGGTGAATTACGCCATTAAAGCAAATACAAATTTAACCTTGTTGAAAATAGCTCGCGAAGAAGGTTGTCGTGCAGATATCAGCAGTGAAGGCGAAGCCGTCGCCGCAATGGCGGCGGGCTTTTCGCCCAGCGAAATGTTCTTTGTGGTAAACAGCGTTTCCCCGGAGGAGCTGGCTTATGCCGTAAAAATTGGAATGACAGTAAGCGTGGATTCCCTTTCCCAGCTGGAAACCCTTGGGCGCGTAAACCCGGGCGGACGAATCGCTCTAAGATTTAATCCGGGTATAGGCGGCGGACACCACGAAAAAGTTATAACAGGCGGCGATGGAACAAAATTCGGAATTATGCCCGATTACATCCCCGAAGTTAAAGAGCTTCTCAAAAAATATGACTTGAAATTAATCGGAATTAATCATCACATAGGCTCGCAAAATTGGGGCGACCTGTACCTTGAAGGGGTATCGGCACTTCTCGGCGTTGCCCGCCAATTTGACGACCTCGAATTTATCGACCTAGGTGGCGGATTTGCAATTCCTTACAATAAAATGGATGGCGAAAAACCCCTCGACCTAAAAACCGTCGGCGAAACACTGGACGCACATTTATTCGAGTTCGCCAAAAACTACGGCAAAGAACTCACCTTCATGATAGAACCCGGTCGCTATCTCACTGCCGAATGCGGAGTTTTACTGGGAACAGTCCATTCCGTAAAAAATTGCGGAACAAAAAAATACGCAGGTACTGATTTAGGTTTTTCTGTAATAAAACGCCCTGTTATGTACGACTCCCACCATGACATAGAAATTTATCCATGTGAAAATCAACGCCCTTCACATACCGAAAAAATTAATATCGTCGGTAATCAGTGCGAATCCGGCGATTATATAGCCCGCGAGCATGAGCTTCCCAAGCTATTCGAAGGCGATACTCTCGGCGTTTTAGATGCCGGCGCGTACGGATACTCCATGGCGTGCCAGTACAATCACCGCGCACGCCCTGCAGAAATTCTAATACAGACCGATGGCAGCGTAAAACTTATCCGCCGCAGGGATTCCTATGAAGAAATGCTGCAAAATCAGATTTTCTGATTTTGCATAGCGTAAGTTATTCATCATACAGCCATCCGCAAATTGCCGAAGTTAGTGGAATAGTTAAAAGCATACCAAAACTTCCGATTAATGCCCTAAGGAATTCCACGATAATCATTTCCATATTAAACAGCGCGGCTAAAGAATGGGTATTTACCGTGATAAGGAGTATTAGCGATAACGAACTGCCGATATAAGCCAAAATCAGCGTGTTAAGCATAGTTCCGAGAATATCTTTACCGATAGTTACGCCCGATTTGAAAAGGCTGTTAAAATCGTATTCGCCGCCCGCTTCCTTTACTTCCCATAAAGACGAAGCAATGGACATTGCCACGTCCATAATCGCGCCCACCGCGCCGAGAATAACCCCCGCGAAAACAATTGCACGTAAACTTATTGGCGTTTCCGTGGGCAAAAGAAGCAACACTTCTGTGTCCCTGTCGCCACCGCCTGTGAGCTGTAAAATTCTGTCCATCAGAAGCATAAGCGAACCGGCGGCAAAAATTCCTCCGAGGCATCCCAACATGGCAGACACAGCCTTTTTCCCCGGCCCGATTACAATAAGCAGTGTGGACACAATCGCATAAATGCAAATAACAACTGTGGTTAAATAAATATTTCGCCCCGAAAGAATGGCGGGGACGAATACCCAGAAAACCGCAATAACAGTAAAGCCCAGCGAGATAAGCGAATTAAACCCTTTCTTGCGCCCAAAAAGCAAAATAAGTGCAAAAAACACAGCTCCAAGCACCATTACATAGTTAATTCTATTAAAATAGGCGAAATAGTAAATGCTATTCCACCCATCATATACAATAATTATCCTGTCTCTTAACGAAACTTCTCGCTCGTTAACCAGAAAAAATTCGGAAATCTGTTGCTGGACAGAAACAACTTCTCCGCGACGCTCGCCACGGGAAATTTGCACGTCGAAAATTATATTTGTGCTGGCAGTGCCGGGTCCCCAGCCTTCATCTTCGACCCTTTCGATAATTTCGATGACAACTCCGTTGTAAAAATCCATTTCAAAGGCGTAGCCTGTGTCTTCAAATGTGGTAGACGCAATCCGATTCCCTATAAAAAGAAACGCCACCGACGCGATTATTACTAAAATATAAAATACTACGCCATTAGTTTTCATCTAAATTAACCTCCCGGAAGTCTCCTGGTAGTAATCTTCTCCCATGAACGATAGCAACCACGAATACTTCATCATCTACCATCTCATAAATGATTCTATATGAGCCATGACCTATTTCTCTAATGTTGGGATTTTGATATTCGGGAACAATTCTTCCTCTTTTGGGAAAAACAGCCAAATGCTCCGTTGCAGTAAAAGCACCTTCTGCGAATTTATTTGCGTAATGCACTGAATCTCTTGCGATGTATTCTTTGATTTTATTCAAGTCACCTAAAGCCGATGGAGTCCATACAACGTCCATCATATCGCACCAAGAAGTTTACGTGCTTCTGCTAAAGACACTCCTTTTCCTTCACGTGCCTCTTTGCGCCCTTTTTCCACTTTCTGAATTACGTACAAGGCATACTGAATATCATCCCAATCAACGGTATCCGGTAATGCTTGTAAGCATTCCATTGCTTCTTGTTTCACCATAAAGAATCTCTCCTTGACTTTGTAACATATTTTGATTTGCAGTGTTTATGCGGGGTAGAGCGGTTTTATCCAAAACACCGCTTTTATGCGTACATGTTAATTTCGGTTAAGTGTGCGTAGAGGCCGCCGCGGCTTACAAGTTCGTCATGAGTGCCGATATCATCGATGCGTCCTTCGTTTAGGACTATGATTTTATCGGCTTTTTTAATTGTGGAAAGGCGATGGGCTATTATTACGGTTGTGCGGTTTTTCATTACATCGTCCATGGCTTCGCGGATTTGCTTTTCGGTTTCTACGTCTACGGCGGCGGTTGCCTCGTCGAGAATGAGGATGGGGCGGTCGCGCAAGACGGCGCGGGCTATGGAAACGCGCTGTTTTTGTCCGCCTGAAAGGCGTAAACCGCGCTCGCCTACGAGTGTGTCATAGCCTTCGGTTAGCTCGCTTATAAAATCGTCTGCACGCGCAAGCCGAGAAGCTTCGATAATTTCTTCGCGGTTTGCCTCCGGGCGACCGTAGCCGATGTTTTCTGCCAAAGTATCATTGAAGAGAAAAACATCCTGAATAACAATGCTCATAGAGTCGCGCAAGCTTTTTAGCGAAACATCTTTTAAATCATGCCCGTCCAAAGTGATTTCGCCGCTGATTGGGTCGTAAAAACGGTTTAAGAGATTTATGAAAGTGGTTTTTCCCACACCGGTAGGCCCGACTAAAGCCACAACTTCACCGGGCAGAATTTCAACCGAAATCTTTTTCAAAACATCATTGCCCTCGATATAATGAAACGAAACATTGTTGAAAACGATATGACCTTTTACGTTTTCAAGTTTGTGGGGATTTTCTTTTTCCTTTACATCAATTTCTGCGTCTAAGATTTCAAAAACACGTTCCGCGCCTGCAATGGAGGTTTGCAGGTCTTCGTTAATTTGCGCAAGCATAGTGACGGGCGCGTAGAAAATTGCAAGATACATTAAGAACGCCACGATATCCGCAACAGGCACACGCCCATGCAAAGCCATATACCCGCCGTATGCAATAACAACGACTGTTCCGATGCTGGAAAAATATTGCACAGAGCTTCCGTAAGCGGCACTAAGCCGTAATGCGCGGAGAATTGAGGAGGCGTAACCATGCGCACTTTTTTTAATTTTTTCTTTTTCGCGAGTATGCTGGTTAAAAACTTGGATTTCTTTAATGCCTGAAATATTGTCTTGTAAATTTGCATTAAGCTCGCCCAAGATATTTTGGGCATCGCGGAAAATAGGCAAAACCTTTTTTGCAAATGCCACAGAAAGCACAACAAGTAATGGCATCGCAATTAAACTAAGAGCCGCTAGAACGGGATTAATTATAAAAAGAATCACGGCAACGCCAATTAAAATCGCCACATTAACGATAATATCGGGAACAGCATGGGCAATGAGCCGCTCAATTTGCAAGGTGTCATTTACAACCCGCGACATAATTTGCCCTGTTTGCTTATCGTGATAAAATTTCATGGATAGTTTTTGCAAGGTCGCATAAATACGAGTTCTCAAATCTGCGACAAAATGCCACGCGGCATAGTGCGTATAATACGAGCGTATGTAGGCGCACACCGCCTGAATCAGATAAACTACTGCAAGGGTAATCCCCAGCCTAAGCGCGACTTCGGCAAGCTGTGGGTCGGCATTAACTGCCATATCCGTAAGCTGACGCACAATCAAAGGCGCGTATAGCTGTGCCGCTGTCATTCCCGCAATGGCAAAGAGCGAAATAACCAAGTATGTCCAATAATCTCGTGAAGCCTTAACCAATTTTATCAGAAGTTTCATGATGCTTTCCTCATTCCTATTATTAGCATTTCTACGCCTATTTCCGGCGCGAGAAGCCCTGTTTTTATGCGTATATCCGTGTCAGAGCAATTTTCTAAAGCGGCGATTAATCCCTCTGTAGTAAAGCGTTTGCCATGCGCAAGTGCTTCGTTAATCATGAAATCCCGCAGTCCCAACTCTTTTGAAATTTGCGAACGAAGGGTATTTTTTTCTGCGTGGCATTTGCATAAAAGAATTATTCTAAGCTGGCGAATTAGCATGGTGAGAACCATAATTGGAGATTCTTTCAGGGTTAACATATCGCTGTACATTTTTAATGCTTCGGAAGTTTTGCCCGCGCCTACTGCCTTTGTTAAGTCGAATATTTTCGATTCAAGGGTGGGGGTGCAAATTTCATTAATATCCTTTGGCGTGATTTCATTTTGATTTCGGGAGTAATGGATGAGTTTTTCGGCTTCGTTAAAAAGTGTAAACATATTATTTCCGCAGGTTCGCAAAAGATGGTTCGCTGTTCCAATGCTTAGCTCTTTGCCCTTTTTCTTTGCTGTGCGCATAAGCCATTTCGTTAAATCTTGCGGGGGTAGGGGAGCGCATTCTATAACACCGCCAAGTTCTGCCGCTTTTTTATAAGTTCGCGTTCGTCGGTCTACTTCGGATTCTTGAAAAATAATTATTGTATCTTGCGGAATTTTCTGCAAATATTCTGCTATTAACTCCGAATCGGCTTTGCGCCCGGCGGCGAACAGCCTTGAATCGCGCACCAAAATAAACCTATTTTCTGAAAAAGTTCCAAAAGGTATTGTTTCTGCTGCCATTATAATTTCTGAAACGGGAATCGCTCCGTCAAAAATCACTTTGTCTTCGGCTTCTCGGCAGATTTCTGATGAATAATGCTCTACCAAAAATCGCTCTTCTCCGAATAATAAGTACATATTTCGTAATTCTCCGCGTGATAGTTCTTCTTTTAGTTTTTTTTGTTCCAATTTTGGCTATCCTTTACAAGTAAAATATGGTATATTTCAGACATATTCTTAGAACTGTGGTGGTTGTAAAAATGTTAAAGCGCACTGTAATTAAACTCAGCGGCGAAGCAATAGGGTGTGAAAGCGGCTACGACAATAAGATTGTTGATGATATTGTAAATCAAATTATACAGGTCGTAAAGGCTGGAACACAAGTCGCGCTGGTTATTGGCGGCGGAAACTATTGGCGCGGGAGGCAAGCTTGCTCTGTTATGGACAGGGTGAAAGCCGACCAAATGGGAATGCTTGCCACTGTTATGAACGCGATTTATGTTGCCGACGCATTCCGAAGGTGTGGGCAAAAAGCGAAAGTCGTAACCCCTATTGTAATAGGAAATATCACCACGCTGTACGAGCGTGACACCGCATTAGAGTGGCTTGCGGAAGGAACTGTTTTGATAAACGCGGGAGGGCTTGGGCATCCGTTATTTTCCACCGATACAATCACCGCGCTTAGGGCGGCAGAGCTTGAAGCAGACTGCGTGCTGTATGCAAAAAATACCGACGGCGTTTACGACGACGACCCACATAAAAATCCAAAAGCAAAAAAATTCCGCTCATTAAACTACAACACAGCCATTTCGCATCATTTAAATATCGCAGATATGACTGCATTGCAAATTTCGGAAGAGGCGGGCATTCCGTCATATGTTTTCGAGCTTAATGCCCCCGAAAGCATTACGCTCGCGTGTTCTTACCCCAATACAGGAAAATTAAATGGCACTTACATATCTGTAAGCGCGGAGGAGATAATCTATGGACACTAAAAGTTACGAAGAACGCATGAAGAAAACCATCTCTGTTTTAGAGGAAGAGTTTTCAACCATCAGGGTAGGGCGTGCGAACCCGCGTGTTTTAGACCGCCTTACCGTCAGCTATTATGGCAGTGATGTTCCGCTTAGTCAGGTTGGGAATATCACCGTGCCGGAAGCGCGTCTTTTGCAAATCGCCCCTTGGGAAGCGAATATGCTGAAGGAAATCGAAAAGGCGATTCAGTCATCGGATATCGGGATAAATCCCACCAATGACGGAAAGGTTATTCGCCTTGTTTTCCCTGAGCTTACGGAAGAACGCCGCAAACTTCTCGCGAAGGACGTTAAAAAGAAGGGCGAGGATTCTAAAGTTTCCATTAGAAATATTCGCCGCGACGCTGTGGACGCTTTCGGAAAGGCACAAAAAAAATCTGAAATTACCGAAGATGATTTGAAAATTCTCGAAAAAGAAATTCAAAATTTAACCGACAAATATATTTCCGAGCTTGACAAAAAAGTCGAGACTAAGAACAAGGAAATCATGACTGTATGACGTTTCTTAAACGCTCGCTTACAACTGTAATCGGACTGCCGCTTGTTATTTTGATTATTTATTTTGGCGGAATTCCTTTGCTTGTGGCTTGTACAGTGGTTTCGTTGGTTGGTTTGCGGGAGTTTTATCTTGCGTTTTCCAAAACAGACAAATATATCCACATCGTCGGATACCTTGCTGCGGTGGGGTATTTTGTCCTTCTTTTTTTTGGTGGAGGGCATTTATTTCTTATTGCTCTGTTTATAATTATTGTGCAGACTTTTATGGTGGTTTTTTATAACAAACTGCCCATTAGTGAGTACATTTCTACTGTTTATGGATTTTTATATATTCCGTTCTTGCTTTCTTTTGTTGTCCTTGTTCGCGAACATGAGCTTGGGCATTACTTTGTTTGGCTGATTTTTACGGCTTCTTTCGGCTGTGATACCTTTGCTTATATTACCGGCTCGCTTTTTGGTAAAAATAAATTGGTTAACAGCCCAAGCCCTTCAAAATCTCGTGAGGGGCTTATTGGCGGCGTTCTTGGGGCTACTATTATAGGCGTGTTGTATGGGGTCTTTTGCTTGCGAGCCGATACATCTGTCATTTTTGCAGTCATGCTGATGTCTTTTTTTGGGGCGTTTTTTTCCATTATCGGCGACCTTGGAGCTTCTGCCGTTAAGAGGCATTGCGAAATTAAGGATTTCGGAAATCTTTTCCCCGGTCATGGCGGCGTTGTAGATAGAATCGACAGTGTTATCACCGTCGCGCCCATTGTTTACATTATGGTTTGGCTGGTGGCTCAATGAAGATTTCGGTGCTTGGTGCTACGGGTTCGATTGGCTTGCAAACGCTGGACGCTGTGCGAAACTGCTTGCCCAAAACAAAAATTGTTGCATTAAGCGGGTTTTCCAATATTGAAGCCCTCGCGCCATTGGTTGATGAATTCAAGCCGAAAATTGTATGGGTTCCGAATGGCGAAGCGGCGAAGCGGCTTTTGGAAATTTCAAAATATTCCGCTAATTGCGAAATTTTAACAGGCGATGATGGACTGGTAGCCTGTGCCGCTGAAAGTAATGCCGACATTATTGTAAATGCACTCGTGGGTGGGGTAGGGCTTGCGCCAACTTTAGCGGCGATTAATGCTGGAAAGAATATCGCCCTTGCCAATAAGGAAACATTGGTGACTGCCGGCGGGCTTGTTATGGGGCTTGCGCGTGAGAAGGGCGTTAAAATAACCCCGATAGACAGTGAGCATTCCGCAATATGGCAGTGCTTGGCGGGTTTCGATGAAGCTGAAATTGAAAAGATTATTTTAACAGCTTCCGGCGGACCTTTTCGCGGGTGGGAGCGTGAAAGAATCGAAAATGCCACCGCGAGCGACGCATTAAAGCACCCGAACTGGGACATGGGCGCGAAAATCACGATAGACAGCGCGACTCTCATGAATAAGGGCTTGGAGCTTATCGAAGCAATGTGGCTTTTTAATCAGCCGCTGGAAAAAGTGGAAATTTTGGTTCATCCGCAAAGTATTATTCATTCCATGGTGCAGTTTATTGATGGCTCGGTAATTTCGCAAATGGGATTGCCCGATATGCGGCTTCCGATTTTGTATGCACTGTCTTGCAGAGTAAAAAATAATTTTGCCAGAGTAGATTTTTTAAAAAACAATAATTTAACCTTTGAACCTCCGAATATTCAGAACTTCCCATGCCTGGAGCTTGCAAAACACGCCGCGAAAACAGGTGGCACACTTCCCGCTGTTATGAATTTTATAAACGAGTGGGCAGTAGGTCAGTTTTTGCAAGGAAAAATCAAATTCTACGATATTTCAGATATAATTTCACAGGCATTTGGCATATATAATGTAAGGAAAGTAAAAGATTTGAATGACATCCGCGATGCGGAAGAGTGGGCGACGGACTTTATAAAAAGGAAGGAAAGATTATGTCAACAATAACTCCAATACTCATTTTTGTTTTTATTTTGGGAATAGTAATTTTCATTCACGAGCTGGGGCATTTTCTGGCGGCGCGGCGGGCAGGAATTTTTGTCGAAGAATTCGCGATGGGAATGGGCCCAAAAATTTTCAGCAAAAACGGCAAAAAGCAAAGCCATGATGGGGAGACAACACTGTATTCATTGCGGGCATTTCCCATAGGCGGTTTTTGTAAAATGCGCGGCATGGACGATGAAATGCCCGACGATGCCGAGGCTATGAATAACAAATCGATTCCTGCGCGAATGCTTGTTATGGCGGGTGGCTCAATTATGAATTTCCTGCTTGCATTTGTGTTATTTTTTATTCTGGTGATGCTTCAGGGGTATCGCGTTATTGAAATTATGGATGTGGATGTAAATATGCCCGCTTATCATGCGGGGCTTAGAGCAGGAGACCGGATTACCCATATCGATGGCACGCGGGTGGATTTACAAGAAAGTTTAAGCGCGGTTTTAAACGCGGCGGGTGGTGAGCCAATTAATTTTAGGGTAAACCGCGACGGCTCTCGTTACAATATTCCGATTATCCCTATCGAAAATGATGGTCGGCATGTAATTGGAATTACCATGAGTTCTGCGTGGAATCATCAAATCGGTATATTCGATGGGATTGTTAGCGCGGGTGAGATGATTGTTTTTCATATTCGCTCGCCATTTAGACTGATTGCGCGGCTTATTATGGGCGAACCCCTGCCCGAAGGCGGCGCGGTTATGGGGCCTATTGGAATCGGCGGCGTTGTTGCAGAAGTTTATCTGGCGGCAATAGAAGTCAGCTTTTTTGATATGCTGTTAACGATGGTATTTTTCACGGCGTTTTTGAATGCCGCCATCGGTGTAATGAACTTCCTTCCCATTCCCGCGCTGGATGGTGCGCGGATTATTTTCCTTATAATTGAAGCTGTTCGCAGAAAGCCTGTTCCGCCCGAAAAAGAAGCAATGGTGCATTTTGTGGGGCTTGTGGTATTGCTTGTTGCGGCTGTTTTCATCGCGTATCAGGATATTGCGCGGATTGTGACATAGTTGTTTACGCGGGATAAAACGCGGGCTGTTAATATCGGTGGGGTGCGCGTCGGCGGCGGGCATCCCATTGTTATTCAGTCGATGACAAATACAGATACTCGCGATGTTTCCGCAACCGCTAGGCAAATTAATGAACTTCATGCGGCAGGTTGTGAAATTGCGCGTGTTGCCGTTCCCGATATCGAAGCGGCTGAGGCAATCAAAAAAATTAAGGCGCGAATAAAAATTCCCCTTGTGGCTGATATTCATTTTGACCATAGGCTTGCGTTGGAATCCATAAAAAGCGGAGCAGACAAGCTTAGAATTAACCCCGGAAACATAGGAGGCGAAGACCGCGTAAGGCAGGTGGCAGAAGCCGCGAAGGCAAATAATTTACCCATACGGGTAGGCGTAAACGGCGGCTCACTTGAAAAAGATATTTTGGAAAAATACAAGGGCGTAACGGCAGAGGGCTTGGCAGAAAGCGCATTGCGCAATATTTTAATGCTGGAAAAATGCGGCTTTAATGATATCGTTGTTTCCGTTAAGGCGACAAATGTACAGCTTATGCTAGATGCGCATAAAATTCTGGCACAAGAAATTTCCTATCCCCTACATATTGGGCTAACAGAGGCGGGTACTCCGCTTTCAGGCGCAATTCGCTCTGCCGCGGGGCTTGGCGCACTTTTGAACCTTGGCATCGGCGATACCTTGCGGGTTTCTCTTTCGGGCGACCCTTTGCCTGAAATTCATGCCGCGAAGGAAATTCTTTCTGCAATGGGTTTAAGGAAATTCGGCGCGACGGTGATTGCCTGTCCAACCTGCGGTCGCGTGGATATTGACGTAGCCACTCTTGCCGCTCGCATAGAAATTCGTCTCTCGAACATAGATAAACCCATAACCGTAGCAGTAATGGGTTGCGCGGTAAACGGCCCCGGAGAAGCGCGTGAAGCCGACATAGGCGTAGCAGGTGGACGCGGCGGCGCGGTAATTTTCAAAAAAGGCGAAATTGTGCGGCATGTAAAAGAAAACGAAATAGAAGACGCGGTAATGCATGAATGCAGTATCCTTGTAACTACGTACAAATAATGGTAGTATTGTAAAAAATATGAAATTTTTAGTTAGGGGTTTGCCCTATGGGGAAATTCTTTAAATCGCGGCTAATGCGTTCAATTGTGCCTTATTTTGTGCTGGGTGTTTTGCTGATTATTGCCTTTAGGGTGATTGCGGGAATCGGGTTTTTCACAGAGCATCTGGGGCGATTTTGGAGCGTAATTACGCCGTTTTTAATGGGCGGGATTGTTGCTTATATATTAAATTTGCCATGCAGTGGGATTCAAAAACTATATTTAAATGTTAATAATGATTTTGTAAGAAAAAGAAGTCGCTCGCTCAGTATTATTACACTGCTTGTAGTGATAATTATACTGATTGTGTTTGCGGTTAATTTGATTGTTCCTGCGATTTCGCGCAGTATAACCACGTTCGTTGACGAATTTGAATCCTATGTAGAAACATTTGAAGAATGGATGGAAACCGTTGATTCGTGGAATTTGCCCGACTTTTTGCCGGGGACACAGGAAGATATCGTTGGCATGTTTTCGGAATTTATCGAAGATATCGACATGGACAGCGTTGGCGGAATGATTATGGCGGGCTTTGGTGCGACGGCAAGAGCCTTATTCACCACCATTTTAACGATTGTTTCCACGATTTACTTTTTAATTGAAAAAGACAGATTCAAAGAATTTATCAAGCGAATGATTGCGGCAATTTGCTCATCCAGAACCCATGATACTGTTCTAAAATATTCTCGAAAATTAAACCACAACTTCCATATGTATATCTATGCGCAGACGATTGACGGAATTATTCTTGGCTCGCTTATTACCGGGCTTTTGCTTATTTTCCGCTCGCCACATGCTCTTCTCCTTGGGCTTACGCTTGGGGTTGTTAATTATGTGCCTTATTTCGGCTCAATTTTTGGGACTCTTTTTGCGGTGGTCGTTGTGGCGTTTACCCAAGGAATACCCACGGCTGCTGTTGCCGCAATTTTCATGTTTATGATTCAACAAATCGACGGAAATTTTATTCAGCCAAAGCTAATGGGTGGCTCATTTTCCCTTAGCCCGCTGCTTATAATAATCAGCGTCACAATTGGTATGAATTATGGCGGCGTGCTTGGAATGCTTGTGGCTATTCCCATTGTTGCAATCCTAAAAGACCTTCTGGATGAATACATCGAGCATCGCGAATACAAAAAGCAAAACCCCCCTCCACCCGACAACGAAAACTTTATGGATAGAGGTATTTTGTAATCCACAACGAAAGCACCACTCCTGCAAAATTTGCCAAAAGCGCGCCCGCTAATGTGAAGCGCGTTTTTGTTATTTTAATGCTCATAAAATATATGCTCATCGTATAAAAAACAGTTTCCGTACTGCTCATCATTATCGAAACAAACTGCCCCAAAAATGAATCAGGTCCATACCGCTCGAACAAATCTAATAACAGCCCCGTACTTGCCGACGATGACACAAGCCGCATAAGTGTAAGCGGAACAGCATCTGTAGGATATCCCGCAAGGTCTGTAAGCGGCGAAATTAAATTGCTTAAAATATCAAATGCCCCACTTGCCCTAAGCATCCCAACAGCTACCATCAGCCCCACTATAGTAGGCGCGATTTTAAACACTGTGAAAAATCCATCCTTCGCGCCGACAATGAAATTGTCATACACCGCGACTTTTTTGCTAAATGCGTACATAAGGATTCCCGCGAAGGTGATGGGGATTATCAGGTCAGAAAGAAAGAGGATTATTCGGCTCATTTGCTTCTCTCCAAGCTATCCATGATTTTGCAAAATGCGATTGCAACAACGCTGGTAATCGCCGTTACCACAAGCCCAGGTCCTATGATTTCCGAGGGATTTGCCGAGCCGTACTGCATCCTGTAGGCGACAACGCTTATTGTTACAAGTTGCAAACTGGACATATTTATTACCATGAACATTCGCATAGAGCGCGTTGCGGTGTCTTTTTGCGGGTTCTCTTCTTGCATGACTTTCATTGCCTGAAGACCGCTTGGTGTTGCCGCCCAACCAAGCCCCAAAATATTTGCGATGAAATTTGTTGCAATGGGCTCGTGGGCAGGGTGGTTTCTCCCAAGGTCGGGAAAAAGCCAGCGGAGTAGGGGACGCGCTTTCTTCGCCAAGGCTTGCACCATGCCTGCTTTTTCTGCCACTTTCATAAGCCCCGCCCACATCGACATTATTCCAAGCATCGTTATGCACAGCGTTATCGCGTCTCTTGCAGACTCAATTGCCGCATTGGTTAACTCCGGTATATTCCCCGTCATCAGCGCGACCACTATCGCAAGCAAAATCATTCCGCCCCATAAATTATTAAGCATATGTACCCCCCACATTTCACTATTTTATGCTTATTCAAAAATGTCCGCGAAAATTCATAAAAAAATTTGACAATCTTTGTACAAAACCGTATAATGCACGTCGTACGTTCAAATTTAATCACGCAAAGGCGTTAAGGAGATTCATTATGCCAAAACCAAAACGCGGAAAACTCGCTCGCACCATCAAAGGCTGGCGCGGAAACTGCCCTGCTTGCACTCGCACAGGCGTAAAACTTTTGTGGGAAAAAGCCGACGGCGAGAAAACCCTAAAAGTATGTAAACAATGTGGTGACGTTTAATTAGGAATTGTCCGAAAATAAGATGACGATTTAGGCGCAGGATTTTTGCGCAAAAGCAAGGAAGCAAAAACCGCGCACCCGGAGGTGCGTAAGGTTTTTGGTGACGCAGCAGTTGTGCAA
>JGI24703J35330_11748463_pt1 | contig 16887 bp, 15 predicted proteins | sample TergutNt197P1_FD_35330 | JGI IMG/M metagenome (IMG submission 35330) | reverse complement strand
GTCGGTGATTTGCTTGCCAAAGCAGGGTATGACGTGAGGGTATTCAATACAATCGAGATGGCGTACTCCAACAATTATAACCCGTTTCACTATGTTTGCGACTACGAGGGGCAGTTGTCGAGAGGACGAGCAGTACAAAATTTCGAGGCGAGAGCGGTCGCTGGTTTTATGTTGTCAGAGCTTATCGGAATACTCGGCAAGGGCGAATTTATAGCGATTGTGTTCGACAGACGAGGCGGAATCGGTGGGACAAACTACATCACCGTAACGGTAGGGCATTTACTTCCTTTCCGATATCGGTTCAATCACCAACCACGAAACACATTAAAAATTTCGTATTCTCCGTTTGAATTTTTTTGAAAACCAATTCCAAATCTTTTCGGTTCAGGCAGATTGCTATACTCAATCATAAAAGTTACTTCTCTATAGTATCGTTGGCGTGTAATTTCACAAAATAACCTCCCCGTACCAGGTGCCCAAACAACAACATTAAATAAAGAAACAATCACTCCAAACTCATCAAAATCGTCAATATCAACCTCTGGAACAACCATTCTTGAAATTGCCAAATTATAATCATAATTTAGTAGAAAAAAATGTTCTACCGCCTGTTTAGCTAAAATTAAATTACTATTAATTTCAGAGAAATCTTGCACAAAACGATTGTTTACAACTGTAATTGTATGTGGGAACATTAGAACTTCTGACATAAATTCACCGAATAACATTTTTGTGTCTATAAAACTAACACCAAATATTCCTGCTTCTATTCCACGCCCACTTTCACAGTCGAAAGACATCCAATAATTAAATTCACCATCAGAAGCAATAAATATATCAAACCCAAATTCTGATGAATTTAAACCAAAGGATTCAAAAGATATATCTATATAACGTTCGCCGTTTTGGTCTAATAGATATAATTTCTCGCTTTGATGACCAACTATTATTAAATTTTCGATGTTTTCTCCAAATACAAACATCTCAAGTTTTTCATAAACAGGTTCAATAATGACATTCCCGCTTTTATCGGTAATGCCGTATAACCCTGTATCTACATCTTTGAAACTTCGTCTTTCGTTGTTAATAGTATCTCCACTGCTTAAAGCAATGCCGTTCTGCTCTATTGCGGGTGCAGATACTTCAAGTTCTGGTAAAGACGTTTCAACTTCAGGTTCATAAGTTGTATTTGATAGCTCGGTATTCTCTGTTACTACTGAAGGCGATTCTGGGTTTTCTGTATTGTTTTTCTGTATATTATTTGAGCAAGATGATAAAAACAATACAATTGCGATGGTTATTGCTGTTAATTTTACTTTGTAATTATTCATAGTTTAAAAAAACCTTTCAATAAAAAACAAAGCCAATTCAATAAAAATATGATTTGAATTGGCTTTGTCGCTTGATTTAACCTTGCAAGAAAAACCATTCTGCAATTGCGAGTGCAGTATCATTTCCAAGGTTGCCGTTTTTGACACGGTAGACAATTCGATTCGCCTCATCAATTTCACGACTCCACCATCCCGAAAAGTCGTGTTTAAGAGCTTCTGGTCTGCCTAAACCATCAAAGGGATTACGCTAACAATCTTTAATTAGGCGGTTAATTCTTTTCAATGTTTTGCGGTCTTGTCCTTGCCAATAGATATAATCATTCCAGCCACGTTCAGTCCATAATTTAGTCATCGTCCACCTCTATTAGTTCGTGAGCTGTTAGTTTTCCAGCGTCTGCATCTCTAATAGATTCACGTAAAACACGCAGGTTACTTTCACTGTAAAATGGGTCATTTACGACAGCAACGTCAAACGGCAAGCGTTTTTCACGCAGTACTGCACGTGCAAACATATTAAACGCAGTTGTGGCGTTCATTCCAACTTGTGAGCAAAATTCATCGAATTGTTTTTTTACTTCAGAATCCATTCTAACACTAAATGTAGTCATAATTTTTTACCTTTCAAAACTTAATTTAGTTACATTATAACCTATTAGGTGAGTTTTGTCAAGTGTTTTTTGAATTTTTCGGAGGTAGCATATGAATTCTAAGAAAACCAAAAAAATCAAGCTGTTTCTTTTGCGTTCGATTCCATATATCATGGTCGGATGGGTTGCGAATCTGCTTTCATTTGCATTTCGTATAGCTCCAGGTGACACACCCGAAAGTCGATTGAGTAGCTTCGTATTTTATTTTCTTAACGCTCTAATCGGCATTATACTGAGCTTTCACTGGATTGATTTGCTCGTAGCGTTCGGAGCTGTAGCAATAGCACGGTATATTGCATATGACCGCAAACTCACCAAAAAAAAATATCGCACAGGCAAAGAATATGGTTCGGCGGAGTTCGGCAGTGAAAAAGATATGAACAAATTCACCGACCATGACCATTTTTACAACAATGTAATTTTGACACAAACAGAACATTTGACACTCGGTAGTGCAAACGACCCTATGGACAATCGAAATAAGAATGTTTTGCTTATTGGTGGTTCGGGTCAGGGTAAGTCGTATTATTGGGTTGAACCGAATATTATGCAAGCTCATTCCTCATATGTTTTAACCGACCCCAAAGGCGGACAAGTCGAGCATTGTGGTGAGATTTTGCGTAAACGTGGTTATCAAATCAAGATTTTTAATACTTTCGATTTTTCCGAAAGTATGTGTTATAATCCGTTCGCATATTTCCGTAAGGACAAGTTTACTAACGATTTAGAGGCGTTCATAACCATGTTAATCAAAGGCACTGGCGAGAAAGCCCCAGGTGGCGACGAATTTTGGTTGAATGCTGAAAAGTTGTTGTACCGTGCGTACATTTCATACATTTTTGTGCTTTATCCTGAGGACGAACATAACATGACTTCGGTGGTTGAGCTTCTCACAAAATCGTTTGTTGACGGCGAAAACAAAAGCGATGTTGACATTATGTTTGACGTGTTGGAATTTTGGTTGTCTGGCAAGAGTGCCGACGAGTTCAAAATAGCATTTCCTGAAATCCACAAATGTGGTGCGTTCGAGAAGACTTTCAAATTCAAGCCTACAGAGTTTGAAAAAATCATTGCAGTTATTCGTTCGAGAAACATTTCTGCTTGTGTTGTGTTACAGGATATATCGCAACTCAAAGCACTTTACGAGAAGCAGTATAACAACATTATTTCAAACTGCGATAGCCTTTTGTTTCTCGGAAGCTCTGATTTAGACACGCTCAAATGGATTAGCGAAAAACTCGGCAAAGAAACGATTGATATACAAAATTCATCGCTCTCAAAAGGTTCAAATTCAGAAAGCTACAGCACAAACCAACAACGGCTCGGCAAAGAATTGTTATCACTCGAAGAAATCAGAATAGATGTGTTTATAAAATGGTTTATCAAAGCGATTGTCGGGCTAATTTTAGTCGCAAACATCTACTATATCGCTTCAGGGCTTTTTGCACTCGGAGTTTCGGCGAGCGATATAGGAATACGAGAAGTCGGCGAAACGATTACCGAAATTGACTTCAATGGTATTACTGGTTGCGACTGCGAATACAGCGAAACTGGCACTCACACAAGCGACTGTAGCAGAATCACAAATATAGGAACGCTATTCGTTCTCGTGATTTTCTCGGTCATTGTTTTAATTGCTATTGTTGTTTTGCTCGCCGCAATTATCGTTGTTCTTGCAGGGCGAATTATTGAGATTTTTATGTACTTAGCTATTTCTGCTCGTGCAATTTCTAAATCAGCCGCTTCCTTCGGCGTTAGTTTGGTAAAATCAGAATCCCATGCAAGTACTAATTTTCTCATCACCTCACAAGCAAAAATTTGTTCTTGCTCTGGTAACATATCAATCATTGAAATGATTTCTCTTGTTGCTGTATTCATGTTAATACCTCTCTTATTTATAAATACTACCACGTAATCAATCTTATTGATTTGGACTATTTTTATGATTGTTGTTTTATCACCATCGGTTGAAAATTCGGTATCGAATTCAAAAAGAACTCGATATTTGCCGTCTCTAAGCCGATATTCAGTTTGGCTACCTTTGAGCTTTTTAATATCACCTTCGGGGGTCTTTTGTAAGTCCTTCGATTTTACGTCTGATGTTCTGTTTTGTTGGACGGTCATAACCATTTAATGTTTTACTCGCTAATTTAGAATATCTAATTTGCACTTTGGTTTCGTCAAGCATATTTATCACTTTCTTTGCACTTTATTATAACCCATAACCCCGCATTTGTCAATCAAAATTTGCAATTTTTATGGAGGTTTTCTAAAATGAAACAAAAAGCACCGCTCACCCAAGAAGAGAAAAGAGCAATCAAAAGCCGTCTGCGAGAGATTGACGGTGTATTAAACGAGCCATCAACACAGAATCTTGTGCCGTATAACACCATGTTCAAAGATGGAATAGCACAAGTTTCACGGAGCTATTTTGGCAAAGGACAAAGGCACGATTTTTTCAGTAAAACGCTGAAATTCGGCGATGTCAATTATCAGCTTGCTGACATAGAAAAGCAGTCAGACATTTTTGAAAAATACTGCGATATTCTGAATTACTTCGATGATAGTATCAAATTTCAGTTGACTTTTGAAACAAGTCGTCGTGATAACGAACGATTAAGCAAAAAACTCGATATTCCATTAGAGGGCGATGAGGACGATGGTATTCGCACAGAATATTCCGACAAAGTTCTTAAACCTAAATTACTTGAGGGGAATAACGGTAATGAACTGATTAAATTCTTGACTTTCGGAGTTCATGCAAAGTCGCTAAAAGATGCACGTCCAAAGCTGAATAATCTACAAGAAGAGTTACTTATGCTATTCAAGAAAATGGGTGTAGAAGTCACTCCGCTGGATGCTAAGTTACGACTTGCAGTTTTGTATCGAGCCTTGAATCCGTTCAGACGTAATCGCTTTTTATTCGATTGGGATTACATGAAACAAATCGGCAGTAGCACAAAAGATTATATCGCACCGTCTTCTGTTGTTTTTTCAAAGAAAAGTTTTGAACTCGGCGACTGTTACGGCTCTGTTATGAGCGTAAACATTATTGCGAGTGAGCTGAAAGACAGGATTTTATTTGACTTTCTTGAAGAAAATCAACTATTGTGTATCAATCTCCATGTCGATCCTTTTGATCAGTTAGAGGCACAGAAAAAAGTTGCAAATAAGCTCCTAAACAAAAAAGCTGAAAAAGCAGAGAAGCAACGCAAAATCGCTATGGAGGGTAGCGATATTGACAACCTCCCAGGTGGATTAAAAGACACGATTGAGCAGTTGGAAGAGTTGGAGCGAGATGTAAAATCTAAGAATGAGCGACTTTTTAATGTAACTCTGACTATTCGCAGTTACGCTAAAACTAAAGCAAAAATGGCACTTCAATGCGAAACGCTACGACGAATTTGTCAAAAAAACAACTGCATACTTCTCATGCTTGATTATATGCAGGAAGAGGCTCTCTGTGCCTCGTTACCTCTCGGCGTAAACAAGATTTACCACAAACGACTACTGCATACATCAAGCCTTGCGGCGTTTGTGCCGTTCATCAGCCGTGAACTTTTTGACATCGACAACCCACGTGCGATTTATATCGGGCTGAACACGCTGACACAAAGAATGATTCTTGTGGATTTGCTGAAACTCAAAAATCCAAATTCGCTAATTCTTGGAGTACCAGGTTCGGGTAAGACGTTTGCTTCTAAGCGAATGCTTGTAAACGTAAAACTCAAAACACCAGATGACGTGTTTATCTGCGACCCCGAGGGCGAATATACTCCGATTGTTATGAAATCGAACGGGCAAGTAATCAAGCTCTCATCTGCTTCAACACATTACATCAACCCTATGGATATTCCTTTCGGCATTAAACTTGATTCGGATGAAGACCCGATTGCTGACAAATCGGACTTTATACTTTCATTTATGGAACTTGTTGCAGGGGGCAGATATGGTTTAGAACCGCACGAACACACCGCAATCGACCGTGCTGTGCGTAAAATTTATGAGGACTTTCTCGGCAACAATCCATGTGCAGAAAATATGCCTATTCTCGAAGATTTGTATGAACATCTGCTTATGTATCGTGAGGAAACTAAACGATTGACAGACGCACTTGAAATGTACATCCACGGTTCACACAATCTGTTTAATAATCGCACGAATGTTGACATTGACAATCGCATAGTGTGTTTTGACATTAAGAATCTCGGCTCTTCACTTAAAAAAATCGGAATGCTTACAGTAATAGAAAACGTATGGAACAGGGTTTCTGCTAATCGTTCGGTAGGTAGAAATACATGGTTTGGTTGCGATGAATTTCACTTGCTTTTGAGAGACGAACAGACTGCGAGATACTGTGTTGAAATTTGGAAGCGTTTCCGTAAATGGGGAGGGATTCCGATTGGCATAACGCAGAATGTCAGCGATTTTCTTATGTCGCCTGAAATCGAGAACATATTCAAGAACACCGAGTTTTGCTTGCTTTTGAATCAAGCGAGCGATGACCAAGAACTACTCATGGAGAAATTCAAAATAAGCGAATCGCAAATGAATTATGTAACAAATTCAGAGCCAGGTTGCGGGCTTGTCAAATTCGGCGATGTAATTTTGCCTTTCACGGACAGGTTTCCGCAAGATACAGAGCTGTATAAACTGATGACAACTAAGTTGTCGGATTTGTTCCCCAATGATGGAGATAGTGATGTGGCTAATGATAAAAGTAGCGAAAATCAAGGAAGCGAGAATGTGCCATTAGTGGCACAAAGTGTGGGGGATTAGTCTATGCCCTTAAAAAAACAACTAACAATTAATTTTGAACGCTCACGGCAAAGAAAGTCGTTCGTTTTGAATACGGGCAAAACCAATATATCACTCAAACTACAGGGAGTTCAGAAATTACGCACACGCGGGATTTTTCATGAAATTCGACACTTTAAGGAGCATAGAATTGTCGGCGATGTGCCGTTGCTCAAAAGACATATTTGGGAGCAAAAGCCGTCCACAAAATACGGTCAAAGATTGCAGAGATTTGGCAAAGTCGCATACCGCACTGGACAAGTCGGGGCTGTTCCGGGGAAAGCGGTATTTGATACAGGGCTTGTGGTTGAAAATGTCGGCAACTTCGCTGGGAAATTAGCACTTCGTCACGCTATGTTCGCAATGCAGGACAAGCTCCGTGGGGACAGTAATAGTGACATCAACCGAGTTGCCGGGAAAGGTGGTACACTTCTTGAAGGCGGTGTAATGCTGATTGCTGAAAATCGTTTTATGAATCGTGAACGCAAAAAACTCATCGAAACATTACCAGCTTCAAAGGCACAAATTCAAAATCTAAAATTAAAATCATTCAAGATTCATAGTTCACACGATGTAAAGCAACTCAAGTATGCAAAGAAAATCAATCGTTTGAATCACAAGGCATTTCGAGCAACGCACTTGAGTTATGCTGGCACTACTTTAGGTAAATTCACTGGTGGTACTACTAAAAAAGCTGTATCACGTTTCGTCGGTAAACCAGTTGGCAGAACTACTGGAAAGCTCGTTGGTACAGGAACTTTTGTAACTGTTCTTTCGCTGAAACGAGTGGGCATTTCGGTTGGACGTGCTACTATTGATAAATTCCGTGAAGTTGCAAGTGAAAATGATAGCTTAGCTACGATTAACGCAGGAGTAAAAGGCGTTCAATACGCCACTGGAACGTATCGGCGACCGTTTTACAACAACGTCCGAAAACGGCGACTTCAAAAAGCACAGAGAAAAGTTTCAAAGCTACAACGGAAGTCGACTATTGCTTCTCATAAACTCAAAAAAAGCAGTTCTAAGCTACAAGGCAAGAAACGTAAAAGGCAAAATCGCCTCAAAAACAGAAGCACAATGAAAGGCACTTTTGCACGAATTATGGGTATATTGAAAAATCCGCTTGACGTAAAAAATTTTGCAATGGTAGCCGCAAAAAAAGTGTTCGCAATGGTGATTTTGCCAACACTCCCGATTGTACTTGTAGTAATTGTCGGGTTTATGGTCGTTCTTATAGCACTTTCTCCTGCGGGAGAGATGTTTTCGCTACTTGGCACAACTGCACCGTTTATTTCGCCAGTTCAAGCGGGTTTAGAAGAGTTGTTTAGCGAAGAGCGAATACTCGATAACGAACTTGAACCCGATTCTGAATTACCCGATGGTGGCACGGTTATACAAGTCGAATATAGCGAAGCGATTTTTGCAATGGGGAACGGCGAAATCCAGAATGTAAATACTGAATATATGACTTTTCTGCTCCGCACAGAAAGCGTTTACAATTCCAACCGAACCGCACAATACGTCTATGTGATTGCGTACATGAATGTTCAGTTACTATACAACTTATCTGATGGAGATAAAGTACAAACCGCTGAACAAATCGCTACGATTTATGATGTTAATGAGCCTTTGCGAATCATTATTTACAACGAAACTTTGAGCATTTTTGTTGACCCGCTTACATTGATTCGCACGAATGCAATTTTGGGCAATCCAATTGTAAACTGGCAAAATTATGTGACATCAGAGTTTGGCTACCGCACCGACCCGTTTACGGGCGAAGAAAGGTTTCATTCGGGAATAGACATAGCACGTCCGACTGGAACTGACATCATGGCGGTTGAATCTGGTGTTGTACTTGTAGCGTCTTATAACGAGGGTGGTTACGGTAATTTCATCGTGATTGACCATGGCGATGACATTAGAACGCTGTATGCACATAATTATGAAAATTTAGTTGAAGAGGGTGACAGAGTAAATCGTGGACAGGTAATCGCAACTGTAGGCTCAACTGGGCGAAGCACAGGAGCACATTTGCATTTTGAGGTGATTTTGTGGGGTTATGTGGTAAATCCACGAATGTTTTTACAGTAAAAAATAAAATTTATGGAGGTCTAAAATAATGTCAAAAACACAGAAAGAAAAGGTGCTAAACCGTATTTCGGAGATTGAAAAAAAGATTACGGAACTCGGCGAAGAAAAAGCAAAATTGATTAAAAAGCTCGACGATGTTGAAAAGTCACAACTCATGAAAGTAGTTAAGGCTAAAGGGCTTACAGTGGAAACAGCAATCAATTTAATTGAAAAATCGACTGTTACAGAAAATGAGCCATTTGTGGCACAAAGCAAAATGAGAACGGAGGAGTTAAGATGAAAACAAAAATTTTAATTAAACTGTTCGCAGTTACATTGTTTTTTTCAATGCTAAGTTCTGTGATTTTTGCAGAAACACTGGAAGATGATTCAGGGGACGAAATCACAATCGAAACTGTAACTCCAGAAACCGAACTGGAAGAATCGCCTGATGATACGCCGTCTTTCACAGATGTTCCGCCCGATGTTATGGGGAATATGCAGTTAGTCGAAAGGCAAGAAATATTATTTACGGACGGCACATTCGAGTTTATTTCAGTGACCACACGTGCGGGGAACGTGTTCTATGTTTTCATACGCCATGATTTCCCTGAAGATACTGCAAACGTGTTTTTCCTAAACAAAGTAAGCGAGCGTGATTTGCTTTCTTTGCTCTATTCGCCCGAAGAGATTGACGGTTTCGGATATGGCGAGTATGGCAATCGCCCCAACATCGCACGTCCGCAATCGCCGAGCGGTGATTCTGAATCAGCGGAAAGTGATAAAAGCAATGACGATGAAACGCTGAATGATTCAACTTCAAACGATTTTCCTGTTCCGCTTGGAAATATCGTAATTGTAGGAGCTGTTGTTCTGTTGGGAATTGGTGCGTTAGTATTCTTTAGCTTCCGTGGCAAAAAGAAAAACAAGATTGCGGAGGAAGATTACGATGATGATTATGGACAAGATGACGATTATGCCGACGATGAATAGGGAATAAACAGGAGGAATGTTAAAATGGAAGAACGTAACAGTCTTGTAGTCTATAGACTACCTAACAGCGAACTGACAGCGGAAGTTGCCAAAGGTGAAAGTAAACGAACTGAAAATAATCGTGTAATGAACGGTCTTACGAAAGATGATGCTAACCGAAAGTGTAGTTTCTTGCTTGCGGATTTTGCTGTGCAGGGTAAGTATTGGGAACAATACAACGCCCTGCCACAGCCTGCAGTTGCATTTGCCGAGGTTCGAGGTGGCAATACTGAATACAAGTATATCGGGCAAAAGTCATATGTAAAGACCGACCGTGATACTGCTACTAAACTTGCCGAACGTCTGAATGTCGAGGGAATCAAGCACTCTTATGTGTTGCGTTCAGGAAAAGATGAAGGAACAGTAACTGTCAACATAGCAGATTATATGCTCTGTGAGCAATATGCACAGAATATTAACCCTGCATATGTTCCAAAACATATGCCGAAACTAAGTTTTAATGAAGTTCTGGGGCGCTTTGGAAACCTCAAGCAACCAAGTAAAGGGCAATTTACAGCAAATTGCCCTTGTTGTGCGGATAGTAAAAATCATCTATACATCAAGCACGATGTGTTGAAAAACACCGTTTTACTCGACTGTAAACATGGGTGTTCTGCTTTTGAAATTATGTCTGCGATTGGACTGAAAGAATCCGATTTGTTTCTTAACGAAACGCTGATTTTTAATTCTGCACCACGTTCCTCAACCCCACAACTTCCACAATCAGCACAACCTGAATCCAAACCACAAAATAGCATTGAAAAGAAAAGTGCGACAAAGCCTAAGCGTGAATTTATAGCACGTCGTGAGCATTATTATACTGACGAAAACGGCGAAAAATGGGGCAGAAAAGACATTGTTACTTATCCACCAGACGAAAACCACGACAAGTCTTATAAGGAGTGTTACTGGCGAAGATTTCGTGACGGTAAATATGTCATGGGACTAAAAGGCGATAAAGCACCGCTGTATAATCTCCCAGCCGTAATTAGTACCGATAAAGTCTACATTACCGAAGGCGAAAAAGATGCTGACACGCTTGCAGCTCTTGGACTTGTAGCAACTTCTTCTCCGAATGGTGCAGGTGCAGATTGGCAGAAATCATACAACGAATATTTTCGTAACAAAGATGTTGTGATTATTAGTGATAACGACAAAGCAGGAATAGCACATAGTACGGAAATCTCCGATAATTTGCGAAATGTTGCACGTTCACTGAAAATTGTATCTGCTCTTGAAATCGCTAAATCTGCAAACGCCACATTAAAAGATGGTGGCGATATTTCCGATGTTTACGAGGCGGTTGGGGCTTTGCAGACTTCATCTGCGTTGTTGAGAGCGGTGTCTGATGTGTCGGACATTGCTATAGAGAACGTGCCACAAAGCCAAACAAAATCGGAGATTCGTGACTCTGCCACGAGCAGTTCGCTTGACGTGGCACGAAGCGAATTCGATGAACCGCCACTACCGGCAGAACCGCATTCGTTAGAAAATAATGTACCATTTGTGGCACATGAAATCACTCAAAACGATGTGAACGCTCTGCGTGAAATCGAGCCTCGAAAGTCTGTAATGAATTTTACAGACGATGAAGCCACTGCAACTGCACCGTTTCAAAAGCAATTCGATACAGAATTGAGCGATAAATCGCCATATGAACGGCGGTTGAATGACTGGCGTGAAGCCGAAACTACTTCTGTGCCTGTAATCGAAGTCGAGGACAGAGGCAAGACTGTTGATGATTTGAAGGTTGATGTAAAAGATGAGAATAAAATCCCACGTGGATATGTAGATAACACGGATACGGGATATACATTTTTCATAGGTAGTAAAGGAATCAAAGAAACTAAAAGTAAAATTTTGACTAAAAGCAGGCGGAATAAAGATTGCGGGGCTTTAATAAATGCCATGTACAATATTCCTGCTCTTGTGAAAAATGGGGTTTTACTCGACACTAAAACCCTCGAACCTGGTGCAAATAAATCACGTGATGGGATTTTCATGCACAATTTGTATACGCCATTTAATCATAACGGCGAACTTTATATTGCTAAATTGTACGTTCAAGAAATACTTAGTCTTGACGGTCAACGCAATGATAAAAATTTATACAATGTTTCAGACATAAAAATAGTACCATTTAATGCGCACGATTTCGAGAACGAAGTCGCTCCCCAGCCGTTTGTGCATTCTGGTACTAACATTAGTATAGCACAACTTTTTGAATATGTCAAGGCTTTTGACAAAAATTTTTATACAAATTTTTCGTCGCCTGGAAGAAAAGAGCGGATTGCTGAAGTTGAAGCAGAAAAGCTAAACAAGAGCGAACGCAGGGGCGATTCACTCGCCCCGCAGTCGCTTGACGAAATCGAACCTGAAGCCGAAATTATAACCATGCCGATTCTTCCGAAAGAATCACCAATCGAAAAAGTGCCACAAATGGCACTTTCTGAATCCGCTCGAGAAGCACTGCCTACTCCGCAAGATGGTTCAGCGTTATATTTTCGCATAACTGATGACAATCTCGGTCACGGTGGAGCTAAGGCTAAGTTTAAGAATAACATTACGGCTATTGAAACGCTGAAACTAATCGAAGCCGAAAAACGCAACGCCACTCCTGAAGAACAACTCGTTATGTCAAACTACGTGGGCTGGGGCGGAATTTCAAAAGCCGTTTGAACATTCGCAGACACTCGAAGAGCAGACTAAAAAGCACGACAGGCTTTCAAAAGAATTGCAGAACGAAGCCTCGCAGAAACTTGAGGACAAAAAGAAAAACAGAACTGCTCCTGAAACAAATTATTTCAGTAAGGCTAAACGTGATGCTTTTAGTGTCGCTTGTAATCAGGCACGGGAGAACGCTCAAAAGGAGACGCCTGCTCGGTCTGACAAGCCTCCAAACTGGGGCGATTATGACGATAAAGATTCACCAGATATGGACGATGATTAGATTGTGCGATTTCGTCAAGCAACTACGGAGCGAATGAATCGCCCCTGCGTTCGCTCTTGTTTACTTTTGTGGCACAATTAACTTACGGAGCTTGGTAAATCACTTCGCCAGTTTTGATAATGTGTTCAACAAAACCGCTTGGGTCGTGGTTTTCATCAAGCAAATGCGGTTCAACATCTATAAAATATAGGTTACGCCTAATTTTGTTTAATAAAATTCGTGAATTATACCAATCATCGTCCTTGACATCATTGACTAAAACAGCAATATCAATGTCGCTCCACTCATGAGGTGTACCATTGACGTAAGAGCCAAACAAAATTACAGAAGCAGGGTTGAAAATTTTTCGTACTTCGTCGGCATACTTTACGGCAATTTCTCTAACTTTTCCTTTATCCAACATAGGAAATCCTCCGTTTTTTCAAGAATTTTACGACATTTTTCGTGATTCAGGGTCTTTGCAAGATTAGCTTTGTATTCGGGGTAGCGTGCTTCAATTTGAAAATGGTCAATTTCTTCAATAAAAGAAAGCCTTTCCTCGGTTAATTCCTCGTAAATTCCGCTATGGTTAGCCAATTTTATTAGGTCGTGTATTTTTGGCGGTACTTCCGTTGTTACACTCGCAACTATTGCTTTTAATGCCTTTTCGGTTATTTGATGACAAAAATACGCCATATCTAAATAACGGTTGCCTCACAGCAACCATTTTGCAGTAATTAAGTTATCATCGCATAAATCTAACCAATATTCAACTTTATCAAACATTTCATTACCTCAACTCATGTTTATGCAATCAGTATATCACAAAAAAAAGACATTGTCAAGTCTCGCTTTCCATATCACGTCGAATCAAATCGCAGATGTAACCGTTCAGGCTCATGCCTTTACTTTTAGCATGAGCCTTGAGCATTTCACGTTCGCCCTTAGCAACACGCACACGAATTTCATCGAGGCTCTTAATATATTTATCGCTTGCTCTACGTTGAGCAACACTTGTTTTTAATTCTGACATAATATCACTCCCCCATTATTTAAGTATAGCATATAATTCTATATGTGTATATATACAAATTTCACAAAAATTCACACAAAACTTTGTGCAACATTACCTCTTGACATATATGTACACATATAGTATAATGAATAGAGTGAAAAAGCAAAACGAGAGTACACAAATGAGGGAATTCATTTCCCGCATTTGTGTACTTGAAGAAAACAAGTGCCATTTGTGGCACAACCCGAAAAAGCCGAAAAGAAAATCAAAATTTGCCCTCATTGTGGGGAAGAAATTTAGGAGGTCACCATGACTACTATTAACATTACCAACCCTGAAACAAAGAGAATCATCGAGTTTACCGTGCAAGGCGTGTATGCTCCGAAACGTCTGCAATTCCTTGCCGAAAAAGCTCCTGAATATATTTACGAACTATTCAAAACTGGGCGGTTGCAAGAGTTCGCCGAGCAGTTCGAGGAGAACATCACAGCAAAAATTATGGACTTGTTTGTGCAAATTCGTGACCGCAACGATGATTATCGTAAAGCACAGGCGGTCGGCGATATCGAGTTAGCGGAAAAGCTCGCTAATAATGACATGGAAACTGCGAAACAAGTCGCCATTCGGGAATGGGTGTATGCACTATAAAGAAAACTCGCTCTGCATGATGATTGCAGAGCGGTTTTTTGTTGTATATGCCCTTAGATAAACAGTTCTGATGTACCATGTCCGATGTCCCAATGTTGACTATAAATAAACGCATGGTCTGTTTCGTCCAAGTTAAACGATTTTAATATTAAACGAGTAACTTCGGGGTGGTCGTGAATCCATTTTCCGACTAAAATTTCAAAATATTCAGCATCTGAATCTGGCACTTTGATTTGAAAAATTCTCCCCCTTGGAACTTGCGTATAGTCCTCTTCGTTCCAAATAGCATCTGGGCTACCATTTGCAAGTGCTTCTTCACGTACATCATTCCAAACAGTGTGATGCAGGTCGCTAACAGTTTTACGCCCCTTGGAGTTAAAACTTAAATCATGCGCGAATGTGCTACGAACTCCTACCAGTCTTTTACGCTCAGGGTTATACCAAAACATACCTATTTTTGGTTTGTTTTGAGCTTTTATGTTTTCGCGCATAGTTTCAAAGAGGATTTCACACTCTTCGTTTGTGCTTGTTTTTATTTTTTCGATGTTGTTTTGATTTTCCATGTTTATGACCTTTCTTCTACATCATCACGTTCATAAGTCACACGAACATCTCGAACACTCGCTCTCGCCGACTGCTGATTATTAACAGTCCACTCAGAATGTTGCGACAAATAAGCCTGAATATCCCGACGTGCCGTATCAATTTCAAGTAGTTCTTTTTTCAACGACTTGTACTGTGAACTCAAAATAGACTTGTCCGATTTGAGTTGCACAAGTCGTTCTTTAAGCCCAACGACTGACAAGAAACGCCCGTCTTTTTTGCAGATTTCGCTGTCAACATTACGCAGAGCATAATCAGCTTTACCCCATACTGTGAGTTCTTTTTTATAAGCTTTTTCAAACTCTGTAGCCTCTGATTTAGTGTGAGGATTAGTCTGCAGTTCTCGCAGTTCGTCTACTAAAGGCTTGTATCTTTTGACGGTTTTGAGGTTGTAAATCGCACCCGAAACAACGTCGATTTCTTGGTTCAATTCGCCGAGTTTTTCGGCTAATTCTTCGCCGTCGATTGTTGCAACATTGCGTTTTTGACTAAGCAGGTTTATATGCTCTGACACCAACTGCATATTGCGAATTTCTGCCCATTGCGACAGACGTGGCGAGTTCTGCATACGCTCTGTAGTCGTGTCAATCAGACTTGATTTGTGCGATTGCTTTGTAATTTCTGCACTTTTGCCAGTACGGAAAAGAACCACATCAGCGATTCTACGGCAGATTCCTTTTTCGTCATAATCATAACCTAATCCACCGGTACGAATGTTCTTTTTAGCCTCTGGCATTCTGAATTTCAGCGTGATTTTATGTTCAGGATTGTACGTACATTCTACGCCACGTTCACGCATTTTTTCGAGAAATTCCTCAAAGCTACTGCTTTCAAGAATAGCACGGTCAATTTCCGCCATCAGCTTTTGCCGAAAGCTAATTTTACTCGGCATTCCTTTATACATAGCATAATTTTTAGTGACAGTTTTACCGACTTCGTCTGCTGATTTTGACTGCAAATTTTTTCTTGGAATAACAACACTTTTGCCAAATTCAGCACAGATTTTATCGCTTATTTCACGGATTTCAACCCACGCACGTTTGCCCTTATTACGAGTGTATTCAAAGCTCTTTTTATCTTTATTAGACACGTTACAAAAAATAAGATGATTATGAATATGTTCCTTATCAACGTGAGTTGTGAGGACATATTTATACTTGCTACTAAGAAATTCATCATTTAATTGCACGACTTGTCCGTCAAGAACTTGTCGGCGAATGTATTCACCACAATGGGAATATTTCGCTAATTGTGTGTTGTCTTCTATGTGTTTTCTCTCACTCGGCGTACAACGAAAAGTGATTTTTTCAGTACGCTTTTCTTTTTCTTTTAGCATCAGAAAACCTCCATTTTTGTTTCAATGTCGAATCTTATAATTCGGGGTTTTAGGGGTGTCCCCTAACAAGCAAAGCAATTGGCACTTATTGCCGTTGTGAGGTATTTGTCGGACAAATACCAGAGCTTGCTATTCCAAAATCGTAACTCCAAGGAAATTATTGGGTTGAATTTCGTTCTGAGGCTTTGCGGAACCTTTGGTCTGAAATTCTTCATTGAAAAGAAAAATCGCAACCTCGCAGGCTTCGGTTTGTGTTATTGTAACATTTCTAATTTCAAATGTCAATAGCTTCCGAGAAATTTACTGAAATTATTGACTTTGTGTAGGAGATATGGTATGATTAGAGTGCAGGGGGTGAATGTGAATGAAACTAAACGGTGAAATCGAAAAAATCAGAGATGCGATTATATCTGCGGTTGAAGTCGAGAAGTTATATCTTTTCGGCTCATACGCTTATGGCACACCAACCGAAGATA
>JGI24703J35330_11748464_pt1 | contig 16926 bp, 13 predicted proteins | sample TergutNt197P1_FD_35330 | JGI IMG/M metagenome (IMG submission 35330) | reverse complement strand
CCTGTTTTTTAACAGATTTCGGCACTTTGTTACAAGTCTTTTTCAATTTTGTTTCTTTATGCTTCATTTTTTTGTAACTTTATTAGGTTATCGTGGCAGTAGCCAATCAAGCCATCAGCTAGGAAAGGGTTGAAGAAATGCAATCATTTAATGAGAGCCTGTCCACGTTCCTTGTGGAGTGCCGAGAAAGTGCCTTGGGCGAACTGAAGAAAAATGCGCAATATGTTGAGCGGTTGAAAGCGAAAGACGAGCTGCTAACGCAAATCGAAGCTCACTTGCCGCCAGAGGGAATTACGCTTTTTGAGGAATACCGGGACATCGTGACCGCAACAATGAGCCTTGAATACAATCAAACGCTTATTTTCGGGCTTACTACCCAAAACAGCATCTCGAAGCGATTTGACCCATCATCACCGGAGTTCCATGCTTTTGTTGCCACATTTTTGAACACGACCGCAGCCCAACCCAGTTAAGGCTGGTTGCGTGTTGTTTACCAAAAAATGGAACAAATCATTTGTAAATTACGTATATATTTATATAGGCAGAGTGATAACGATTAGGGATTTTCCTTATTCGTTTTGAAATTAGTGCCGAAATATAAACGTGGCAATCGAAAATATGGACGGCTATATGCTTCCCCACGGTTCTCTGCCCTGCAAGGTTTTGATAGCCTTGAAACACCGCCAGAGTGGATTCCGTGGGGCTTTTTGCGTATATAACAACACGAGCGTATAGTGAGGGAGGATAAACTGATTACAGAAAGTAACCGTAAGCCAATGAAATAGTGCGTTTTTGTGACTATATAACCTCCCACTCGTACCATCGACAATTCAGCCATCGAATGGGGGTGACACAATGGAACTAATATACTTGGCAATCGAAAACGACCCTGTAATCCATGCGCGTGAAAGCCAATACTGGAAATCAAAAGGCGTAGATGCTATTCAAGTGTCCTCAATGACAGAGGGGATAGACATAGCTTCAAAAAAGCGGTTTCTGTACATTGGCATTAACGCAGACAATGTTCACTACACTTCAAGCCTGAATATTCTGCGGGAAGTAACCAATGACCCCATATTCATGGCAACGACCAACTACTCAATCCAAAGGCAAACGGAAGCGACCAAACTTGGTGCAGACTTATTTGGCCAGCTTGGTGAATCGCCGGAAGATAACTACGATGCGGTTATGACTCAAATCGAATATCTCCGTTGGAGGTTGGCTCTTGATGTTTCGCCCATAAAGCCAGTTATCTACCGCAATCTTCTTTTGTCCGATTCGCACCGCTTGGCTCTCATCAACGACAGGCCAATAGACCTTACTCGTAATGAGTTCGACCTACTGCTTTTCTTGGCAAGCAACCGTGGACGAGTGTTTACGTTCGAGCAGCTTTACGTCAAAATGAATGACAGCGTAGCCATAGACCGCTCTGTGAGTGCGATTATCAAAAATACCGTTGCAAGGATTAGGCGAAAAGTAGCAGACTTGGATAATAGCCATTGTATTATCGAAAGCGTACACAGCTTCGGTTTCAAATGCCCCGTTCTGTAACAGTACCAAGAATCGAGTAAAACGCTCCAACATATCCAAAAAGCTGACAAGCTATCATAGAAATCCCCTAAAAGAGCCGTGTTTTGGCTCTTTTTTGGTTCGCAATTTGCGTTATTTCTCTCTGTTTTCTATCTGTTTTGAAACTGTTTTGATACTTTCCCTTGTTAAAATACATTTATTACCAATTTTGGCAGTCAATAAATGCGTGTGGGGGATAAGAAAAGTGAAGAACAGACGAAAACGCCCAAAAAGGCGGTTATATCCGCATGACCATGTTAATACAAAAAGCATAGAATACTACATATCAGGTGCCGTAATCCTCAAGGGGGTTGCGGCATTTTTTTGTTCGACAGATAATTTCATTTCCCTTTATTTTCCATGTAATACCTACATATCTGGCAGGGCTTTTTTCGTGAAACCTTGCCTTTTTTTATTTGCCCAAGGTGTGGACAAGCCCCGCATTAGACCTCGATGCCGTGCGCCACCCTCCGAGTTTTGGCTCAAAAAATCCAAAAACTCGGAGGAAATCATGTTTGAAAAGGACAAGCACGACCTTGTAGAGATTGTCTACAGGGGGCAAAGAATCAAGGTAACGAAGGAAGTTGCTGACTACTTGGAAGAATGTCGGCGCGATATGCACAGGCAATCCAAGAAGAAAAAGCGTAATCAAGACGGCACTCAATGTGAGGAAGATTACATTGAGGAACTTATGGCAATCAAGCCTACAGGGTTTGAGGACGAGCTTATTTGGCGATTGGAGCAAGAACGATTGCCGGGGCTTATCGCTTTGTTGCCGGAAGTTCAAAGGCGTAGGCTGACGGCCTATTACTACGAAGGCTTGACTTACCATGAGATTGGCAAGCGAGAAAATGTCCATCATTCCGCAGTTATACGGTCTGTAGACCTTGCCCTGAAAAATCTCAAAAAATATTTTTAGAGCAACATCACAAAACGGCGGTTGAGTGTCCTTACTTAATAGGGGGATATTGCGCCCTTTTGTAACCGCACCTTGATAAATACCGTCTTTCGGCGGTCATACCCATAACCCAGATACAAAACTTCTGTGGATAGCGACGGGGTAAATGCCGCCACGACCGCCAAAGGCGAGAGCGATAAACATTTACCCCAATGGGGAACTGGTACACCCCACGCCATGACACGCAGAGGGGATAATGACACTTCCGTCTTGAACGCTTCACAGCATTGGACGGCTCGCTATAAGAATGGGGAGAGTGCTGACCTAACCGTGGAAACACGGCTGGTTTGCATTATGTCGCTTTTCACCAAAAGCGGTCTGACGATACGCCTACGCCACAGCAGGTTATGCCCGATGCCGGGGACAGGAATAATACGGCACATTTATATATTCGCAAGGTGAACCGTGAAGCATTTTGAGCCTGATATGTAGGTTTTTGATGTTATAGCTGAACGGTTGGAATCAAGCGCAGAAACTATGCGGCAGGCGTGAAGTGGAAACCGTCTGCCGTATCATTCTGCTCTTGAAAAATGGTTTTAAGACGGACAAGAGAAGCATATTCATTTAATACGAGGGGGTTGATATATTGAGCCAAGCAGTAGATGTACTTAAAAGCGTTGATATACGCACCGTTGACCCTGACACATTGGTTGACATTCGCACAGTCAATATAAATTCCGACCTTTCTGTAGAGGAACGGCTGATTGATTTTGTGCGGCAAATTAAAAATCCATATTGCTACAAATTCAAAAACGCCGTGATAAAGGTCGAGCATGAAGATACGGAGGTTAGTTTAGAAGAAAGGCTTGAGAGTTATTTCATGTCACTGTAAGCGCACGACAAGCCAAAAAAAGTTTTCTCAAATGACAAAAAAGGTGGATTTCGTAAAAATGGCGCGCTATCATTATTGGTAGGACTATTTCGTGAAACCCCTTTTATTTATTTTGTTGGTTTGCTAACTGCCATAAAATACAGAAAGGGTGTTTTGTTATGCAATCAATACAAGCAATGCAGGTAATACAAGACCCCTTGGCAGTAGCCCAAGGCGGTACAGTATGGAACGGTTGTTTTTACGGTAGATTGAGCTGTGAGGACGGCGATAAAGAAGAATCGGACAGCATTTCAAATCAGAGGGCATTGGTGCATGATTATATAAATGCCAATATGCCTGATGTACACATCGTTGACGAGTTTATTGATGATGGCTATTCGGGCGCAAGTTTTGAACGGCCATTTTTTCAGAAGATGGAGGAAGCAATAAGGGCAGGAAGAATCAATTGCGTTATCGTCAAGGACTTATCACGCTTCGGTAGAAACTTCACCGAAGCCGGAAGGTATTTAGAGCAGATATTCCCTTTCCTTGGGGTAAGGTTCATATCAGTGAACGACCGACTGGATTCTATGAACCAAAAAACCTCCGGCGATAGGATTATCGTGCCTTTCAAAAACCTCATAAACGATGCTTATTGCAGGGATATATCTATCAAGATACGCAGTCAACTAGATATAAAGCGCAAGAAAGGCGATTTTATAGGCTCGTTTGCCGTTTATGGATATTTGAAAGACGAGAAAAACCGCAATGCCCTTGTCATTGACGATTTTGCGGCCGATATTGTCCGTGCAATTTTCAAGTGGAAAATCGAAGGATTGAGCCAACAGGGGATAGCCAACAGGCTTAACGAAATGGGGGCTTTATCCCCAATGGAGTATAAGAAGTCCATTGGGCTTAATTATGCTTCTACGTTCAAAGTGAACTCAAAGGCCAAATGGTCTGCGGTGGCAGTTGGGCGTATATTGAGCAACGAAATATATATTGGCGTGATGGTGCAGGGCAAGCGAAGCACCCCTAATCACAAAGTTAAGAAGTATTTTGAAAAGCCCAAAGATGATTGGGTTAGGGCTTATGACACCCATGCGCCGATTATTTCAAGAGAGGATTTTGAACTCGCTAACAACCTCTTGTTGAAAGACCTACGCATATCGCCGGGACAGGAATCGGTTTTTATCTTTTCGGGCATTGGCCGATGCTCCGATTGCGGAATGAATATGGTGCGCAAAACCGTTCCAAGTGGCGGGCAGAAGTATTTTTACTATGTCTGTAAAAACAGCAAAACCAAAAACTGCACCCCGCACAGCATAAGCGAAAAACTGCTTGAAGAATCGGTTTTGCTGGCACTACAAACACACATAGGCAATGTTCGGAACTTGGAACAGGTCTTGGCGTTCATAGACACCTTGCCAATTAAGCAAGAGGAAGTTCAACGCATTGACAGACAGCTAATCAAAGTGAATGAGGAAATCAGCCGTTACCGTGAACTGAAAATTTCCTTATATGAATCTATGATTAGTGGCATCATTGACGAGGACGAATACACGGAAATGAAGGCATCATACACAAGAAAATGCGATGAAGCCGAGAAATCCGCACTTCGTCTTAGCGGTGAGATAGAAAAACTTTTGGCTAACAAGGGCGAGAAATGCTTTTGGATTGAGAGTTTCAAGGCACACAGCAATATTGCCGAACTGTCCCGCAAGGTGGTTGTTACCCTTATTGACGAGATAACGGTTTATGAAGGAAACCGCATAGGTATCAAGTTTAAGTATCGGTACAACTACGAGAGTGCGATTAACTTTGTGCAATCGGTTAGTGAAATTATGCGGTGCAACACGGCACAACCGAGCAATGCCGACAACTTAATAGCAAAGGGGGCTGTATAGTATGCCAAGAAAAAGCAGAGTATTAAGCCCACTTGCAACCAAAGAGCAAATTGCGGTTGGTGCTGTTTTCAGAACCGCAATTTATGCCCGCTTGTCTATTGAGGACAGTCGTGATAAAGAGAGCGATTCCATTGATAACCAAGTGTACCTCATTCGGCAGTTTATTGAGGAACGCCCGTATCTGACGTACTGCGCCACCTTCACGGATAATGGCGAAACAGGCACAAACTTCAACCGTGACGGCTTTAACGCCATGATGGAGGAAGTAAGGGCAGGGAAAATAAACTGCATTGTGGTGAAAGACCTCAGCCGTTTCGGGCGAAATTACATTGAAACAGGCGAGTATCTTGAAAAGATTTTCCCATTCATGGGGGTTAGGTTTATATCAATTAACGATGGACTGGATAATGAGGACGAAAACAGTAACTTGGATTCGCTCATCATCAGCCTAAAGAACCTCATAAACGATGTTTACGCCAAAGATATTTCGCAGAAGATTATCACATCGTTACGCACTAAGCAGGAAAACGGCGATTATATAGGCGGCTTGCCGTTGTATGGGTATAAAAAATCCGAAGAAAATTACCGCAAGCTGGTCATTGATGAGGAAGTTGCCCATATCGTCCGTGATATTTTCCGCTGGAAGGCCGAGGGTATGGGTGATACGCTCATTGCTAGGCGATTGAATGAAATGGGCATACCCAGCCCAATGAAACGGCGCATGGAGAAAGGCATGGTCAAGAAAACCGGGCGAAGCAAGATATATTTATGGCGTGATAAAACAATTCAGCTAATGACAACCAATCCTATGTATATCGGTCACATGACACAAGGCAGACAAAAGCAAGCTCTGTGTGATAATCAGAGGGTGAAGTTAAGCCCAAAGACGGAGTGGATTATCGTTGAAAACACACATGAAGCCATTATTGACAAGGCTACTTTCGACTTAGCGCAGGAAGCACGATACCGAAACACGAAAGAGTTTTATCGCAATTATGATAAGAGCAAGCATATCCGCACAGAAAATCATTTATTGAAAGGGCTTTTAATATGTGGTTGCTGTGGTTCAAAGCTCATGCGCCGAAAAACCTCTGCGGAGTATGATTCCTATAGGTTTGTTTGCATTATGGAGTACAAGGGATTGGGAACCGGTTGCAAAATCAAGAGCATTGATGAAACCTATCTACTGGACACGGTATTGCAATCAATAAAAATGCAAGTATCGGCAGCGGCAGACCTTAAAGCCCTTGTTGAAAGGTTGAATAAGTCAAAAGCAAAAAAGAACCGCAAGGGCGATACTGCCACCAATATGTCTAAACTGCAAAACGAAATAAAGCGATTGACTGGGCTTAAATCGGCTCTGTTTGAATCCTATGCTGACAGACTGCTTACCGAAGATGAGTATATTTACAGCAAAAATAGGTATTCAAAGCAGATTGATGAAGCTAAAGCGCGGCTCGAACGGTTACAGGAAGAAACGGTTATGCAATCGGAAACGCTCACTCCGCAAAATAAATGGTTGCAAGCGTTTATCCGCTTCGCAGACCACAATGAGCTAACCTATGAAATGGTAAACACGCTGATAAGCCGAATTATCGTTAAATCACCTAATGAATTTGAGTTTGTATGGAATTTCAAAGGTGATTACGAAGCCTTGGCAAACTACACAAGACAGGGGGTATCATCGTGAAAGAGTACACAACAGCCCTCTATATTAGGCTATCGCAAGAAGATGATAATGTCGGAGAAAGCGATAGCGTAAAAAACCAAAGGGACTTACTTAACGACTTCGTTTCAAAACACCCTGATTTATCAGCAAGTAAGGTTTTGCACTTCGTTGATGATGGGTACTCGGGAACAAACTTTGACAGGCCAGCCGTTACAAAGATGTTGGAGCAAGTGCGCAAAGGGGAAATACAGGCGATTGTCGTAAAAGATTTTTCGCGCTTCGGCAGAAACTACATCGAAGTATGTGGCTATTTGGAGCAGGTCTTTCCGTTCTTGGGGGTTAGGTTTCTATCGGTGAACGATTTTTTTGACTCGAACAACAACCAAGGACGGTCTGCGGGGATAGAGGTTGGCTTCAAAGCCCTAATCCATGACTTGTACAGCAAAGACTTGGGTGTGAAGTCCATGTCGGGCAAGATAACCAAAACGAAGAAAGGGGAGCATTTAGGCGGCACGGCACCGTTTGGCTATGTGAAGTCCAAAACCATAAAAAACGCATGGGAGGTTGACGAGGAAGCGGCTGTTACAATTCGCAGGATATATGGGCTTGCCTTGGAGGGCAAATCATATATTGAGATTGCTACTGTACTTAACTCCGAAGATGTGCCAACACCGCTTAAACACAGGCAAAACAACAACACCCTTCACCAAGTTATAAACGGAAGCGTAAACGGTATGTCCGTATGGCGAAAAGAGAATGTTTCAAGGATTCTTAGGGAAGAACGATACACAGGCAAACTTATTTCGGGCAAAATGAAAACACAGGCATATGGCAATGTAAAAAGAAAGCTGATGCCTAAGAATGAGTGGCTCGTGGTTGAAAATGCACACGAACCTATCATTACACAAGAGGTATTTGATGAGGTGCAAGTTATCCTCGGTCCCTATCACGCACGGACGATGGTTAGGGAAAACTCCAATGTATACGCAGGTAAACTTTACTGCGGTCATTGTGGGCATGGCTTACGGCGGTATGGGGAACGAAAAGACAGACCAAATTCAACATATAAGCCGCGCTATGTCTGCCGCTTTACAATGGAACTTGGTCTTGAACGCTGTTTGCCTGAGCCTGTTATGGAGAGCCAAATATCCGAAGTGGTTTTGGAAGCATTGCGGGTTGAAATTGCACTTGCCCAAAAAGCGAAGCACCAAGCCGAGAATCGTAACCGTGGGTTGCTCGGTAAGCATGAGAAGTTGCTGGCAGAGCAAAAGCGGTTGACCGTTGAATTGGAACGATTAAAAACATCAAAGGAGCAGTTGTTCGAGGACTTTGCTGATGGCAAGTTGTCAAAGGAGCAGTATGTTAAGGCCAAAGCAGAGCAATCCGAAAACATAGCAGTAATTGAAGCTGAAATTGAAAAAATATCTACCGTTATCTCCGACACAAATCTTCTTGGCAAGCAAGAAACGAAATGTGATATAATAATCCCGTATGCCGATGCAAACGAGGTCACGAATGAAATTATGGGATTGATTAAACGGATAAATGTTTTTGCCGACAACCGCTTTGAGGTTTTGTTCAGCTTCTCACGGATGTCGTAATGTGTCGGTAATGTTACAGTTGCGCTGCAATTTCATTATTTTTTTAGTCCTATCTTGACACAGCCTAACGATGCCTACGACAGCGCGAAGGAACAAGCAGGAAACATCATCGTGCCTTTCAAAAATATGGTAAACGATGCTTATTGCGCGGATATAAGCACCAAGGTACGAAGCCACCTTGAAGTAAAGCGTAAAAAAGGCGACTTTGTGGGTGCATTTGCGGTTTACGGATACATGAAGGATATTGCTAACCATAATCGCCTTGTTATTGATAATTTTGCGGCAGACGTAATAAGGGATATTTTTGTGTGGAAACTAAACGGAATGTCCGCACTTGGAATAGCCGAGCGTTTAAATGAAACAGGCATACTTTCCCCGATGGAATATAAGCGATACTCAGGGTTGCGCTTCGCAACATCCTTTAAGTTAAATACATCTGCAAAATGGCAGGCAAAGGCCGTTTCGCGGATACTTGAAAACGAAGTATATACCGGCGTTTTAGAGCAGGGTAAGCGGATGACACCAAATTATAAGGTTCGTAAGCGCGTTGACGTTCCCAAAGAACAATGGGTGCGTGTAGAAAATGCACATGAAGCTGTGATTGAGCGTTCTTTATTCGACACGGTGCAGAAATTATTAAAGCAAGACACTCGCGCAGCTTTTAGAAATTCCAACGTGCGACCACTTTCGGGCATTATATTTTGCGCAGATTGTAAAGCGGCAATGGTTCACAAAACCAACACGAAAAATAACAAGCGATACGGGTATTATGTATGCTCCGGGCATCGTGCAAACAAGCAAAAATGCTCAACGCATATGGTCAGCTCTGCTGCTTGCGAAACTGCCGTTTTGGTTGCCTTAAAAATGCACACATCGGCTTTGTTGGATATAAAAGAATTAACAGAGTTTGGGCAAATTTACAGCCAAGGAACTATTCGCAGGCTGACATCAAGGCTTGAAACCAAAATGGAAGAGCTGAGGCGTAACAACGAATATCGCATGTCTCTTTACGAAAGCTACAAAGACGGGACTATCCCTCACGAGGATTTTGTCAGTTTCAAAGCCAATTATGATGAAAAAACAAAAGAAGCCGAAAAAGCCATTTTCGCCATAAAAAAGGAAACCGAAGAAGCGGTTGCCCTGGAGTTACATAATCATGAAAGAGCCTCAATGTTTAAGCCGTTTACAGATGCCGACACGCTGACCCGTAAAATGGCGGTGGAATTCTTAGAGAGTGTTTCCGTACACAAAAAAAGACGGATTGTTGTTGTTTTTTCTTATTGCGGGGTTATAACGTTTTGCAACGCAAAGCTTTGAAGGGGGATTTTAACGTTTTGCAACTCAAAGCTTTGACGGGGGGAGAGTATAACAAATGGCACGGAAAAGCAGAAAAAATCAACCTGTTGCGCAAGCCGCGACGGCACCTGTATATAACACAGCCCTGTATATCCGATTATCCGTAATGGATGCAGGGCGCGACGAAAGTGAATCCGTTGTAAACCAAGAAGAGTTGCTGAGAAGATATGTTGCCGAACACCCTGAACTCACGTTAAAAAATATTTTTACAGATAACGGAGAAACCGGCACTACATTTGACCGCCCCTCGTGGAACGCACTAATGCGGGAGTGCAGGTTGGGCAACATCAACTGTATCGTTGTAAAAGACCTCTCTCGCTTAGGCCGCAATTACATCGAAACAGGCGACTGCCTTGAGCGTATTTTCCCGTCGCTTGGGGTAAGGCTTATAGCCGTAAACGACCGTTATGACAGCCTTAATCTCTCAACCGGCGAAAGGCTTGTTTCAAATCTAAAAAACCTTGTCAATGATATTTATGCAAAAGATATCAGCAGAAAAGTTATCGCCGCAATGCACACAAAACAAAAAAACGGTGAATTTTTGGGCGGGTATGCGGCATACGGATATTTAAAAGACCCGACAAATTCCAAAAAAATCGTTGTAAACCCCGATACCGCGCCGGTTGTGCGCAAAATATTTGAGATGAAAGCAGAGGGCATGGGCAATGGTGCAATTTGCCAAAGGCTAAACAGCGAGGGCATACCTTGCCCCTCACGATACCGTTTTCTAAAAGGGATGAGCAACAAATACGAAAACTGCATATGGATAATATCCACAGTGGCAGATATTCTGCGTAATCCTCTTTATTTGGGGCATATGACGCAGGGCAAGGTACGAGTGGCGTTGTGTGAGGGCAAAGGAAAGCGGAAAATCAACCGCGATGAATGGCTTGTTGTACAAAATACCCACGAACCCATAGTGTCCCAAAACCTTTATGACCGGGCAAATGCGGTATTTGATGAACGCACCGCCGGTTATAAAGCAAACCGTTTCAAGAACGCCGATGCCTCCGGGCAAGAGCTTTTATTGTCCGGCGTTGCATTTTGTGCGGATTGCGGCAAGGCACTTTCCCGCAAGAAACTAAAAAATAATTCGCGCCGGGTGTTCAGATGCAAAAGATATGAGGACTTAAATGCCTGTGCTAAAAAATTGATTTATGAAGACGATTTGTACAACGCTGTTTATTTTGCCATTTGCACCCAAGTGCAAATCTGTGTTGATGCGGCAGAAATTTTGGAAAAATTAAACCCTGATTATGAATCCCGACTGATGCATTCTGAAATTGAAAATGCGGAAAAAGAAATACGTCGCCTTACGGCACTCAGGCAGGCGGCCTATGATGATTTTGCCGGAGAGCTGCTTAGTAGCGCGGAATATCGGCTTGTTTCCCAAAAGTATAATATTGCTATTGGGATTGCAGGGGGCAAGTCAAAACACTTTATAGCTGAACGAGAAAAGTTTTTAAAAAATGCCCGGCAGGCAGACAACAAGCCTGCAATATTTGCGTGTTTTACAGAGAAAAAAGTGCTGACTCGTGAAATGGTACAGGCACTGATTAAGCGCGTAGAAGTGAGTGCCGTTAACCGAGTTACTGTTACGTTTAAGTTTTGTGACGAGCTTGAATCGTAATGGGAGGAGGTGGCGATATAGATTTTGTAATTGCGAAGTATCTGCGTATTTCCCACGAAGATATTGACTTGGATGGGTTAGCAAAACAAGAAAGCAATTCCATTGGCGGACAAAGAGCTGTGATTGACGAATTTATCGGAAGTGTCCCCGATTTTGCCGGTTGTGAAGTCATAGAAGCCATTGACGATGGCCGCACAGGAACAAATTTCTCTCGACCCGGCGCGCAGCATCTTATTAATTTGGCACAGCAGGGCAAGGTCAAATGTATCATCGTAAAAGACCTTTCGAGGTGGGGCAGAAATTACATTGAAGTGGGGGATTTTCTTGAGCAAAAGTTTCCTGCGTGGGGCGTTCGTTTCATCAGCATAGGAGAAAATTACGACAGCGCGAAGTTAAAACATTGCACAAGCGGTATGGACATTGCTTTCCGCAATTTGCTCCACGAGCTTTACAGCCAAGATTTGTCTGCAAAATGCCGTTCCGCTAAAGATGCGGCAACAAAAAGCGGAAAAATTATCACTACATATCCTACCTTTGGTTATGACAAGGACAAAACTGCAAAGCACAAATTTGTGATTGAGCCCATTGATGCAGCTATCGTAAAACGAATATTCGATATGGCAGAGCAAGGGCACAGCGTAGCCGACATTGTAAGCACTCTGAATGCGGAAAATATTCCTACGAAACAGGCAAGCAAGCAAAGAAAAGGTTTTACAAAGCAATGGGGGCGCGGCGACCGGTGGGATTATTCTGCGGTAAAAGACATATTAAGAAACGAATGTTATACGGGCAAGTGGATTTACGGCAAAAGCCGCGCTGTGTCGGTTGGCAGTACAAAAACCAAGCGCGTGCCAAAAGATGAGTGGATTATTGTTCCCGGCGCAATGCCGGTAATCATCACCGAAGAGCAGTTTGCGGCAGTTCAGCAAAAATTGGATGCTGCTTTCAAGAAGAGTGCAAAAAGCACATACAAAAACTCCCACAAAACGATGGCTGTTTCCCTTGTCGAATGTGCCGAACGCAAGCCGGTTGCTTTTGATGACATTCAAAACTTGAAACGGTTGATTGAACAGGCAAGGCTCACAAAAATCACCCTTTGGGAGCGTTATCACAGCGGGATTATTACTCGCGAGAAATTCCAAACCGAAAGCCAAAAGCTGACCCGGCAGACAGATATTTATAAAACTAAGCTTTCCGAGTTTTTCGAGTAAACGGGAAAACTGCTTCCCTTATTGCGATACTTTTTGGTTTTTGTTTGACACCCGCCGGCCCTCTCACATGGGGTGAGTTGATGCCCACATGTTACGCGCCCATTCCGGCGTACCCCGGGTTTTTAATTCGCATGGGTGCGCGTGGCGATTATGTACGGCAAATCCAGTCTTGTCTCAATAATGTAAACAACGCAGGGCTTGCTACCGACGGCATCTTCGGGCCTTTAACCCACGCGGCAGTTGTAAATTATCAGCGCGCAAATTCGCTTGCACCGGACGGTATAGTCGGGCCTATTACTTGGGAGCATTTGATGCGTCGTTGTTTCGCCGCCACGGCAGCACGCGCCGGGGCAATGGCGGCAACAGCCGAATTTGCCGACGGCATACCCGGCGATTTAATTGCACCCGACTCCGCATCCATGGGCATAGAATTCGCACCAAACTTTGCCGCAACCGATAACACCGAAACAGAGTTTGTAGAGGAGTCATTGGGTACAGTCACCCGAGTAGGGGATGAAGCAGCTACTGATAACGCTGTTTCGGGAGAAGTAATTCCCGGTGGCGTAATTCCCGGTGGCGCAATTCCCGGTGGCGCAATTCCTGAAGAGCCCATGCCGCTATCGCCACCCACTGTAAGCATGAGCAATTTACTGACCTACTTTTTGATATGTAAAATGAATAAGTAATCGAAATTCTTCAAAGGGGCTGCCAAGACAGTCCCTTTTTTTACATATGGATACTCTTTCAAAAAAAGTGCATAACTAATATAGCAATTTTCGGGCGGATAAATTTTTTTTGGGAGGACACAAATGAACAACGGAAATTATGAAATAGCAACAATACCGACATGGAGCAGTTATTCGGAATTCCGGGCAGCAGAGGAAGCACGAAAAGCGGCAGAATACGCCGAATTTAACGCCGCAGAGGAAGCTCGAATGGCAGAATTTTACACTTCCGAGCAGGCCCGTAAAGCGGCAGAGTATTACGAATTTACAATAGCGGAAGAAGCACGCGAAGCAAATTTTTATGCTTACGAAGAAGCCCGTGAAGCGGCAGAATACTCAGAGTTCTACATTTCTGAAAAAGCCCGATATTATGAAGAATATGCCGCTTTCAACGCGAAGGAATCGGAACGGTTGATGGAAGCAGAAGCCGCCCGCCAAAGGGAATATGACGATTTATGGGACGCACATTTGGAAGAGGTTCGTCGCATAACAGACAGATACGACATTGACCGCGAAAGATATGAGGAATTGCGCACAGCATACGATGTTGCACGCGCCGAGTACGAAGCCGCACGCAAAGAATATGAAATCGCGTCGGAAAGATGGGACGAATGGCAAAAACTCAGGCCGGACACGGGCGAGGGAATTATAGTCAATTCCGACAATTTTTACGGCACAGACATCAGCGGCGGAAACCCAACCAACATCCATATAGAAATTGCACCCGGCGTAACGCTGACAAGGGGCCCCGGGGGAAACAGCTCGTTTACCCTTACAATTTCCCCAAATGCACCAATGGGTACAATCGTGCTGGGCGCGAGGCAAGGCAATTACTCGCAAATCACCACCGTTGATATCTGGGAAGCCGGTGAATTTAATCTTGTGATTCATCCAAACAACGGAATGTCGCAGTTTCAGATTATGGATACCTATTTCCGCGATACCCCGGTGTTTAACGGTACAGCACCTGAGTCACCCGTTCCTCCTGCCATGTCATTGCCGGAACCGCCCACCGTTCCCGGTCTTGTTTTTACCCCGGGCGATTTTAATTTTACACCCGGCACATTTGAATTTACCCCGGGAGCATTTTCTCCGGGCGTATTCAACTTTGAATCAGGCGAGTTTATTCCGGGGGAATTCTCATTTATACCCGGGGTATTCGTACCCGGCGACTCTGTGCCGGAAGAATCACCCGGTTTAACCCCGCCGGCATCCCCGGGGGAAACCCCGGGAGAAACCCCTCCGGCGGCAAATACACCCCCTTCAGGTGATGTCTCTGTTTCAGCCCCGCCTGAGACTGCGCAACCTGAACAGCCCCCCAATGCGGAAGAATTCGTAATAATTGACGAGCTTGATGTTCCGCTTGCGGCATTCCCCGAAACAAATGAGCCCTATGCTCCGTCTGCGGAAGCCCCCGAAACAAATGGGGCTGTTCCTCCGCTTGAGGAACTTCCTGAAAATCCCGTTGCATATACCACAATCGAAGATTTGCCGGTTCCCCTCAGCGCGATGCCGCAAACCGGATTAAACAATATTGCAGGCGCGTTAACCACAGGGCTTATGTTATCGGTATTTGCGGCGGCGGCTGTTTCGTCAAAAATTTTGAGAGGGAAAGTTTTTTGAAAAAAATTTCCCTCCGTAACCCCTGTAAAAAACACTATATCATTGACCCCCCGATTGAAGTTTGCCAAGCAAACTCCAATCACCCCCCTAAAAGGGGGGATTGCGACACCAACATTGCGGAAAAGTTTAATTGGTGTCGCAATATTATGATTATAAGTTGGGGGTTTGCGATATTTTTTGCATTCTCACTTATGTCTGAAATGCTGACGGTTCGGCGCGGCAGGGAATTTTACGAAGCTTTGCCTGTTGAATTTATGCCGCGCCAAGCCGTTTTGCAAAATTCCCCTGCCGTTTCCGCGTCCGGTGAAGCCGCCGCGTTCATTGACATTTCAACTCCCGTCTGCCGTGAACCTCAGCCCTTTGTATCATTTGTAGACTTTGAAAATAAACGTGAATCTTTTCCGTCAATTATAGGCTGGATTCAATCTGAAGGGACAATTATAAATTATCCGATTGTTCAGGCAAGCGACAATAATTTTTATCTTAATCACTTGCCCGACGGAACAAGCAACAAGCAAGGCTCTGTCTTTCTTGATTATCGTAATGCGCACGATTTTTCGGACACAAATATTTTTATTTACGCGCACAACATGCGCTCGGGCGATATGTTCGGAACTCTCAAATATTACAAAAACCCCGACTATGCCGCGCAACATCCAAGCATGTCTATTTTTACGCCCGGCGGCGATTTCACCTTGCAACTTTTTGCAGGGTATGTTATTCCCGATTCTCGAATTGAGCAACCGCCGCAAAACTTTGAAAGTTTGGCGCATTTTGAAAGTGTCATGGAAAATCTTCACAGTCGTTCCGTTTTTACCACAGACACAGAGGTAAATTTTGGCGATACTCTTGTTTTCCTTTGTACCTGCACCGAAAGAGGCTCGGTTCACGAGAGATTGATTGTTGTTGGTAAACTTTGCGGAACAGGTGTCGCATTCCCCGCCGCCGCGGGCGTGGATTATCGCCGCACAGAGCGCGCAGAAATTGATTTTTCCAACACAAGCAATGGTTATGTAATGGTACGTTTTTTACAAAAAACAGAAAACGACGTGCGCGTGCGTATTGTAAACCCGGCAGGCGCGATATACACATATCACATAAACGCGCCAAATGTATGGGAAACTTTCCCCCTTTCCGGAGGGAACGGGGTCTACGATATCGGCGTTTTTGAACGGGTAACGGGCAATCAATTTGCAACCGTTATGCGCCTTGAAACAGACATCACCTTGATTGACGAATTTGCACCATTTCTTCGCCCTAATCAATTCGTAAACTTTTACGCCGGCAGCCGCGTTGTTTTAAAAGCCGCAGAAATTGTTCGCGATGCAGAAAATACACTTGAAAACGTTGCGAGAATCTATGCCTTTGTTGTGGAAAACATCGAATACGACTTCGAGCTTGCCGCAACCGTCAGAAGCGGTTATGTTCCCGATTTGGAGCTTGTACTTGAACGTCGCAAAGGTATTTGCTTCGATTACGCAGCCCTTATGACGGCAATGCTTCGCAGCCGGGGAATCCCCACAAAGCTGGTAATCGGGTACGCGGGCAACGTGCGCCACGCTTGGATTAATGTTCACACAACGGAATACGGTTGGGTTAACAATGTAATTTGGTTCGACGGCGAAAGATGGCATCTTATGGACCCAACCTTCTCTGCCACCGCAAACCAATCGGAATCTGCAGCGCGCTTCATCGGAGACGGCATAAATTATAATCCTACACATTTGCATTAACTACGCGAATCAAGAGTTCCCTGCCCTTGATTCGCGTTATTGAACCCCCGATTAAAGCTTGAACCTCAAGCTTTAATCACCCCCTTAAAAAGGGGGATTGCGACACCAGTTTAGGTTCATGAATTAATTGGTG
>JGI24703J35330_11748465_pt1 | contig 16942 bp, 11 predicted proteins | sample TergutNt197P1_FD_35330 | JGI IMG/M metagenome (IMG submission 35330) | reverse complement strand
CGAGACCAACTGTTTACGGCGTAACTTCGGCGTATATTTTACCTGCCGGAGTAACCTCACCGGCAGCGGTAACGCTACCGTAAGTATGTAACCGCAAGATGACCAACACTGCCCGGAACATTTTGTTCCGGGCTTTTTTTTGCTCCGGGAAACGGCTCCCGGCTTCGAGAAAAAAAAGAGTCGGCGAGTGACACTCGCCGACTCTTTTTTTATACATTAGGTAATTGCTCTCGGCTTCGAGGGAATGTGCCGCCGCCGACATGTATCCCCGGTGGCGCGGGAAACGTTCGCTTCGCTCACTGCGCCCGTGGTGTCCAATGCGCGCTTGGCGCGCTTTTTTATGATACTGTTTTGAAATTTTTTCAAACCAACGATTTTGAGCGATTTTGATTGAAGTAAACGCTCGGTCGATGTACAATGGTTGGGGAACGCGGGCGGCCAATTTTTAGCGGCGATTTATGCGTTCAGCGAATTACAAAAATGTGAAAATTCAGCGAGAGGAACGCGGGCGGCCAATTTTCATCAAAAATTGGTGCGCATCAGCGAATGGCAAAAAAATATGAAATCATGGATCAGAGCAAATCAAGCGGGCTACACACCGAATCGTGAAAAAAAAGCGATTGTGCTTTCCGAAACGGATATTTCGGGGGCGGCGTGGGGCCTCAAAAAGGACGGCAAAACCATTTTAAGCGGCGAGCTTTCTTCGCCCGGAAGGGGGGACGACTTTCACGTTGCACAGGAATTTTATTACACAATCGACTTTAGCGCGGCAACCGAGCAGGGGATTTATTCCTTGGAGCTTGAAAATGCCGAGGCGCAGAAAATTATTGTCAACGAAAATCCGTACGAGTTGTTTGCGGCGCAGGCAATCGGGCATTTGCGCAGAATGCGAAGCGGATGCGCGACGGATGTAAGCGGCGCGTCGCATCCGGGGGATGCGGCGGCGATTGTGTATGAAGTTAGCGGGGATTGGCGGCAGGGCGCGTGGAAAGAGGCCGTCCCGCGCAGAACCGTCGATATGCACGGCGGGCATTACGACGCGGGGGATTGCATTAAATTTACGCTTACCGAGGCAAATATGGTGTGGCATTTGTTGCGCGCTTATGAAGAAAATCCCGCGCTTTTCGCCAAGGAGCAAATTTTGGGCGAAGCGAAGTACGGGCTGGATTATTTAGCCAAAACCTTCCCCGACGAAAACACTTTCGTTGTCCAAGTCGGAGACGGAAAAGACCATATCGTAAGCCGCCCCCTGCCCGAAACGGAAGTTCTGGACGGCAAGCGACCCGCGTTATGCGCGTTGTCTCGTGTACACATGGGGGTTACGGCGGCGGCGTTGGCGTTGGGCGCGCATGTTTTTGCCGAAACCGACCGCGAGGCCGCCGCGCTTTACGCAAGCAAAGCGAAAGCAATTTACGCCCGCGCCCGCCAAAACGACACACAAACCTCCGCCTTCGAGCGCGACCACGTGAATGATTTTTACTACGACGAAACCGACGTCGATAACATGGCCCTTGCCGCCGCAGAATTATACCGCTTGACGAAAGAGCAAAAATATCTCGACGACGGAAAGGCCTACGCCCCGCCGCCCGTAAGCAGCGTGTCATGGAGCCTGTTAAACGGGCAAGCAAATCACCGCCTCGCAGAAGCGGGCGACGTTGACGCAAAAAAACGCCTGCTCGACGAGGCGGCCCTCTACAACTGCGAAAATGTCTGGAGCCTCCCCGGCGGCGAATACACATGGGGTTCCTTGCCCGTTTGGATTGGCATGGCAAACAACCTCGTTTTCGCGCGGCGTTTAAGCGGCGAAAGGACACAGCCCGCGCCGTTTTTGCGCGTCCTCGACTACACCTTCGGACGCAACAACTGGGGGCTGGCGATGCTTGCCTCCGAAGCGTTGCCCAATCCCGTAAAAAATATTTACAGTTGGATTTCGTTCCGCCTTGGGAAATACGTAACCGGCGCGCTGTCCGAAGGCCCCGGCAAAAAGGCGATGCACGACGGATTGTCGGGGCATTTCGAAACGCCGCGAGGCGGCCCGCTCGACAAATTCAACACATCGGAAGCCGTATTTTTCGACAACGGCGAAGATTTTATGATTCAGGAAAGCACGATTTGGGGACAGGGCAATTTAATTTTAATGCTCGCACTGGCGGGCGCGCCAAAGGCGCAATAATAACCGGAAACAAGCATCCGCGGCGACGCATTTTTGCAGAATCCGAAGCCGAATGCGGTTTCCCATCAAAAAGGGGATGTTTTATATGAAAGCGAAAAGATTTTTAGCATTGATTTCAGCAATTTTACTAACCGTCGCCATTTTCCCGCCCGTCGCACTCGCGTCGGACGACATCGACGAAAGCAACCGAGGCCTCGGTTTCGCGCGAATGTTCAGCGCGTCGCCGGATAACGCTAACTGGGACTCCGGATTTAACCACATCTACGGCCCGTTTGTGGAATTCGACGTCACGCGCGAGGGTCTTCATACGCTCGAACTGCCGCCTTGGCCGCGCGACGATATATTTTGGGTGGGCGGAAACACATGTGTATTTTTCCTAAGCCCGCTAAGCCCGACCGAAACCGCCTTACCCGTCAGCCTTGAATCCATCGAAATCAACGGCGTGACGAAAATCGGCGCACGTCAGTTTGTTTCCGGCGGCTCGTTTTGGAATGAAACGCCCGGAACGTATTTTGGCAACATTACGTTCGGGCCTTCGCAAATGATAAATTCCGTCCCGGGCTATGATATCCGCCTGTTTTCGGTGCCGGATATAATCGGCGAAGTTCCCGTTGACCAATGGTCGTCGGCAGGCCCGAGCGCGCTTTTGGGCGAAATAAACGAAGGCGACATCGTACGAGTAACCTTCCGCGTAGGAATTGACGCAGACGCGCCGCCGCCCGAACCGGTCGAGTTACCCGAACGCCCCAACGAACGCCTCGATTTCCCGGCGGGAACGCGCTTTATCGCCCTAACATTCGACGACGGCCCAAACACAAATTACACAGTACAAATTCTGGACGAATTGGCGCGCCTCGGCGCAACCGCTTCGTTCTATGTAAACCCTGTAAAATTCAACGAAAGCACCTTGCCCATTGTTCGCAGAATGATTAGCGAGGGTCACGACGTTGAAAATCACAGCTGGAATCATTCCAGTTTCGGGCAAGACATGGGAACCGGCACAATAACAACGGCGGAAGCCGCTTTTGATGACCTGACCCGCACGTCGCAAGCCATCTTCGACGCAACGGGATATTGGCCGTTTTCATTCCGCGCACCGTTTTTCCAATGGGGCGGCGAAAATGACATCTTGCTGGGTCTCGACCGCGAGTTAAATTTGGCCTTTGTTGATTCCGGCATGGATACAAATGACTGGCAGGACGCCCGCTCGCCGCAAGATATCGCGGACTTCATTTTAGATACAACCTCGCCCGAAGGCGGAATTATTTTACTGCACGACTGCGGCGGCTCTCGCCAAAGAACGGTCGATTCGTTGGAATTATTCATCCCCGAAATGCAAGAGCGCGGCTATGAATTTGTTTCCGTTCGCCAATTAATGATGCTTACGCAAACCATGCCGCAGATGCTTACGGGCGCGAATATGTGGCCGCGGGCGAACCAGTGGGCGCCGGCAAGGGGCGGCACAGTTGTTCCGCTTTGGCCGGATTATCCGAACTGGTGGGAGCAAGATTGGTGGACGGACGCGACGCCTCCGTGGGAGCGCGGCGAGACGGCGCAACCGCAAGAGACGCAAGAGCCCCCTACCCTACCCCCGATTGACATCGATACGGACGCGCGAGTGCTTGTTGTGCAAATGGAATCGTATGATATCGTCGATATGGCGGATAATTCCGTAATCGAAACAATGGACGTACGCCCCGCAAATATCGACGGCCGCACCATGCTGCCCGTACGATTTTTGGCATACGCCTTGGGTGCCGAAGTTGACTGGCTTGCCGAAACCGAAACGGTTGTTCTTACCCTGGGCGAGCAAACCCTGTCCTTTGGCTTGGGCGAAACGGTCGAAGGCATGGACGTTCCCGCGCAGTCAATCGGCGGCCGAACAATGGTTCCATTGCGATTTATCGGCGAGTTTTTCGGAACGGAAATAGAATGGGACAACGACACGCGCAGTGTTTTAATAATCGTTTAGCCCCAAAAGCCTCAACACCGCCACTTTTGGAATCGCTCCGGTAACTTGATTCACAACGGCACCGTCTTTTACGACAACGAGAAGCGGAATGCTCATCGCGCCAAAAGCGGCGGTAAGTTCGGGTTCTTCATCCACATTTATTTTGCCCACTTTAACGTGGGCATTTTCTTGCGCAATTTCGTCCAGAATCGGCGCAACAGCCGCACAAGGCCCGCACCATTGCGCCCAAAAATCCAAAAGGACGGGACGGTCGGATTGTACTACTTCCGCTTCGAAGTTACTTTTTGTTATTGTTATAACGCTCATACATTTGTCTCCCTTTGAAGTTGGGCGTAGTGGCAACACGCCCTAACGGTTATATTGGCATTTTTTAACATTCTACCGTTTTGACTTCTCCGTGTCAACATTTTGTCCTAACTTTGTCCTAATTCTGTATAAACTTAACAATTTTCTTCTCTTGAGCTTCCGGATTGATTTTTAAAACCTGCGCCGATATCCTGTTTTTTGCGTCTTCGACGTCAATGCTCGCGGCTTGCTCAAAAATTTCTTCGCCCCAAAACCGCTCCGTTGTACAAAACAGCGTTGATGCCATGCCGTATTCTTCGCCTTTTTTCGAGACCTTGTATCGTCTGCCGCAATTTGAAATAAAAAATTTCATTTGCAATTCGGTCAAAGCCTTGTCAAAGCCGAATTTATCTTCCCGCGAAAAGCCGCCCATCTGCTTTACGTCTTCAACGGGGAGTGATTCGTGGGCAGAAATTACGTCGTAAATGCGCTTGGCGAAATGACTGACGGTTCCGTCTTCGTAAGCGTCTTCGAAGCTCGCGTCGCCGCGCCGCACAGCCAAAAAATACGGGAACCACTCTTTTGTGAGAAAGCCGCTTTTTTTGAAAAACAATTTGCCGTATGTGACATCGTCGCGTTCGGTCAAAACGCGATTAATCCATTCGCACGGGTCGGTAACGGGGTCGCCTGTATACCAGCGAACAGGAGTTTCATACGGCGGCGGCTCGTTCCAGTTCCACGGCAGAATGGTGTAAATTCCTTCGCTGTTGGCACCGCCCATGGAAAACCCTGCGGACAGCAAAGTTTTTATGAAATCGTCGTAATTTTGAATCATGCTTTGCTCATCTCAAATACCGTAACCTCGTGGTCGATACACAGTGACGCATGTTTTGCGGTAAATTTTATTATGCAATAATTCGGGTCGGTTTCGCCGTCGGGATACACCTCGACAAACCAGTTTTGCCAGCATTTGCTCTTGGTTTCTTGGTCGGTTAAAATTTCTGCTTCGCCTGTGAGGGTTATATTGTAGGTGGTTGTGCTTATGCAAACGCTTGCCTTGTTGTTTTTTTGCAAACTCTTGGCTTTGTTTGAATCAAGCGTCGTAGATAAGTAAATTTCCGAAATACATTCGGGATTAATAAGCGACATTACCATAACCACGGGACAGCCTTTTTCGTTGACGACACCCAAATGAACATTTGAGGTTTTTTTAAGAATCTGATTTGCTTTTTCCAACATTTTTAAATCCATGATTTGATTCCTCCTGAAAGAATTTTTTCTTAGTATAGCATGTCCAACACGACAACCGTGTGTCACGTTTGAGTTGCCCCGCATATAAAAAAACGAGTCGGCGAGTGACACTCGCCGACTCATTTTTTTCGTGCGAAGATATTAAACAGTCCCCAAACAATGTGTCCGAAATTTTAACAGGTTCCCCGATTTCCCTTTTCATACTATAATCCACTTATAAGCAAGACATACACTATTGTCAAACGGGGTTTTTAATTTATATGTCGAAAAAAAATCAGATTTCAGGCAAGTTTATCGGCAACGAACGGGGCTTCGGCTTTGTTTTGCGCGAAAACGGCGAAGACATTTTTGTTCCGCCGCACGCAACAAATGGCGCATTAAACGGCGACGAAGTTAGTGTGAGGATAAAAAAAACAGAGGGCGGAAGCCGAAAAACGACGGATGAACAGCGACTTTCCGGCAGAATTGTTGAAATTATACGGCGCGCGCCAATGATTGGTACGTTTTTTTTGGATGGGAAAAAAGGGTTTGTTCGGCCCATTGAGAAGAAAGTCCCTTATATTTTTGAGGTTCCAATGAAGTCGATTGCACGGTTTGGGCTTGCCGGCGGGCATCGCGTTGTTTTTTCAATAAACAAGCGCGCTCGCCCCGAAGTGCGGCTCGAGCCTTGTTTTGTTACGGAAATTCTGGGGCATATAAACGACCCCGGCGTTGATGTCTTGACCCTTGTGCATCAAGCCGGTGTGCCGTGTGAATTTTCCGAGGAAGTCGCGGAGGAAATCGCTCAAATTCCGCAGGAAATACACGCTAACGATTTGAACGGTCGTCTCGACCTTCGCGCCGAAAACATTTTCACAATCGACGGCGATGACACAAAGGACATCGACGACGCGATTTCATTTGAAAAAACCACCGACGGATGCTTTCGCCTCGGCGTGCATATCGCGGATGTTTCGCACTATGTTCGCGCCGAAACCGCGATAGACGCGGCGGCGTTTTCGCGTGGGACAAGCATTTATCTTGCCGACCGCGTAATTCCGATGCTTCCGCACGCGATTTCAAGCGGAATTTGCTCGCTGTTTCCGGGCGTGGACAGGCTCACGATTTCCTGCATAATGAACGTTGATGCGAACGGCGATGTCACCGATTACAAAATTACTCCGTCCGTAATCCAAAGCAAACGCCGCTACACCTATAATGAAGTGCAGGAAATTATAGACGTCGGAGACGACGCGTCAATAAATTTCATGGACGAGTTGCGCGAAATTTTACGCAACAAGCGCGAAAAACGCGGCGCGCTGGAATTTGACCTGCCCGAAGCAAAAATCCGCGTAGATGAAAACGGCCATGTAATCGCGATTGAGCCATATGACCGAAACAATGCCACAGGCATAATCGAGGAATTTATGATTTTGTGCAACGAAACGATTGCGTCGCATTATTACGCACAGAAAACGCCCTTCGTCTACCGCACCCACGAGGAACCAAGCGCAGAAAAACTAACGGCCTTGGCCGCGCAGCTCCCCTCGAAAAGCGGCAAAATTCCGAAATCGCCGAGAAAAATCAATGCCTCCGCCCTGCAAATCCTATTGGAAACCGCAAAATCCACCCCCGCCGCCTACACCGTTTCCACCGCAATCCTGCGCGCCCTCCCCCAAGCCGCCTACACCCACACAAACCCAACCCACTTCGGCCTGGCCTCCGAAGCCTATTGCCACTTCACCTCACCAATTCGACGCTACGCCGACCTGCAAGTGCATCGAATAATAAAAAAGCGCGCCAAGCACGCAGTGGACACCGAGGACACGTGTCAGGGGCGGCACATTCTCTCGAAGCCGGGGGAAGTTTCCTTGCCCATAAAAAAACTCACCCAACCCGCAGCTTCCCCCGAGGATTTGGAAAATCTGGCAGGCATCTGTCTGCAGTGTTCCCGCACCGAGCGTGTCGCGGAAGTCCTTGAGCGCGAGGTTACGGAGCTGAAAAAAGTGCAATTCATGTCGGATAAAGAGGGGCAAACATTTGAGGCGATTGTGTCGGGGATTACGTCGTGGGGAGTGTTTGTTGTGCTGAAAAACACGGCGGAAGGGCTTGTTCCCGTGTCAAATCTCGAGCGGCACCGCTACAAATTTGACAAGGAGCAGAATTTATATGAAGCGAAGCGACGCAAGGGCGAAAAATCGGGCAAAGTGTTGCGCATCGGCGCAAGCGTAGAAGTGCGTCTTGTTCGGGCAATCGAAGACGAACGTCGGCTGATTTTTTATTTAGGGCGTGACATTTCCTAAGTGGGAACACGCCCTGTAACCAAAAATATTTTTTCAAAAGGAATGATGGCATGAACTTTTTTATTCTCGTCCCCGACGGGTGCGGTGATTGGAAAATCCCCGCTTTGGGCAACAAAACGCCGCTTGATGCGGCGAAAATTCCGCATATTAACGCGCTTGCGAAATTTTGTGAGGTTGGGCTTGTGAAAACGGTTCCCGATGGAATGGAGCCGGGCAGCGATGTGGCGAATTTGGCGGTTTTGGGCTATGACCCCGCCGCTTGTTTGACGGGGCGCGCGCCGCTTGAGGCCGCCGCAATGGGCGTTGAAGTCGGCGACGATGAGCTTGCGATTCGTACGAACTTTGTCACACTTTCCGACGACGGCTCGACGATTCTCGACCACAGCGCGGGCGAAATTCAGGACGAAGACGCGGAAATTCTCATGCAATTTATCGCGGAAAAGCTCGGCGGCGACGGTTTAAGATTTTATCCCGGCGTGAGTTATCGCTGTCTTTTGGTTGCAAAAAATATGGGTGACGATTTGAAAACAACGCCGCCCCATGATATTTTGGGGAAAAAAATCGCGGATTATTTGCCCGGCGACGCCAAACTCTGCGAACTCATGCGCAAAAGTTTCGAGCTTCTTAAAAATCACCCGCTGAATCTCGAACGCATGAAAAACGGCAAACCGCCCGCAAATTCGATTTGGTTTTGGGGGCAGGGCAAAAAAATGTCGCTTGGCAACCATGAAGAAAAATTCGGAGTGCGCGGCACTATGATTACCGCCGTCAATTTGCTCAAGGGTATCGGCGGTTGTGCGGGCTTCGATTGCCCCTCCGTTCCCGGCGCGACCGGAACGCTTCACACAAACTACGAGGGCAAGGCGCAATTCGCAATCGACGCCTTTGAGTCCGGCAAAAATTTCGTTTTCCTGCACGTCGAAGCCCCGGACGAATGCTCGCACAGCGGCGATTTGGACGGAAAACTCCTCTCCCTCGAATACATCGACCGCCGCGTTTTCAAAACCGTCCGAGATTATTTAGAAACCTGCGGCAAGCCCTACCGCATTCTAATCGTACCCGACCACAGAACACCCGTCGAAACCCGCACACATTCCGCCGAACCCGTACCGTTTATCCTTTTCGACAGCGAAAAAAATGCCCCCGCCGATGAGACGAAGGCATTTTCCGAAGACTGCGGCGCGCGCGGAAGGTATTTCGACAGTGGGGTCGCGCTTGCGGAGTATTTTTTCCGGTAATATACGCCCCACCGAGTCTGTAAAAAAGCGCGCCAAGCGCGCATTGGACACCGGCGACACATTCCCTCGAAGCCGGGAGCAGTTACCCGGCGTATAAAAACGAGTCGGCGAGTGTCACTCGCCGACTCGTTTTTTATAAAACGGGAAACTGCTTCCGGCTTCGAGGGAATGCGTCGCAGCCGACACATGTCCCCGGTGCCCTCTGCGCGCTTGGCGCGCTCCGGTCGCGGCGGTTCCGATGTGAGTTTCCTACGCCGGGTCTTTTCCAATAAGCTCGTAAAGTTTCTCCATCGCGTCGTGAAGCCCGCCCGTTGCGTCGATTATTCCTTCTCGAACGGCTTCTTCGCCAATTAAAATTGTGCCGACATCTTGCGCCATGGTTTGCGTGTCCATCATCAGACCGTTTAGGCGGTCGTGGGAAATTCTTGAATGCTCCGTAATAAAATCCTGCACGCGCTCTTGGGTTTTGTTGAAATATTCATAGGTTTGCGGCGCGCCGACAAGGGTGCCGTTCATGCGAACGGGATGAATTGTCATGGTTGCCGACGGCGCGATGAAAGAAAATTGTGCGGAAACCGCAAGCGGCACGCCAATGGAATGCCCGCCGCCAAGAACAAGCGACACCGACGGCTTTCCCAAATGCGCAATAAGCTCGGCAAGCGCAAGCCCCGCCTCGACATCGCCACCCATTGTATTAAGCAAAACAAGCAATCCGTCCACTTCCGTGCTTTCCGCGCAGGTTACAAGTTGCGGAATAACGTGTTCATATTTTGTGGCCTTATTCGTCGGAGGCAGCAAAACATGCCCTTCAATTTGTCCGATTATCGTCAGAAATTGAATTACGCCGCGCGGGTTTGGTTTCGGCGGCGGCATAATTTCAGCCTGCGGCGGCGGATTTTGCGGCTTTTGCTCGTTCTGTTCGTTGTTTTCCTCGTTTTCCTGATTCGGCATATAAACGTCCATAAAAAAAACTCCCTGTATGCGTGATGAAATTAGGATTCACCGCAACAGGGGGTTTTATTCAATTTATGCCTCATGCTTATTCTTCACAAACCGCACAAGGTACGAACTCAACAAATTAATATCAATAGGCTTGGACATAAATCCCGAAAATCCGTTATTCAAAAACATCTCGGCTTGCCCCTTCACGGCGTTTGCCGTAAGCGCAACAATCGGCAACGTATATCCCATGCGCCGCAAAGCATTTGTTGTTTCAATGCCATCCATTCCGGGCATCATGTGGTCCATAAAAATCACATCGTATTCGTTGCCTTGCGTGATTTTGTCAATAGCTTCCTGCCCGCGCTCGCAAAGCTCGACGCTTAGCCCGAACGACTCAAGCATCGCCTCGGCTACATATAAATTCGTGTCAACATCGTCAACAACGAGGACTTTTCCGTAAGGCATCGCTTCGGGTTCGAATTCGAGTTCCTTCGTAACGAACCATTGTTGCGATTCGAAATTTTTCAAACTCGAGGCAAGCTCCGGGCCGATAACGTCCGTTCCCGACGCCCTTTGCGGCACGCGAACACTGGCACAGGTACCTACGCCCGGTTTGCTTTTAAGCTCGATTTTCGCGTTCATCATTTTCGCAAGGCTGTAAACGATGGGAAGCCCAAGCCCGGTTCCGCCGACAAAGGGCTTATCCTGCTCATGAAATCGAACATATTCGCTTCCGATTTCTTCGATTTGTTGAGTCGTCATTCCAAACCCGGTGTCGCTTATTTTTATAACAAGCCCGTCCTCGAATGACAGCGAAAACAGTATTTCGCCGGACTCGGTGTACTTGAAGGCATTTGTAAGCAAATTGTTTATAATTTGCCTGATGCGCAAATTATCGCCGACCAGCTTTACCGGTAAATTTGGGTCAATGTCCATTACAAAGGAAACGTTTTTGCGCTCGGAATAAATAAGATGCAACTGCGCCGCGTCGCCAACAAGGCTTGCGACATCGTATTCGGTATTAATAATAGGCATGTTGCCCGATTCTATTTTTGAAAAATCCAAAATATCGTTAACGATATTTAAGAGCGTTTTGGACGAACTGTAGATTTGCACAAGTGCCTCTTCGGTTTGATACGGCACAATTCTGTTTCGAAGCTGAATTTCCGTGATACCCATAACGGCTGTAATCGGCGTACGAATTTCGTGGCTCATGCGGGCAAGGAAGCGACTCTTGGCCAAATTATTTTCTTCTGCCTCAAGCGCAGCTTCAATCGGACGCAAATCGACCGCGTAACACGCGCAAAAAAATTGACCGCGCATCTGAACGAGGGTTGCCGAAACCTCGACAGGAATAATCGTTCCGCCGACCAAGTGATTCCACCGATGCCGAATAATTTTTTTCGTATCCAATACTTCATCGATGATGTGCATAATTTTTTCGGCGGACGGCGTCCCGCAGGGCTGGGTTTCCACGGAAAAATCGTAAAAATGCGCAAGGGCGGTTTCCTTGTTCGGTGCCTGCAAAAAATCGACCATGGCACGATTGCAATCGATAACCTTATAATCCGCAGTCCACAAATTAAACGGAAGCGGGATAGATTCAAACATAAGTTTTTGCGCCTCCATAACCTCACGCTCGCGGCGGGTGAAATTTAAAAGGTTAATTTGGTGCCGAACGCGCATTTCGATTACGGGTGGGTTGTACGGTTTGTAAATATAGTCAACCGCACCCAAAGAAAACCCCTGTACTTCGTCATCCGAGCCGACTTTTGCCGTCACGAAAATAACGGGGATATCCTTCGTTTCCTCATCACCTTTAAGCCGACGAATGACTTCAAAACCGTCAACCTCGGGCATCATTACGTCAAGCAAAATTAAATCCGGCTTTAAATTTTTCACCGTTCTCAGGCAGTTCGCGCCGTCGCGTTCGGCATAAACCTTGTAATCGCGGTTCAAAATATGCATTAGCGCGGTTATGTTCATGGCCTCGTCGTCTACTATTAATACGCTGTTCATTTTATCCCCCTTTCAATTTCGGCCTTCAATATCTGCAAAGTTTCCAGCGCGTCGGCAAAGTCGAAATTTTCAATTTGCTCCCGCAGTTTTTCGGCGTTGGGAATTTTGTGGAGATTAAAATTCATGCATTCGGTGTCTTGCGAGGCTAAAAGCGGCTCGAGCTCTTGTAAAAGCATGAGTGCCGCGTTATTGTCCGGTGGTGCGCCGTCTGCATCATCTTCGAGCATAACAGAAATTTCACCGATTTCACCAAGTACGCGCATCATTTCATTTTGAATCGTATCCATGAGCTTCGTCGAGGGCGTTTCTTTCCTCGATAAAACCTGCTCGACGCGACCGACCGACCGCGCGAGGGCTTGTTCGCAAATAAGCCCCGCGACACCTTTAAGCGTATGCGCCGCAAGAATCGCGTCGTCGATATCGCCTGCGTCTATGGCGTTTTTTATTTTTTCGAACCCGTTCGCGTGGTTTTTTACAAAATCGTGCCGCAATTTTTCCGCCAGCGCGTTCATGTCCTGCGTAGGATTTTTTGGTGCAGACCGGGCGGCGGCGATTTCATCCGGCGTATGTCTGTCCTTGATAAATTTTTGTAAAGTCGCGTTGAGATGCTTGGTTTGAATGGGTTTTGAAATGAAATCGTCAAAGCCGCTTTTAACAAATTCTTCGGCTTGACCGATTATTGCGTTCGCCGTCAGGGCGACAATCGGCGCGTCGTACCCCTTGTCGCGCAGGATTTTCATGGTTTCCATGCCGTTAAGCCCCGGCATCATATGGTCCATGAATATTATGTCAAAATTTTCGCCGCGTTTTACGCGCTCAATTGCCTCGTATCCGCTTGATGACGTTTCGATTTTCAAATCGTAAAACGACATAAGCCCCTCGGCAACATACAGGTTTGCGTCAACGTCGTCAACAATAAGCACGCTTCCGTAGGGCATGGACTCAGGCTCGAACGAGAATGTTTCAGTAGAAAACAACGAAAATTTTTCAAAATTTTGCAGGGATTCGGCGGTTTCTTTGCCGATTGCGTTTTCATTTGCACATCTTTTTTGCGGAATGTGTATCGCGATTTTTGTTCCCTTACCGACTTCGCTTTCGATTTTGACGTGACCGTCCATGAGCCGCAACAAATTATATACAATGGAAAGACCAAGACCCGTGCCATCGATGTTTCGATTTTCGTGTTCATGAAAGCGCGTGTATTCGCTGCTTTGCAGGATATAGAGCTGGCTTTTTGTCATTCCGAAGCCTGTGTCGGTTACGGTGATTTCAAGCATGATATGGTCGTCTTTTGTTTCATGCGGGCGCGATTGCCACGATAATTCTACAAATCCATGCTCGGTATATTTAAAAGCATTTGACAGCAGATTATTTAAAATTTGCTCGACGCGCAGTACATCTCCGATAAGATGCGAGGGCAAATTTGGGTCAACAATCAGTCGGAAGTCCAAATTTTTCGTATCGAGATAGTCCATGTTAAGGCGGGCGATGTCATTTATCGTGCTTGCGACGTCGTATTCCTTTGAAATCAGCTTCATTTTGCCCGCTTCGATTTTCGATAAATCCAATATATCGTTTACTATTCCCAAAAGCATGTTTGCAGAGCTGTTAATTTTTACAAAGGATTCTTTCATATTAAGCGGCAAGCCGGATTTTCGAAGCTCGATTTCCGAAATGCCCAGTACGGACGAAATCGGCGTACGGATTTCGTGGCTCATGCGCGCCAAAAAATCACTTTTCGCGCGGTTCGACGCCTCGGCAATTTCGACGCGCCTAAGCTCCTCCACGGCTTTTTCATGCAATTCCTGCTCGTGAAGTTTTAGCTCAAGCTCACGTTTTTCTTGCTCTGCTCGCTTTTCCTCGGAAATATCGCGCGTGTATTCAAGCACGGCAAAACCCTCATTGTGAGGAATGCGCATAAAAGTTGACTCCACAATGAATGGCGTACCGTCTGCGCGGGTGCAAATGTACTCATCAGTATATGAATATCCGTCGGTAAACGCCTTTGTCAGGTGGTATTTTACGATTTCCACAGATGTCGTTCCGTCGGGTTGAATCTCCGGCGCGAAGGAAAAAAATCCGTCCAAAAAGTCACTTTTTTTCGAAAAACCGAACATTTTCACCGCATTGTCGTTGCAACCGACGGGCTGATGATTTGTGTCGTAAAGAATAACCGTCATGGGCGTTGTATTGATTAAAAGCTGGGAACGCTCGACAACAAGCGAATTTGTTTTTTTTTCGTGCGCCGCTGAAATTTCGTTAAGCAATTTGCGAATTACAAACAAATAAATAAAGGCAACAATAATCGCCACGGTAACAAAATTTACCGCCGAAATTGCTAACCCGAGCTGTCCGTCTTGAACAATTCTGCTTGCAACAAAAAAGGACGCAAATAAACCTATTAGGACGAATAAACTTATCACAAAAACTGACCTTAGAGACAATTTCATTTTTGGGTCTTTTTGCAAAAAAAACACCGCCCGATGTTTGTGTGTACGCTTTTTAGTCTTCTATACACATCAGCTATTTTTCGCATTATATACTTAATCGGGAATTAAAACAAATGCACTAACAGTCCGCTCCGCAACTTCGGCTCGAACCAAGTCGATTTCGGTGGCATGATTTGATTTGCGTCGGCTACGGACATTAACTCGTCCATTGAGGTGGGGTGAAGGGCGAAGGCGACGGTCATTTCGCCGCTGTTTACGCGGGCTTCGAGGCCTTCGAGACCGCGTATTCCACCGACGAAGTCGATGCGCTTGTCGGCGCGAGGGTCGGTTATGCCGAGGATTGGCGCGAGAAGGGTGTTTTGCAGGACGGAGCAGTCCAGGTTTTCTATTGGGTCGGCGGAGGATGGGGGATTTTTTTTCGTCATGCGATGCCACTGTCCCTTTGTGTACATTCCTACTTCGAATTTTTGTGAGGGTTTGACGGGGGCGGCGGATTTTTCTACGTTCCATTCGAGGGTGAGTTTTTGCAGGAATTCGTCGAGCGAAAGACCGTTTAGGTCTTGTACTACGCGGTTGTAGTCTAAGATGGCGAGTTCGTCGTGGGGAAAAATTACGGCCAGGTAAAAGTTGTGTTCGGCGTTGGGGTCGGCGTTTGCGCCTGTGGACGTACGCGTCAATTCGTTACGTTTTTTTGCAACGATTGCAGCGGTGGCGTTACGGTGATGCCCGTCGGCGATGTACAGCGCGGGAATTTTTTCGAACGCCGCGACGAGCGCGTTTATCGTCGCCGTATCGTGTACAACCCAGAGTTCATGCCGAACGCCGTCCTCGGCGGTGAAATCGTATTCCGGCGCGTTTTTTACATATTTCGCCATGATTTCTTTTGGGGAATTCGCGCTTTGCGGGTCGCGATACGCCAAAAAAATCGGTCCCGTGTGCGCCTCGGTTGCTTCGACGTGGCGTACGCGGTCGGCTTCTTTGTCGGGGCGGGTGAATTCGTGGCGTTTTATTAGTCCGCGCTCGTATTCATCGGCGGAAACACAGGCGGCCAGGCCGGTTTGGCATTGACCGTAACCCGTTAAGCGGTAAATGTAGAGATTTGGAACATCGTCTTGTTGCATTGCCTCACGCATTAATTTTTGCAAATTTTCTTTTGCGCGAGCGTAAACTGCCGGGTCGTATTGGTCGGTTTCGGGGGGGAGGTCGATTTCCGCCTTGTCTACGCGCAAAAAAGAATACGGATTGCCCGTCGCCATTTGACGGGCTTCCTCCGTATTCATTACGTCGTATGGAAGGGCGGCAACGACCGCCGCAAGGTCACACTTCGGCCGCACGGCTTTGAATGGACGTACTGTTGCCATATTATATCACCCTTACGCTTATTATGTTGTCCAGTTTTGCGATTTCATCCGCGATATTGCCCAAATCGGGGCAGTCTATGTCCAAGATTGCGTATGAATAATCGCCCTTGCATTTCATCAGAAGGTTTGCGATATTGCTTGTGCGGTCGGCAATCATTGTTGTTACGGGGCTGATTACGTTGGGGAGATTTCGGTGGATTATGCAAATGCGCTTTTTGCCGACGTAGGGCAGTTCGCAATCAGGAAAATTTACGGAATTCTTTATGTTGCCGCAAAGGAGATATTCGCGAAGCTGTGACGCCGCCATTGTTGCGCAATTATCCTCGGATTCAGGGGTTGACGCGCCCAAATGCGGTATGGGAACAATGCGCTTGTGACCCAGCATTTTTTCGTTCGGGAAATCGGTTACGTAGCAGAAAACCGTGCCGTCGTCGATTGCCGCCAAAAGCGCGTCGTCGTCAACAAGCTCGGCGCGGGCGGAGTTTACGATTCGCACGCCTTTTTTGCACTTTGCAAACATTTCTGCGTTGAACATGCCCTTCGTGTCCTTGTTTACGGGAACGTGCAAAGAGATGTAGTCGCACTCTGCCAAAAGTGAGTCGAGGTCGGGGGCTTTTTTTACGCCGCGCGAGAGGTTCCATGCTGATTCGACGGAAACAAACGGGTCGTAGCCGATAACGTTCATGCCGAGCGAGCGGCACGCGTTTGCGACAAGAACGCCAATTGCGCCGAGTCCGACAACGCCGAGCGTTTTGCCCGAAATTTCCGGTCCGACGAATTCGGCTTTGCCTTTTTCAACTGTTTTTGCGACGCCGGTTTCGCCCTCAAGCCCTTGAACCCAGTTGATTCCGCCAACGATATCGCGCGAGGCAAGAAGCATTCCCGCAATCACGATTTCCTTTACGCCGTTCGCATTCGCGCCGGGCGTGTTGAACACAACGATGCCTTTTTCCGCACAGATATCGACGG
>JGI24703J35330_11748466_pt1 | contig 17016 bp, 21 predicted proteins | sample TergutNt197P1_FD_35330 | JGI IMG/M metagenome (IMG submission 35330) | reverse complement strand
CGAACGAGCGTTTTTCGGGTGATTTCCCCGAAAAATCGCGGTGAGTGAACCGTTTGCAAGGCATAGCAAAATAGAGCTTCCTACATGGAAATAGTATCATACTCGGGGGAAAATATGGATAGGAAAAAATCATCATCGGGGTTTGTGGGTTTTTTGATTGGTTTAATTTTGACGTTTGCGGTGGGGTTTATTGCGGTCGGGGTGTTTATGTTTATCAGCTCGATGGGGGAAGATGTGCAGGAAGTTGGATTTGTTTTAGCGAGTCCTGCGCCTGAACAAGTTCCCGAACAGGAGCGAGTTCCTGAGCCGATTCCTGAATTAACACCACAGCCTACACCTGAGCCAACGCCTGAGCCGGAGCCGAAACCATGGGAGCTTTTTACCCCGCATCCGCTTTTGGAAACAGACCCTGCTACATTTCCGCGATTTTCTTTTGAAAACAGGATTAACGAGTATATGACTCTATATCCGATTCATTTTGGAATGCCTGAGAATTATTCAAATGTGGTGGGGGTTACGACCTTTCGCGGGAATAATTTTCGTAATAATCCCACATGGGGAAATGTTGTTATCGAAGAAGAGCGTTTAGAAATTAGATATGAAATACGCACAGGCTCTCTTGGGCGATGGACCGGGGTGGGTTGGACGGGTCAACCGGCAATAGTTCAGTGGGATTTTGAAATCCAGCAGATGATGAACATTCACGAGCATTTTCGTTATAGAGAAGGGCTTGTGGAGGTTATTCAGGGCGCGATGGATGGGTTTGTGTATTTTTTTGAACTGGAAACAGGCGAGGAAACCCGCCCGCGACTTCATTTTAATGAGAATATAAAAGGCTCTGTTACTGTGGATGCAAGGGGATATCCCCTTTTGTACATTGGGCAGGGGGATAATATACATGGTGGGCGTTTCGGTTATTATATTTTTTGTTTAATTACATTTGATGAGCTGTTTTTTATTAATGGAATGGAAGCGATTGCGCCAAGGAGATGGGGAGCGTTTGATGCGAACCCGCTTTTTGACACGGAGACGGACCGCGTTATTATCGCTGGTGAAAACAGTGTAATCTATAGCGTGCTTCTTAACATAGATTTCGATAGGGCAGGGGGGACGATTTCTATAGACCCGCTGATTTCCCGATATTGGCATACAGGCAGTAGACGGCTTGGTACGGAAAATTCCCCTGCGGCATTTGGGCATTACTTATTTTTTGCGGATAATGCAGGATGGATTCAGTGCTTGGATTTGCGCACTTTAGAACCTGTTTGGGTTATGGACGCGGGTGATGATACCGATGCTACTTTGGTTTTGGAATGGGAAGAAGAGAATCAGCGGCTTGTAATTTATACAGCAACACAGGTGGATTTAGTTCGGCAAACAGGCTATGCCCACATACGAAAGCTGGATGCCGCGACGGGGGAAACTTTATGGCATCAGACCATACGATGCAGTTATAACACTGCCGTAAATGGCGGCGTTACGGCAACACCTGTTGTGGGTAAGCATGATATTTCTCATTTAGTAATTTTCTCCGTAGCCAGAACACTTGGGCGTGCGAGTAGTGGTACAGTTATTGCATTTTGCAAATCTACAGGCGATATTGTTTGGGAATTTCCCAAATCGGGTTTTGGTTGGAGTTCGCCCGTGGCTGTGTATACCGAGGACGGAACCAGTTATGTAATCGTTTCCGACTCAAATGGCAGAATGTATATGCTCCGTGGTGCAACAGGTGAAGAAACGTATCGCATAAATCTTGGCGGAAATGTAGAGGCTTCCCCTGCGGTTTTTGGAAATATGCTGGTAGTTGGAACACGAGGTCAGAGGATTTTTGGCATTGAGATAAGTTAAAATAAAGTTGAAAAAAAACAGTGGCCAAAATTGAGCCACTGTCTTTTTTTATTTCATTTATTTTAGCTAGATACCAGCCATTTTACGTTGTTGAGCTTCAATCATCTTTTTAACCATATAGCCCCCAACGGAACCGTTTTGGTAAGATGTAAGGTCGCCATTATATCCCTTAGAAAGAGGCACGCCTATTTCGTTTGCAACTTCATATTTGAAAGCATCTAAAGCGGCTTTAGCTTCAGGAACGGCTTTTTTATTTCTGGACACAACTATCTCTCCCCTCTATTGCGTTTTCATCCATGTTACGTAGCAATAACTTAAATTTATCTTTGCTACACAGATATTATTAGCCGAGAGGGAAAATGTATGCTGGTAATAAATGAATTTTAAACGCGCCCTAAATATTCACCTGTGCGAGTGTCGATTTTTACTTTTTCGCCCGCGCTTATAAATAGAGGTACTTTTATTGTCGCGCCTGTTTCTACAGTTGCGGGTTTTGTCGCGCCTTGTGCAGTGTCGCCTTTAAAGCCCGGCTCTGTTTCTGTTATTTCCAGCTCTACAAAAAGAGGCGGCTCTATGCCAAAAATTCTGCCATTGTGTACGAGAACTTGTACGGTTTCGTTTTCTTTAATGTAGGTTAAGCTATCGCCAATGTCATCGCCGTTCATTTCCAGCTGTTCAAAGCTTTCGTTGTCCATGAAAAAATATAATGTGCCGTCGTTGTAAAGATATTGCAAATCTCGGCGGTCTATATGTGCGCGAGACATTTTTTCTGTGGGGCGAAAAGTTTTTTCTACAGTCGCGCCGTTTTCCAAATTTTTCAAAGTTGAGCGAACAAATGCCGCTCCTTTCCCCGGCTTTACGTGCTGAAAGTCGATGATTGTATAAATACCGCCGTCCATTTCTATTGTAATGCCGTTTCTGAATTCTCCTGCTGAAATCATATTTTTAGTACCTCCTAAGTATTTTATGAATTTAAATCTTCTTCTTCCTGACAGCGTGGGCTTTGGTCTATGCGAACCGCCGCTGTTGTTATAACGCGCACAATATCTGCGTCAAATTGCTCTTGCAAAGCGGCAAGCTTTGCGTATAGTTTGCCCCTCGAAGTCACAATATATTTAGGCGGGCTGTTGTTAAGTGCGTAAGCGAGCCTGTCCATATCACAACGTTCGCATCTGCAAATGTCGGGCATGGCTTTGTAAACGTCTTCCATTTTGTTTTTAATAAGATTTTCCATGTAATTATGAACGTTTAAAGCTTCCATTAGTTACCCTCCTCAATTTCAAAATCAACCCTGCCTCCGCTAACGGTGGTGGTTAAATTTAATAAATCGCGTCCATTTGACAGCGTAACTGTACCCGAGGCAGAAGCTGTGCCTTGGGGCGTGAAGTTTATGCGATTAATCGCCGAATTGTGAGGATTAAATGAAGTTCCGACGAGATTAACGGTGTCAAAATAGACAGTGCGAATGGCATTGTAAGGATTGCGGTTGAACATTCTGTAGCGGTTTAACGATGGCTCAAATAAGATGTAAACCCTTCTCCCCTCCTGAATGGACCTGCGCTGTGCGTAGCGCATATCGGCTTGAAGCTCGACTGCGGCGTTATAAAGCATCTGGGAATCCCTATGTTCAGCAGACACACCCAGAACAACAGCACCTGCAATAATTGTAAGCACAGCAAGCGCGATAGTAAGCTCTATCAGGGTAACGCCCTTATTCATTTTAAATCCTCGAAAAATTTGCGCAAAATAATTCTCTCTATTACCCGCTTTGCGCGGACAAAAATAAAGTCTTTATCAGAAATAGGTTTTACCAAAATCGTGGTAATACGCGCATTCTTGCCTGCCCAAATATCGGAAAGCAATTGGTCGCCGATTATTACGGTATGTGCGGGTTTTGTGTCCATGGTTTGCATAGCGTATTTAATGCCGCGTGTTAGTGGTTTAATCGCGTTTGCAATACCCGGAAAGTTTAGATTTTCATTAAAATGCCCAAGTCGCTTATTTGTATTATTTGTAACAAGGCAAATACGAAAACCCATTCGCTGAAGTTTGTTTAAAAGAGCGGTTATTTTTGCCGAGGGCTGTTTTTCGTCGAAGCGTGTAAGCGTGTTGTCAATGTCGAATATTAGCCCACGAATGTTCTTTTTCCACAACTCGTCGTAGGGAATAAGAAAAACCGACTCGTAGTAATAATCGGGCGTAAGATATTTTACGTGCATTCCTCACCCCACTTAAATCTAAGACCTAGTCTGTAATACGAAACAACTCTACCATTTCTAGCCAGTGGTAGTCAAGAATATTTACAACAGAACGCGAGAGAACCCTTACAGAGCGGAGACAATTGCATTCAAACCAGCGTCCAATGCACATGCACACAGAGCATTCACCCATACAGCACTGGCAGGAACATAGGGTGCATAAATAATATTGTTGAGCCTGTGTTTGTACAATAATTTCAAGCCCGCCATTTGTAATCCTTACTGCTGAAACCCCTCGAAATCTGTCTTGCAGAGCTTCAAAATCCAAAACAAGTCCCCAAGTATGTAAATATTCGTTTTCGTCTAAATCATAAACAAAGCCGTTAGAAATCAGTCCGGTTCTTAAAAAATTTTCAAATACTTCATCAGAAAATACATCATCAGTAAGAGTAATATTGAACTGCGCGGTTAATTCTTTAATTAAATATAAAACCTGCTCGTTTCCTCCTATTGCAAGGTCGTGCAAGCCGTAAAAATCACTGTATCGCGCTGTAATATTTCTGCTGAGTGCCGTTACGGTTAAAACCGTTAGCAAAAGCGCGAGTACAAACAGCGTAATTGTTATTACCATTATGTACGCGTTGCCGCGAATTTTTTTCATATTTTTACACGCCAGTTAAATTTATCTTCTCCTATGCCGCATTGTATGGATGTCAGCCGCTCATAAAGATTTTTGGATGTTTCGCCTACTTCGCCGTCCCCTATTGTAATTTCTTTGTCTTGATAAATCAGCTTGTTTACCGGGGATACGACCACGGCGGTTCCCGTTCCAAAGGCTTCTTCAAGCTTGCCATCGGCGGCGTATTTTACAAGTTCATCTATGGCTATCGGGCGTTCTTCTACCGTTAGCCCTAAATCTTTGCACAGCGTAATTATACTATCGCGTGTTACACCTGCAAGAATGCTTTCGTTTAACGCAGGGGTAATTATTTTTCCATCAATTTTAAAGAAGATGTTCATTGTGCCTACTTCTTCAATGTATTTGCGCTCTATGCCGTCAAGCCACATCGCTTGACCACAGCCGCGTTTTTGGGCGCGGGCTAATGCCGCCATACTTGCGGCGTAGTTTCCGCCTGTTTTTGCGCGGCCTGTTCCGCCTGCAACGGCGCGGACATATTCATCCTCAACCAAAATGCCGACAGGTTTTAACGCGCCAAAATATGCATCGGCAGGTGACATGATTATTATAAACTGATACGATTTTGAAATTGAAACCCCCAAAAATGGGTCGTCTGCTATAAAAAACGGACGGATATACAGTGAACTGTTTTCCGACTCCGGTATCCAGTCTTCATCTGTTTTAACCAAGGTTTTTACTGCGTTTATATAATCCTCTTCGGGAAGCAGTGGCACACATACGCGCATATTTGAAACATTTGAACGGCGCGCATTCATTTCCGGACGGAATAAGAAGCATTCACCCTTCGCGTTTTTATATGCCTTCATGCCCTCGAATGTTTCCTGCCCATAATGCAAAACCGCGCACGCCGGAGAAAGCTCCAGATTTCCAAATGGAATTATTCTGGCATTATGCCAACCTTTTTCCTCAGTAAAATTCATTATAAACATGTGGTCGGTAAAATTTCTGCCAAAGCCCAGCGCACCCTGTGGTTTTTCTTTTGGGGTTTTCGTTCTGGTAATTTCTATTTTCATATGTTTCGCCTCCGAAAAGCCCATGAGCTATACTCACCAGCCAACCACGAAAATAGCTACGCTATTTTCGTTATCACCAAAAATTCTATCCTTTTGTCAGTATTGTGTCAATTTTAATTTTCCCCTTGCAATAGGATTTGTCCTGTGTTAATATTCTCGCCGTTGAACATGGTTCTAATTTATGGGAGGGTTCCCGAGTGGCCAAAGGGGGCAGACTGTAAATCTGTTGTCAGTGACTTCGAAGGTTCAAATCCTTCTCCTCCCACTTACTAAAGCCGCCTAAACCGAAATGGTTTAGGCGGCTTTCTTTTTTGCGAGGAAACTGCGCAAGTCGCTTTCTTGATTATTGTTAAAATTCGCTATATACTGATTCCTGTGAATATGTCTTATATATTGCTAGCTCATGGGCTTTTGGGAGTGAAATTTATTTTAGATTTTCTAAAAGATTGCGTACGACTGCTTATAAATAATACGCTTGCGCTGAAACGATTGTTTCTTGTTGCGGGGACAATTGCAGGGATGTCGTTATTTTTGTCTGTTGGAGTGACGGCGGCACTTTTAGTGCTTGCGGATAGCAGGGCTATGTTTGAAGGCGGCGACTTTAACAGTTTTGATGATGGCGAATATGATGATTTTCTGATTGCAATTCCCCCGCGTGATGAAGATGACGACGAGGGTTTTCTTCGTCCCCCTGCAAGGACGAATTTTTTGCTTATTGGGCTGGATTTGAATGTGCTTGCAGATGCTTTAATGGTGGGGACATTTTATCGCGATAGTGGGGATATTCATATAATGTCTATTCCCAGAGATATGATTGCGCGGCTTCCTGCGCACAGGATGGAGTATATGTCGAGTCATGGTCTTCGTCCGCCGAATACTTTGAAAATTAATGAACTGCGTGCATATGGCGGGCAGCTTCAGGGAATATATTTTGTGAAGGCGCAGCTTGCAGAGATGCTTGGCGTGGATTTTCATTACTATGTAGAAGTGGAGCTTTCCGCGTTCCGCCGAATTGTTGATGCAATCGGCGGGGTTTACATGGAAATTCCGCGGCGGCTTTTTTATCGCGACCCTACATCTAACCCGCCGCTTCTCATAGATATACCGGCGGGCTTGCAAAAACTTGACGGAAATATGGCAGAGGGCGTTGTGCGTTATCGTCAGTGGCCTATGGGCGATTTACAGCGAAACGAAATGCAAATGGAGTTTATGTCACAGTTAATAAAACAAGCGGCTACACGGGAAGCACTGCTTAATGACCCAATGGAAATTATTCGCATAGTTTTGGAAGACGTACGCACAAATGCAGGATTATCGGCGGTGAGATATATTCCGTTTATCCCGAATGTGGATATAGAAAGCGTTACGACTTTCACTATGCCCGGACATATAGGTATGGTAGGACCTCGCGAATTTTTTATTCCCGACGCAGAGCGTTTGCATGAGGTTATAGGGAATATCTTTTATGCAGATGTTGAGGCTTGATAAGAATTGTCAAACGCCGCTATATAAGCAGTTAGGCGATGCTATTTCGGCAAAGATAACCCAAGGGGAATTCTTGCCAAACGAAAGGCTTCCCGCGATAAGAACTCTGGCATTGGAGCTGGAGGTAAACAATACTACGATAATAAGCGCGTACAAATATCTGGAGCAAAGAAACGCAGTATACTCGATAACCGGAAGCGGAACGTATGTAAAGCCCACAGAAAATCCGATTCGGCAAGAACTGCCCAAGTTTACAGATTGCATAAATTTTGCTACGACTTCTACAGATTCGGAGCTTTTTCCGCTGAGGGATTTTAGAAATGCTTTCGACTCTGTGCTTGCGCGTGATGGCGCGAAGGCGTTTGATTATGCGGGTTGGCGGGGGTATGCACCGCTACGCGAAGTGATTTCTCAAATGCTTTTAAAATCCGAAATAATTTCTTCACCTAAGAATATACAGATTATTCCTGACACAAATACAGGGATTTCCTTGGTTGCAGACGCTCTGCTTGGCGCGGGCGACGCGGTAATTATTGAATCTCCTGCACCACAGCGCACGATGGCGATATTTGCCGCACGCGGGGTGAAAATTTTAGAAGTTCCGCTGGATAAAAACGGTTTGGACATGGAACAATTTTCTTTCCTTGCGGAAAAATACATGCCTAAATTATTTTTTTTAACGCCAACATACCAGAATCCAACAGGTTTATGTTATACTGAGCATACAAAAGAGAAAATTCTCGAACTTGCACACAAAATAAACGCATATATAATAGAAGAAGATAATTTTAGCGATTTTTACTATTTTGAAAAACCCAAGACTTTAAAAGCCGCTGATGTTCACGAACGTGTGATTTATATAAAAAGTTTTGATAAGGTTTTAACATCCGGCATTGCAGGTTTTATTGCATTCCCAAAAAAAATAAGAAATTTGCGTGATTCGGGCGGGGCATCGGGCTACATACAGCGAAGTCTCGACTATTATTTCAGAGATGATAAATTTGACGAACATTTGGCAAAAATGCGTGAAAACTATGCCGGAAGATATAATCGAGCCATAATGGCTACCGAAACATTTCTTTCGCCATATGCATCGTTTATAAAACCGAATGGCGGTTTAAGCTTATGGGTGACTCTAAAAGGAAAACATGGCAATTATATCGATAAATTTTCTAAACATAAGGTAATTGTATCGCCGGGAGATATGTTTTGGATAAAACCGTCGTTAAACAAAAGCTTTCGACTAAGTTTCGCAAGCGCGTCCGAGGACGAAATTTCAAGGGGCGTAGGAATCATAGCCTCCGTTTTAAACGACGGCTATTAATAAGGCAGGTGAGAACAGTGGCAGAGGGTGTACGGTTAATTATTGCGGCAAGCCAGCGCGATATGGTTTCTGCATTAAAAAATGCCTTGAGCGGAAAAACATATGTAGAATCGATTGTTACTGTGCCTCGTCCTGCTGACGCGGAAAATAAGCTAAACAGGTCAGGAATAAATGTACTAATCTGGGATATGGACGAATTTCCGCCCAATCATTCGTGGTCAAAGTCTGTGCAATCCAGATTTACGCTGTACACGCTATACACCTCGTTAAGTAGTGGAAAATATAATCTTTTGCCCCATACGGGTAATGATATATTTTTGCAAAAGCCTGCTGTTTTTACTCAAATAACTGAAGGTCGTTTTATTTCAACCGTTACCGACCATTTAACCACGATGGTAAAACGAAAAAATCCACCTAATATGCGGGAGCTAAATAAAATGCTGGGCGTTAGTGACAGGCCAAAAATCGTCGTAATAGGTTCTTCTACAGGCGGCACAAACGCTCTGGAAGACCTTATGAAAAGACTGCCGATGGATATACCGCCAATGGTTGTGGTTCAACATATGCCAAGCGGCTTTACAAAGCTGTTTGCCGATAGGCTTAACGGGCTTTATCCGCAGGAAATTCGCGAGGCACAATCAGGCGACTTTTTAATGCGCGGACGTGTGCTTATTGCCCCCGCAGACCGTCATATCAAGCTTACTTTGCAACAGGGTAAACTGGCAGTAGAATGCTATGTAGGAAATCGTATTCACGGCGTTATGCCTGCCGCAGATATTTTGTTTGAATCCGCTGCACAGCTTTTGGGCAACAATGCCGTGGGTGTAGTTTTAACGGGAATGGGCAATGACGGCGCGAAGGGTTTAAAGCAAATGAAGGCGGCGGGCTGTGTAACCATAGGTCAGGACGAAGCAAGCTGTGTTGTATACGGAATGCCAAAGGCGGCGAAAGATATAGGCGCGATAAGCGAAGAAATGCCGCTTCATAAAATTCCCGAAGCAATAATGCGTTTGTCGCGCAGTTAATGAAAAAAAGAATTTTATACAGCATGTGCTATGACATGCTTGAACAAAATCATATTGCTTTTAAAACTGAGGCAGGGCTTGCGATTTACTGCGAGGGAATGCCTTTGTGGATTATGCCTTTGCAAGGTCTGAGTTCGACCGATGCACGGCTTTTTTTTGAGGAATTTTTGCAAAATTTTTCTGGTGAATTAACCGATGAATTAATTGGAATTGTTGCGGAAAAAGATATTGCCCTTGCTTGCGTGGGCGATAAAAAATTTTCCGATAAAGAAATAATTGCGTATTACTTGGAAAAGGAAGTTTTTTGCAATGTATCGGGAGAGCTTAGGGCTGCTACGGCTTCCGATTCCGGGCTTGCTTTAGGGTGGATTAGCGATTTCTATGCCGAAACCCTTCATGCGGTTTTGCCCCAAAGTACTGCGCGTAAGGGCATTAGTAAGGCTTCTAATGTGAAATTATTTCTATGGTGGGACAATTGCCCCGTTGCTATGGGGATGATTTCCGAAACAGGGGAAACATGCCGCATGAACTTAATTTATACCGCGCCGAATTTCCGCGGAAGGGGTTATGGCAGGGCTTTGGTTTCGGCATTAGCACGCAGGGCTTTCGAGGCTTCTAAAGTGCCTATGCTTTACGCCGACTCTGCCAATTTTAAGGCCGTTGGGCTTTATAATTCTTTGGGATTCCGTGAAGCAGGAAGGCTTTTGGAGTTGACATTTTGATAAAAAATATGTTAGCGTGAATTCGGAAATGAGGTTAGGATTAAGGAGAGATTTTTGTGAAAAAATTATTTGTTATTTTATTTATCTTAATTGGTAGCGTAATACCCGTTTATGCGTCAGAGCAGTTTAGTTATCAGTTTACAGGCGAGGACGGCTCTTTAGAGGGCAGGGTTGTTAGCGATAATGGCGAAATCAGAATTTACGCGCTTAGAGAAAATGGAACATTTGCGATAATTAGGCATGAAAATGGTTCGTTTTATCGCGGCGCGACAGGCGATACTGTGGCAGAGCCAAATGAAATCGCCGCTTTTTTGCTTGCTTATGGCAATATATTAAATGATTCCGAAAAATATATTTTTAATTTTATGTACAGCTTGCCCGCGCCTATTCCTGCTAAAAAGGCCCAGTTGGATTGGCTGATTCATGGCGCGGGTGGTGAAGATATCGTGGGTCGTACAAGCCCTGCGGGGGTTTTAGAGCCATTAGATGAAACTGTAACAGGGCAGTTTAGCTATTTTTTCAGAAGCGAAGACGGTAATTTAGCGGGCAAAGTCACCGGAAATCATGGTGAAATAATTATTTATGCTTTGGACGAAACGGGGGCGTTTACCCCTGTGCAAGATGGTGATGTTTTTGAATTGGCATTCCATTTTACACAGCATTTTGCAACTATGACGAGGGTAGGGCATACCCATACTTTCCCGCATCCGTTAAGCGTGCTTTCTACAGAGGATTATCCTGTTTATGCGGGTTCTGACAGGATTATTACCTTCGGGTACGATGGTCAAAATACAGGCGGGATGATGCGCGCCGCTACCTTGGAGGGTATCACAAAATTTATTTCCGATTTGCAAAATACCCTTCCTGCACCTGCCGGGGGCATTCGGATTTTCATTAATGGAGAGCTTGTTGAAACAGATGTAGAGCCGATGATTGTAAGCGGGCGCACTATGGTTCCGCTTAGGGTGGTTGCGGAGGCTTTGGGTGTGGATGTGCGCTGGGATGACGAAACGCGCACGGTTTATATTATTGGGGAGGTGCAGTAATGAGGAGAGTTCTATTACTGATATCATGTTTAATGATTTTTGCCGCTTGCGGAAGTGTGGTGGAGGCAGAGGTTGAAAGCCGCGTGGAAGTTTCTGAACCTGAAATTATTGAAAATGAAGTCCATGAAAATCAAATTCCTGAAAATGAAATTCTTGAAAATGAAGTCCCTGAAAATGAAGTTCCTGAAATCATTCTCGAAGATATTGTACATGAAGAAAACACCTCCGAAGCCAATTATTATGCGGCTTACGAAGCTTTGTACCAAAACATTGCCGAGCCACTTATTGTAAAGGCTACAATTTTCCCTCAGTATGATTTTATTCGCCAAATAGGTGGCAATAGGGTGGAGCTTTCCATGCTTATTTCTCCGGGTTCGGAGAGCCATGGTTTCGAGCCTACACCGCGGGATATGCTGGCGATAGGTAATGCGGATTTATTGGTTCATATAGGAGGGCATAAAGATGAATGGGTACAGCCCATTTTATCTACAGTAAACAGGGAAGATATGCCTACAATTGCACTGCTTGACCTTGTGGAAACAATCGTGGTTCAGCACCATATGCTGTGCGACGAAGAGGACTGTGGCCATCTACATCACATTCCGCATCTTGACCATTACGACGAACATGTGTGGACCTGCCCGCGAAACGCAATTATCATCGTAGGCGAACTTGCAAATATTTTGGCAGAAAAAGACCCATCAAATGCAGAATATTTTCGTGCAAATGCCGAACGCTTAATCGCAGAACTTAGCGAAATAGACAGGGAGTTCGCCGAAGTTGTAGCAAATGCTTCGAGAAGAACTGTAGTTTTTGGCGATAGATTTCCGTTTCGGTATTTTATGCAAACCTACGGACTCACGTATCACTCGGCATTTGACGGATGTTGCGCAAGCATTCAGGTAAGCCCTGCGACAATTGCGTCGCTTGTAACCACGGTTCGTGCGGAAGAAATACCGATTGTCTTCCATATTGAACTCTCTAACAGGGAAATCGCTAATGTAATTGCAGAAGAGGCCGGAGCGAGAACTTTGGAGCTTCATTCGGCGCATAATATAAGCAGTGCGGATTTTAACGCGGGTGTTACCTATGTAGATATTATGCGGCAAAATATTATTAATTTACGTGAGGCATTGGCTTAAATGGCACTGATAAATTGTAAAAACGCATCTTTCGCCTACGAAAATAAAGTCGTTATCGAGGGACTGAATTTTAGCGTAGAGCAAGGTGAATATTTGTGCATTTTAGGCGAAAACGGTTCCGGAAAGACCACGCTTATGAAGGGCTTGCTTGGGCTTATGAAGCCGAAATCGGGCGAAATTTCCACCGGGGACGGCTTAAAGCCCACGCAAATCGGATATCTTCCACAGCAGACTGCCCAGAATGATTTCCCGGCAAGCGTGTACGAAGTCGTGATGTCGGGGCTTTTAAATAAGCGCGGAATCCGTCCGTTCTACTCGTGGAAGGAACACGAAATCGCCTCAGAAAACATGGAAAAATTAGGCATTATGCCATTGAAGAAAAAAAGTTTCAGTGAATTATCAGGTGGACAACAGCAGCGCGTTCTTTTGGCGCGTGCTTTGTGTGCCACGGAAAAACTCCTTTTGCTGGACGAACCGGTTAGCGGCTTAGACCCCATTGTTACTGCCGAACTTTATCAAACAATAGAAGAGCTTCGCCGTGATATGGGCATTGCTATTATCATGATTTCTCATGATGTGCGCTCCGGCGTGGATTATGCAAGCCACATTTTACACTTGCAAAACCGTCAAGTTTTCTTTGGCAGTGTTGAAGATTACAGAGAATCCGAAGTCGGACAGTACTTTCTTCGCGGAGGTGAGTTCAGGTGACGGAATTCTTTAATGAAGTATTCATGCTATTAGAGTTCGATTTTGTTACGCGGGCTTTAATTGTTGGGTTTTTCGTTTCCGTTTGCGCTGCTCTCCTTGGGGTTAGCCTCGTTTTAAAACGCTATGCCATGATTGGTACCGGGCTTAGCCATGTGGGTTTCGCCGCGATGGTTATTGCCGATGCACTTAGCATTGAGCAACTTTTATTGTCCATCCCCGTTGTTATCGCCACGGCTTTTTTACTGCTTAGGTTAAACGAAAGCAGTAAAGTCAAGGGCGATAGCGCGGTCGCGCTAATTTCTACCGGCGGCTTAGCCCTCGGAATTCTTGTTATGGGCATGACCACTGTTAGCACTCTGGATGTTTGTGACATTCTTTTCGGCAGAAATATTCTCACCATTCTGCGAACCGAAATGTACCTGAGCGTCGCGCTTTCTATTATCGTTATCTCGTTTTTCGTCCTGTTTTATAAGCAGCTTTTTGCTGTAACCCATGACGAAAACTTTGCAAAAGCCACCGGCACTAATGTTGAAATCTACAAAAGCCTGTTGGCTTTTTTAACCGCTATTACCGTGGTGCTTGGCATGAGGATGATGGGGGCATTACTTATTTCCAGCCTAACGCTTTTCCCCGCACTATCCGCAATGCGCATTTGCAAACATTTTCTTTCCGTCGTAATCGCTTCTGCTATTATCGGGATGTTCTGCTTTGTTGTAGGAATGGTATTCTCGCTGGGGTTGGACTTATCCCCCGGCGCAAGCATTATCGGTGTAAATTTAATTGTATTTATCGCACTAAGCGGCGTTTCGCTGGTGAAAAGAGGGATATAATATGAACCAAAAAGAACTGCGCAGACAAAAGGCCATGAAAAAAGCCAGAATTACTAAAATTATTATGATTGCCGTTTGTGCCATAATCGCGGGGGTGACAATAGGACTACTTGCCCTTGAGGCCTTGCAAGTTAGCGATGACAGGGTATTCGTAAATGCCGAAAATCATATCACTTTGCGCGGCGATGGCACATTTGTTGCGTTCCTCCCGCATAATACAAGGTTTTCCGGTACTTACGCTGAAACCTCTCCACTTAATGGCATCAAAACTCTAACCTTCAACTACCACGGCAGAATCAGTAGCGGACGAATCGACGGCGAGTTTCTTATAGCCCCCGATGCGTGGGACACTGCTTGCGCTCATGGTCATGGGCTGGTTTATAGACTTAGATAGTGGGGTGTATGAAATGAAAAAAATATTTATCATTTTTTTTATTGCGATAATTTTCGTGGCGTGTGGCGGAGTGGCTGAGGAAATATATGAGCCTGTTGAAATACCGATAATCGCAGAGGAGTCGGGTGTAACAGAAGAACCGGAAATTATTCTAATAGCGGCAGAAGGTGACGACATTTCGGAGCTTACTTCATTAGAGCTTGTGCGCAGAATGGGAGCGGGTTGGAATATCGGGAACTCGCTGGATGCACACTGGCACGATGCGCGTCCGTGGACTGCGATTAATCATCCAAACGACCAAGAGGTATTGTGGGGCAATCCGGTTACAACGTTTGAAATGCTGGAATTCGTAAGGGACGCAGGATTTAAAACCATACGAATTCCCATAACATGGTACATTCATACAGGGGAAGGCCCGGAGTATTTAATAGACGAGGCATGGATGGACAGGGTTCAGGAAGTTGTTGACTATGTAATGGAATTGGGGATGTTCGCAATAATAAACATTCACCATGATGATTACAGAAGGGGAAACGGCTGGTTGAGGCTTTATAATAATGACGGCGATGAACCCCGCCCGCTGGATGACGACGAAAAAGCAAAGCTGTATTCGCGCTTCACCCGCTTGTGGGAGCAAATTTCCGAGCGTTTTAAAAACTATGGCGAGTATTTGATTTTTGAGGGAATAAACGAGCCGCGAACAGTGGGTATGTATGGGCATTCGCTGGAAACATGGTTCGAGAAAGGCACTTTTTTGAACGAACTTCTGCAAGGTTTTGTTGATACCGTTCGTGCTTCCGGTGGTGCAAACGCAGACCGCCACCTGATGGTTACGCCGTATTTCGCAAGCGTTGGAATGAGTGCCGACGATGCTCAGGGCAGAATTTATGCCTTCGTTGACCCGGAAAACGGTCGTTTGCGGGTGAATGACCCCCGCGATAGGCTAATCGTTTCGCTTCACTACTACGAACCATGGGGCTTTGTTTACGCGCCCTCCGATTCTCAGTGGCATCATCCATATTTTGACTTGGAAGTGGGAAGCGTTTCCCATAATATCAGCACTGTTTTCAGAATCTTTGAAGAAAACTTCGTAGCCCACGGAATTCCCGTAATCATGGGCGAAACAGGCGCAATCACCAGAACCCTGCCAAGTGGCGAAAATAACGAAGCCGAGCGCGTAAAATGGGTGGATTACTTTGTAGGCGGTCTTTTTGAAATGGGGATTCCCACAATAATTTGGGACGACGGCGGGCATTTCGGTCTGCTGGACAGAAATAATCTCCAATGGATTTATCCCGACTTAGCAAATGCTCTCGTAGAGGCTTCCCGGAGGATGGAAAATTAATTTGTGGCGTATTACAATGAAATAAATATATCATTAATACAAAGTTGGAGGTTTTTATGTTGGGTTTACACATCATTATGCCGGTCATAGGCGCAACGGCTTTTTCAATTGGGGTTATTGTTTACCTAATTATCAGCAGCAAGGAGAGGATAGCAAAGGCTTCAGCGATAAGCCATAAATCCTTTGAGGAGCTTGCAGCAGAACTAAAACAAGAGCTTGCTGACATCAAAGAGAAATTTTCCTCAATGGAAAAGATGATGAAGGATGTATAATCTCATACAAAAAAGACAAGTCTTAGGGAACGTAAGGAAATAAATAACTTGGCTTGCCTTGGTCTTGCTGAGAAACATTTCTTCTGTTTCGATTACTGTAAAAGCATCCTTTCCTTTAATCTGCTCTTTAAAAATCTCGTGGGCATTTTCTATTTGACTGCGTACATCATGCCTAAAAAAATAATTACCTGCGGGGATAGTTATACAATTTTTATGTGTAAAATTTTTGGGCATTTCACCAAATCCAAGATATTCAACTCCATCGGGGGGCATTTGTCAAGGATAATTTTTTGGCTCAACGAAAAAGCCCGACAAAAAGGCTCATGATGCCTTATATATCGGGCTTTTTAATGGGGAAAATTATTTTTTTGCAAGTAGAGCTAAGAGTTTTTCATTTTCCTTGCGGAGCTGTTCATTTTCCGCTTGGAGGTGTTCAGCTTTTTTAACATTCATGTCATTAAAGTAAATTTCATCTTTTCTGCGTTGGTATGCTTGCCGTATGACCTTATCCTCGCTCTGCTTTGCTAATGCAGATACCGCCATAAAAATCTCCTCCTCGCTACAAGCGTTTTCAATTATCTCTTTGTTGTTTATTTCTTTTTGAGTAATGACCGATAACCATTTTGTAAACATAGTTTCCACGGTATCGTCAATACTTATGCTATTTGCCTTGTTTACAGCTTCTGCAAAGGCTTTCATATCAATATAGTGCAGTTCCATAGCATTTGTGAATACTACGTTATCTTCGCAATCCATTATTTTGCAAAGCCTATGGATTTTATCTTTTTTCACGCCCTCTTTTTCTTCAAGGGGCTTAACTGCGCCATTAGTAAAAGCAATGGCGATAGTTGGCAACTGCTCTGCATAATAAAGTGTACCCCTGCGTCAAGACACAAATTTAGAAATTTAATTGAAGTGCCAAGGTTTTTTTAATTCAGCAAACATATCTCGTATCCTGCGGACA
>JGI24703J35330_11748467_pt1 | contig 17046 bp, 16 predicted proteins | sample TergutNt197P1_FD_35330 | JGI IMG/M metagenome (IMG submission 35330) | reverse complement strand
TTGCCCGTCTGGAGTGGGGGTATCTCGACGAAGCCAAGCTCTTCAAGCGGACTGCTCGGCGACAAAGTCGCCGACACCTCCGCTCTCGCTTTGCAAAGCAAGAGTATCCCCCCCGCAAGGCGGGCTTTGCCCGTCTGGAGTGGGGGTATCTCGACGAAGCAAAGCTCCATCTTTTTTTGCTTGACGAATCTTAAAATCTATGATATAATAATAAATATGAAAATTTTATTTGATACACACACACATTCAAACTTATCTGATGGGGCTAACTCGCCCTCTGAAATGTTACGTGCCGCTAACAAACGCGGGCTAAAAGTTTTAGCACTGACTGACCATTTTGACCTACACAAAAATTTCCCGAAAGAACTTTCGATGTTTGATGGCGGTGGGCGCGAAAAATCATACCTCGCCTTATCTCGAACTAAGAAAGCAAGCCTTGAACTCGACTCGCCCGAAAACACTGCCACGATTTTCCTTAAAGGTGTCGAAATCGGGCAAGCACATCATTTCAAAGAATATGCCGAAAGCTGGCTTAATTCGCATGAATATGATATGATTCTCGGTTCGTGCCACATAATAAGGAATAAAGGCGACTTTTATCATATGGATTATTCTAAACCAGAGAACGCACCAGACACAGTCTTAAAACAATATTTTGAAGAATTGATTGAGTTATGTGAATGGTGTGGAGAGTTCAAAAAAACCAGCCCCAAAGGCGACAAAGCCTTTGATGTGTTAGCCCACTTGACATATCCGCTAAGGTATATGAAAGCAAAGGGGGTTGACGCTTCGGTAAACGAGCATTTAAAGGCAATTGATACCCTATTTGAAATCATGGTCAAACACGAAATTGCACTTGAAATCAATACGCAAACTTATCTTCAAAGTATCATTTGCCCCGAACTCACTCAAGTCAAGCGTTTTCGTGAGTTTGGGGGAAAGCTAATCACAATCGGTTCTGATGCACATAACGCAGATACCTTAGCTCAAGGATTAAATCACGGAATCAAAATCGCAAAAGCCGCCGGATTCAACGAATGTGTTTATTATGAAGAGCGTCAACCTAAATCGATTCAAATCTAATAGAAAGAAGACACACGAATATGGAAAACAACGTAACAGCAATTATCAGAGTAAAAGTAAAACCCGAAACCAAACATGGATACAAAGAAATAGCAAAAATCATCTCCGAATTTAGAGAAGTTGAAGCTGTTTATCTTATGAGCGGAGAATATGATTTTGTGGTAATGGCGAACGGCGAAAATCTAAGACAAGTAGGGCGATTCGTCAGCGAGAAGCTATCAATCATCACTGGCGTATTAAGCGTATCAAGTGCGTTCGTGATGGAGCGTTATAAACACGGTGGCGAAATTCTATCTGTAGTAGAAGAAAATGACGACCGAAGTTTATTTAATGTATAAGGGGGCAATATGGATTATAATAAAATCCTTTCAGAGCGTTCTAAAAATCTACAGCCCTCTGGAATCAGGAAGTTTTTTGACATCGCAGCGGGTGTGCCAGACATAATCTCGCTTTCGGTAGGCGAACCCGACTTCAAGACACCGTACCCGATTAGGAAAGAAGCAATTCGCATACTCGAAAAAGGTAAGACGAATTATACCGGAAACTCAGGGCTTTCACCTTTAAAAGCAGCTGTTTCTGATTATTTCAAACGAACCATCAACTGTAACTATGACCCTGAGGGCGAAATCGTAATAACGGTAGGTGGTTCAGAAGCGATTGACATCAGCATTCGTGCGCTGGTAAACTACGGTGACGAGGTGATTATCCCTGAACCGTGTTTCGTTTCATATTCTCCGATTGTTGAGCTTACTGGCGGAGTAGCAATCCCAGCAGTAACACGAGCTGAAGACAACTTTAAGCTAACACCCGAAATCCTAAAACCTCTAATTACGGACAAGACTAAAGCTCTAATCCTATCATTTCCAAACAACCCGACTGGGGCTGTAATGCGACGAGATGAGCTTGAAGCTGTTGCCAAGCTCTTACGTGGAACTAATATAATCGTCCTCTCAGACGAAATTTATTCCGAACTAACATATGGTGAACCTCACGTGTCGATTGCACAAATCGACGGTATGTACGAACGTACTATTGTCGTAAACGGGTTCAGCAAAGCATTTGCTATGACTGGGTGGAGATTAGGGTTTGTAGCCGCCCCCGCTCCGATTACTGAACAGATTCTAAAAATCCATCAATACGCAATTATGTGTAGCCCGACTGTTAGCCAATACGCTGCGATTACTGCACTAGGCGAAGAATGCCTGTCCGAAGTTAGAACAATGGCGGCAGAATACGACAATCGACGCAAATTCGTACTAAAACGCCTAAGAGAAATCGGGTTGGATTGTTTTACACCAGAAGGTGCATTTTACGTATTTCCATGTATTAAATCGTCTAAAATGTCTTCCAAAGAATTTTGCACAAGGCTTATTCATGAGAAAAGCGTTGCAGTAGTCCCCGGAGACGCTTTCGGCGAATCTGGCGAGGGTTTTGTGCGTATTTCTTATGCGTATTCGATGAAACACTTAACAACTGCTTTAGCTCGGATTGAAGAATTTTTGAAAAGGGAATGAAAAATCTATTGAAGAAATGCAGAAGAACGCCACGCTTGCTAAATGAACCCACATAAATTAAAGCGGAGAATATATATTCTCCGCTTTAATTTGTGTACAATCACGCAATTTGGCTTGACAAAATATTTGTTTTATGGTATACTGTACTATAATCAGTTAAGTTGAAAATGCTTTGCATTTTTAACTCGCTATATAAATGCGTAATGACTAAAAAGCGAGGTTATAAAGTATGACACAACAAGAGTTCAAGAGTTATGCTCGTGGAATTGCCAACAGTACCTTAAAACTCGAGCGCAAGGAAATCACCCCTGAACAGCACGCACTTGATATGCGTGTTCTTTTAGGAGAAGATGTGTTTGAGGAAGCACAAGAAATCATAAACAAGCACAAAACGAACACAAAAAAACAATAGGGATGTAAATCATGAACGAAAATAATACAAACAGCAACTCACCAGAATTAGAAGAAATATCAGAAACCACAACAATCATTATGCCTGATGTGGAGACGGCTAAACTCCACCCAAGCGAAAATCTGCTACAAGTCGACATTGAAAAAGAAATGAAAACCTCTTTCCTCGAATACTCGATGTCAGTAATCGTAGCGAGAGCTTTGCCAGATGTGCGCGATGGTCTTAAACCGGTTCACCGCAGAATTTTGTACACTCAGTTTGAAGAAGGTTTAACTCATGACAAACCGTTCAGCAAGTGTGCAAAAACCGTTGGTGCTGTTCTTGGTTCGTATCACCCGCATGGCGACCAGAGTGTATATGACGCATTAGTCCGCATGACGCAGGACTTTTCTTTGCGTTACCCGTTAATAGAAGGTCACGGTAACTTTGGTTCAATCGGAGGCGATGCCCCAGCTGCTTATCGTTATACTGAATCTCGATTAGCACGTATTTCAGCCGAAATGCTCGCCGATATTAACAAAGAAACGGTTGACTATGTTCCAAACTATGATGATACAAAAAAAGAACCTGCGACGCTTCCGTGTAGATTTCCGAACCTACTCGTAAACGGTTCAACTGGAATCGCAGTTGGTATGGCAACAAACATTCCTCCACATAACCTTAGTGAAGTAATAGATGCTTTGCAGCTAATGCTGTTGTCAGATGAAGAAATTCCTCTCGATATGTTGATGACTGTGATTAAAGGGCCCGACTTCCCGACGGGTGGTGTGATTATGGGGCATTCTGGCATTCGTTCGGCGTATTATACCGGGCGTGGCAAAATCACACTTAGAGGCAAAGCAGAAATCGAAGAAAAAGGCAATCATCAGCGGATTGTAATCACCGAAATTCCGTATATGGTGAATATGTCAAAACTGCTCCAAACTATAGATATGCTTGTTAAAGAAAAGCGCCTTGAAGGAGTCAGTTTATGTCGTGATGAGTCTGACCGTAACGGCATGAAAATCGTAATCGAACTAAAGCGTGATGCAAACGCTAGCGTGATTTTGAGCAAGCTGTACAGCTTTTCACAATTACAAGAAACAATCGGCGTGATTATGCTTGCTTTGGTGAACGGTGAACCAAAAATCTTGAACTTGAAACAAATGCTACAGCATTATATCGAGTATCAAGAAAGCGTCGTCACTCGCAGAACTCAGTTTGACTTAAAGAAAGCACAAGCACGCGCTCATATCCTTGAGGGCTTTATCGTTGTAATCGATAATCTTGATGAAGTTATTGCGATTATCCGCAGTTCTGACGACCCAGCTCACGCCAAAAGCAGATTGATTGAGCGATTCGGGCTTACCGATATTCAAGCTGAAGCGATTGCACAAATGCGGATTATTCAGTTGACTAAACTTGGGCGGAAAGACATTGAAGAAGAACTCGCTGCACTAAACATAAAAATCGGCGAATTTACCGATTTACTCGCTGACAAAAAAGCAATCCGCAAAGTTGTATCGGATGAGCTTGATGTAATCCGCACTAAATTCTGTGCTAAAGATGGTCGCCGAACCGCAATCGAAGCTGTGAGTGGCGAAGTCGATATAGAAGACCTAATTCCAGTAGAAGAAAGTGTTTTGACTTTTACCAACTTAGGTTACATCAAACGCCAGCCTGTAGAAGCCTACAATCTACAAAAACGTGGTGGGCGTGGTGTGTCTGGGATGAAACAACGTGATGAAGACTTTGTAGAATCGTTATTCATAGCCTCCTCACATGATTACATTCTGTTCGTGACTAACCTCGGCAATATGTACCGCCTAAAATGTTATGAAGTTCCAGAAGGCTCAAAACAATCACGAGGAACCAATATCGTGAACCTCTTCCAACTTCACCCAGAAGAGCGTATTACGGCTATGCTAAAAACGTCTGACTTTGCGGAGGGGAAATATTTCATCTGCGTGACTAAAAACGGCAGAATCAAACGCAGTGCGTTATCATTATTCAAAAACATTCGCAAAAACGGATTACGTGCGATTAACTTGCTTGAGGGTGATGAAATCGTATCGGCACACTTAACCGAAGGCGACAGCTCAGTAATCATTGCTACTAAAAACGGCAGAGCTATTCACTTTGATGAAAGCATTGTGCGCTCTCAAGGGCGTGTTGCATCTGGCGTTCGTGCAATCAAGTTCCGCAACGATTATGGAGACGACAAAATAGATTGTGTGGTTGGTGCCGCTAAAGTGTATGACGAAAACTCGACTATACTAACAGTCAGCGAAAAAGGGTTCGGTAGGCGTTCTAACTTGGCGAGTTATGCCAAGAAAAATCGTGGCGGATTCGGGCTTTTGAACTACCGCCCAGACGAAGAACGTGGTCACGTCTGCGGAATCAAAACTCTGTACGCTGATGATGACGTGATTTTAATCAACGATGAAGGTATAATTATTCGCATTCGTTCCAACGACATTCGCACAATGGGTAGATACGGAAAAGGCGTACGTGTCATGCGAATTTCGGAAACTGGTAGGGTTGTGACATTTACTCGCACCGAACATGACGATTCTGCCGAATTAGAAGAAGTCGAACAAGCGGATGAAGCGGAGATTTTAGCAGCAGAAGCTATGGAAAAAGCCGAAGTTGTCGAACCAGAACCTGAACCTGAATTAGAAGATGAGGTCGAAATCGAAGACTCAGAAGCACTCACTGATGCTGAAAACACCGAAAAATAAAGGAAAAACTAAATTGAAAAATCAAAACAAGAAATTTTATATAACCACTCCGATTTATTACCCGTCTGGAAATCCGCATATCGGACATTGTTACACCACTGTTGCGTGTGACACAATCGCTCGTTATAAACGGTGGCAAGGTTATGATGTCATGTTCGCAACAGGAACAGACGAGCATGGCATGAAAATTGAAGAATCGGCAGCAAAAGCGGGAAATTCTCCTCAAGAATATGTTGACGAAATCGCTACACGGTTCAAAAAACTTTGGGCTTATATGAACGTCAGTTATGACCGATTCATCCGCACGACCGATGAGCATCACAAATCATCAGTTCAGAAGATTTTTACCGCACTACACGACAAAGGTTTTATCTATAAAGGTGAATATTCAGGCAAATACTGTGTTCCAGACGAGTCATTTTGGACACAGTCACAATTAGTAGACGGCAAATGCCCCGAATGCGGGCGTGACGTAATCGACGCTAAAGAAGAGGCGTATTTTATGAAAATGGAGCCGTTCGCTAAACGTATAGAAGAAATTCTCACTAGTACTGATTATCTCCAGCCGTCTGTTCGTGTGAACGAAATGGTGAACAATTTCATCAAACCGGGGCTGGAAGACTTGTGCGTTTCTCGAACAACTTTTAAGTGGGGCGTTCCAGTCCCGTTTGACCAGTCACACGTGGTGTATGTTTGGATTGACGCTCTCACTAACTATATCACACTTTTGGGATACGAGAACGACGCTCACAACGATTTCGACAAGTACTGGTGTGATATGAGCGAAGGCAATGTAAGGTTTCATATGACTGCAAAAGAAATCGTGCGTTTTCATTCGATTATCTGGCCCGCAATTCTTATGGCGCTTGACTTGCCACTCCCTACTAAACTATATTCACACGGTTGGATAAACTTCGATGGCAAGAAAATGGGCAAAAGCACTGGAAATATCATAGACCCATTTGTTTTAGGCGAACGGTTCGGGATAGATGCGGTACGTTATCAGATTTTAAGAGAGATGCCGTTTTCGGGCGACTTTGATTTTAATAACGAACTTATGCTAACCCGAATCAATACAGATTTAGCGAATGACCTTGGTAACTTAGTTTCAAGAACAGTTGCTATGGTAATCAAATATTTTGGCGGAACTCTACCAGAAGAACAAACTGCCGATGACAGCCTTGACACTGAACTAATATCCATGGCTTCAGGAATTAGAGCTAAGGTTGATGAGTTAATCGAAACACCGCAATTATCTGCTGCTTTATCCGAAATCTTTACCGTAATTTCAAGGGCAAATAAGTATATTGACGAAACCACTCCATGGATTTTAGCAAAAGACGATTCTAACAAACCACGACTTGCACGTGTGCTATACAACCTCCTCGAAACGGTAAGAATTTGTTCGTCTTTACTGTCTGCTTTTATGCCGACTTCTATGCCCAAAGTGTTCGCACAAATCGGATGTTGTGATGAGGGCGAGGCTGTAAACGAACATCTTGTGTCTTACGAAAGTGCTGAAGAGTGGGGAGTTTTTCCCGCAACAATTACTGTCACTAAAGGCGAGATTATATTCCCACGATTTGATGTTAGCAAAGAGCTTATGCTCGATTAGGGCTGTTGAATAGACCTCTACAAAACTCCGCTGGTGGAGTCTAATAATTGCTTGTTACCTGTTTGTTCCAAAAACTTTCAAAAATTGTTGACAAAACAATTTTTATGTGTTATAATTACCATAAACCTACTTCTAAAACAAAAAATAAATTTGCCAAAAGCAGTCGATATGGATTGAACTTATTCATATCGACTGCCCTTAACAAGAAAGGATGAAACAATTATATGAAAATAAGAAAAACTTTTTTCAAAAGAATCGTTGCCTCTGCTTTAGTTGTCGTTTTAACAACAAGTGTTTTTGCTATGCCTTCGCCTACAACAACACAACCGCTATCACCAGACGAAGAATTCTGTCAATACGAGTTAATAGCACGTGGTTTTGTTGATGAAATCGATGTTGTTTGTGAAATTAGAGACGAATGGAATGCGTTTGTCGATAGCCTTAGCGAAAATGAAATCAACGAAATTCTCGCTGGTGGCGATTTTCCTGCTCACACCCCAGAACTCCCACCAATGACTGAAGTTCAAGCACTTGGAATGTCGGATAGTAGCATGATTGGCTTACATTTTACTGTTTACGACGCTGACGGTGAATATGTTGAGTCTGGCTCAATGCCCACAAGTGATGATATGATTGCACCTATGTCAACTTTGCTTCCTATAATTGCTGCTGGTTCGTCAATGGTTATTCGCCCTAGCGGTTCAGAACCAGCAGGTTGGCGTGTTAGTAACGGCGACTGGTTCGGTTTTGCTTACAGCCTCGCATCGTCAAGAACCACACGCCCTGAATTACGTAACACAACCAATGGCGTTCCGGGGCGTTCGGCTGATACTGGATTCGGTCAAAATACTGGTACACACTTTGGATACTCTGCACCGGTGTCGGGTGTTAGCGGCATAACATCATACTCTGTTATGTTGCACAATTTAAGTTCAACATCAGCACGTGTGACTGATTTCAGAGTTGCTTACCACTCTAATGTGAACGATGCACTTGCATGGGTTCGTAGACATCGCCCGCCTAATGTGTGGCCAACACGATAATTTTTACTTTTATACGATGGAGTAGGCTTACTTTCAACACGCTTTCAACTCGCTAACCAAAAATATACCCCCTCTGAACTAAAATTCAGAGGGGGTAATTTAGTAGTTATTCACCAAAGTTAAGACGGGTTAGTGTTTCTTGATTTACTGCCACGAGAAATTCCTCAAGAGTAGGTTTTCTACCGTTCCAGCGTTGCCAAAATGCTTCATCGCCACGATTTTTATAAGCGATGTCGATTGCGGCAATCATATCCCGACGCACTTCCTCCACTGACACACCCTCGCGCAATGCAACTTTTTCTATTAGCTTTACAGCTTTTGATTTTTTCATAGCATACCTTTCATCAATTGTTTTCTGCGTATATAACCATTATAGTCAATACATTTGATTTTGTCAAGAGAAATCATCAATATATTTGCTGATATTTTGAAAATCAAGGAGTATAATTATATAAACAAGTAAAATTATACGAGGTGAAAACTATGTTTGACGATTTTTTCTACAGCCGTCTAACTCAACTGAGAATAAATAAAGCTGTTTCGCAACGTGAAATGAGCCTGTCAATGGGACAAAGCGAGGGTTACATGACAAAAATCGAAAGTAAGGTGTCGTTGCCGTCTATGACGGTTTTCTTTTACATCTGCGAGTATTTTGGTATTACTCCTCGAGACTTCTTTGACGATTCGCAAAAAAATCCCGAATTGATTCAAAAGGCGATTGATGGACTAAAGCAACTCGATGATTCCGATATGCAGTTAATTCTTAACCATATAAATAGGTTGCAGAAAAAATGAATTAGAAGAAGATGTACAGCTTTAGAATAATAACTTACGCCTCCATCATAATGCAAGTAAATTTTACTTAATATTTTTCTTGTATATATAATTTCGTATATAGTGTATAATTATAAGTACAAAGGAGATTGTAACTATGTTTGAAATTAAAAAGCCAAGTTCTTCTAATAAAACAATTGGAATGCCTGATAATCTTATTCAGAGTTTAGAAAAACTCGCTACAAAAAACGACATATCTTTTAATCAACTTGTTGTGCAGTGTTGTGAGTATGCTTTAGGTGAAATGAAAAAAGACAAAGATTAAATTATACCCCCTCCGAACTTAAAACTCGTAGGGGGTTAATTTGTAGCTATACTTGATTAAACTCTCTATACCGTAGAATTAAAGATATGCAAAACACAACAATCCCCACGCCCGGAGTGACCTTTTCGGACGGCTCGACGTTCGGCAATGACAGCATCAGTATTGATATTTATAAGCCTCGTTACCAAAACAATTGTAGTTATATTGCACTGATCGCAAGTAACAAGCTCAACCGAATGTATCGCTTTCGTACAGGTACAGCTTGCAATCGGATTATTGCAACCACTACAAAGCACTGGACAAGTGCAATTTGCAGCTGGGTTTCCGCAAACATCACAATTTGTAGAACCGCCGCCATCAGTCGGGAATTCGATGATTCTGATTCCAGTCACCACAAAATCTTGGCCTTGGTCTGGTCGAGGTCCTGGGCTTCCGCCAGCACCACCGAACCTGTATCGCAGAATGTTCTGGCTTATATGAGTCGCTATCTGCTCGTGTGTGGCAGTGTGGGTGAGGTTAAAATCAGCGTTAGTAGCGGTACTTGTTTGAACTAAAATATCACCAGCAGTTCCAGCGGTAGGTTCAAGTGGACCAGAAACCGCCCTAAAGAACATATCGTGTGGACCCGCTCCCATAATTACTCTTCCCGAAAGTTCAAATCGGTATGAATAACCTGGGCGAGTGTTTAGCTGTTGCAAAATTATATCAACCCCTTGTGACGTTCCGCCACGGTTAGTAATCGTGATTGTTCTGTTTGGTGCTGTTCCCGAAACCGCTCTGTTAGCACCATGGCTCCTGAGTAGGGAGTGTGTACTCTGTTGCCCTGAACCTTGACCACCGAACAAACCTAAACTGTCATCAATTTGCATACAATAAAGCGGACAGTCACAAAGATGCGGAAGATTATCACACATAGGGCATCTTTGAGGGCAGGTGCAAGGGCGATTGTTACAATCAGGACACGGCGGGCATACACACGGATTTACATTACAGTCTGGACAGCAGATACATACAACAGCACCGCAACCATCGCACGGGCATACGCATGGGAAAGCATCACAGTCAGGGCAATTAGGCGGAGGGTCGATATGCCTAAAATTCCCTGGAATTTGCGAAATCGGCACTGGTTGATGGGTTGGATGTTGCCTCAGATGACCAGCCGCCGCAAAGACTAAATTTGCGTTATAGTCAATTGCACCTTCGGTATGCTGATAATTCGGACCACGCATTACATTGATGAATTGTCGCCCGTTACCAGGACCGCCGATTAATCCACCAGTAAGCAGGTTTGCAGGCGGAAGATTGTCGTTATGTGCATTCCAGCTGATTGTGTTAGTACTCGCCGCTCTATGATGGATTCTTAGTGCGTTAGATACACCTGCCTGCATATTGTTATACGTTGGCGTTCCAGTACCAATCGTTGGATAACCGAGAACAAACGAGGTATTGTAGGAATTTTGACCGAGTATAAAATCCATCTGACCACGTGCCCAAGTCGAACGCACACCAGAACGCCCACTTCCGTGGAGGTTATCCCATGCAAGCCCTAAACCTTGCATTCCAGCACTCATACGGGCGTTACCCCAGTTATCGAAAATATGATATGTGTTTGGTGAGTTCACCCAGCTACCAAAACGTGAATTAACCGCAGCAGTATCTCCACGCAAAACACCAACAAGAGGCCAAACATCATCCCAAACATAAGGCCAGTTTGAGTGAGCGACAGATGCACTAGTTCTATAAGAATTATTACCTGTTGCAATCACAAGCATTTCGCCCGCAAGTGCCATTTTATCTTCCCAACGTGAAGAGTGATAGAACGGCGAATGTCCCCGTATAGCAACCCCTCTATGAGAAGCTGTGTTCGCCCATGCAAATAATTCACGAGCATATGCCAAATCAACTGGGTTACCCGAAACAGCATAGTTGATTGCTAAAAAAGCCGCCGCCATTGCAACTTGGTCAGTGCCAGGGTTTTGTGAAGTCAGATTTGTCACCCACGCCCTTCTACGAGCACCTTGTTGAGTTCCAGTTTGCAGATGAGGAGCTCCCCAAAATCCATGGTCATTAGCATTAGGAACATCATCATTCCCTCTTGCCACTTGGTACGCATAAGCAATAATTGTTCCACTCGGATTACGGATTATACAACGTCTTACATATTCAGCGAAATGATTAAGTATACGCTGTGCATGAGGCATTGAACCTATACGCTCAAACTCCGCACGATATTCTTGCACTGACCAGCCAAGAGTAACTCCTCCAAAAAGAATTGGTAGATTAAACTTGATATGGTCACCCGCATCATGGAAACCGCCCGATAAATCGAGAGTAGACGGCATACCAGGGATACTACCTTCAAACACTACATCCGAAAGCGGGATGTTCATGTCTTGTAAGTGGCAATTCTGCCTCCAAGCAAAAGCCGAACGTGTCTCAACATCAGGACCACACATATTTGCATCAAAGAAATATAACGCTAGCTGTAATAGATGTGCATAGTTAGCTTCAGTCGAGGACAACGGGTTAATCCCCATAACATCATCAAAAGTCACCGTATTAGTAGACGAGGCTTCAGACCAGCCCTCGTTTCCTCTTGATTCTGTAGCAGTTACCTCAACAATCTTGGTTGGTAGCGTTGAAACCACCATCGCAATCGTCAGAAAAACTGTGATTGCTTTCTTGAACCAGTGTTTAGTTTTCATAGAACTTTTCCTCCTTCATATGTTGACCTCCACGGAAACCCACGCACGGCGGATTTTCATCAAATTTGTCGCCATACTGCGTTGAACTTTTTTGAAAGAACATACAGTCTTACCGCAAAAATTCGCCTTGTCTGACGAAAAATTTTCTACAAAACTCCACTCATACGGAGTTTCCGTGGAGGTCTATTTTTGTGCAGGGGCGAACCCAGTTCACCTCTACATTAGACCTACCTATCAACTGACAACCGCTTTTCGAAACAAAATCGCACCAGTAAACGGATTAAATATCAACCCTTCGATATGTCTGCGTACAAAAAAATGTTCAGATGCAAACGCAAGTGGCGAAAATTGTGCTGTTTGCAGAATTTCCTGTTCGGCTTTGCGGAAATATTCGCTTGAACGTGTTTCGTCGCCAGACGCTCGTGCTAACCTCATATATTCGCCTGCCGTTTCGTTTTGACGAACAACTTGTCGCAAAATTGACGATTTGCTCGCATAAGTCGCCGAAACCCCCTTAAACGCTATATCAAAATCGCCACTATTGTATCTTCTTATAAACTCATCTTGACTTAGCGGGACTATGTTGCAAAACAGCGATAATTGGCTTTGCCATTGTTGATTAATCGCACCAACAAAATCCAAAATACGGTCGTTTTCGGTTCTGACTGGTACTATTACCACTGGGCGACTCTCGGCGACTATTCTTGAAACGCTGTTAAAAAGCTCACGCGCTTTGTCTGAATCATGAGAGAGCGTTCGTTTCCTGAAATCGCTCGTTCCCTCTGAACTTTCCAATTCTTCTGAGATACCGCCCTCAAGAACTCTGCCTAAGCGAACACTCGCCGGGAATAATGAATCAGCCGCATTAAATCCGAATCCATCGACATCAATCACAGAAAGGTTGACCGCATACGTCAACGCAAGCCGCAAGTTTTCATTTGCAAACATTCCATCTACATTAAAACTAAGCCCCCAGACGGTGTTTTCGCTTTCTACATAGTTAAGCGAATTGTCGCCTTTTAGAATTGATGCGTTTTCGCCACTTACAACAATACAATCGGTGTTACCAGCCGCAAAAACCGCAAAAGGACCACCGTTTCTATCCATAAAAAAGTCAATTCCTCTAGGAGTAATTCGCCCAAACTGGCTTGATTCCAAATCCTCTGATGTTATGTCGGAATAGTCAGAATAAGCGTTATTGCGTTCGTTTCGCCTTAAAATTATGCGATTTTCATACCTCCACCACGGGTCATACACCCATTCACGCAGGAAAAACGCACCATTTGACGCTAATGAGGTTTCAGCATCTATTAATCCGTATCGCCCGTTAGTCTGCAAAAAGAACTCTTCGTTCACCGGGAAAGCAGGTGGCATTGTCATCAGAATAGGGAAATTATAGTCTGGTTCTTCTAAGTGAACTACAAGCGTAAAATCATCTTCAGCATACACACCGAGTTCTATACCATACTCAGCTTCAAACTCATCAATCGAGAGTTCGCTTTCACGAATCGCTCGCGAATTAACAATCCCAAAAAAATCAGTCGAATTGTTTGAGCGTACTGCCGAGTTAAACAATCGCCTAAACCCAAACACAAAATCATGTGCAGTATTCCTAACATAGAAGTCATGACCATCGCTCCAATACACATCATCTCTTAGGTAGAACCTGTATGTCAACAAATCACTAGACACACTAAAATCCCTTGCAACTCCAGGCACTACTGTTCCAGAATCACAAAGTCGCAAAAGCCCGTCAAAGATGTTAGCAATCACTAGCCGAGCATGGGGTTCAACAGCGGTTTGCGGGTCGAGCGTTCTCGGATTTGAGGGTAGTTCCATCGTAAAAATATAATCACTACCATCTCCACGATTTCGACAACTTGTAAACATCATCAAAACCCCTGCAAGCATAACAAAAACGAGTATTGGCAACCTCCGAAAACCACGTGTGCATTTTCGCCATACAGATTTTGCCCTATCAAGCGGGCGAAGCCCGCTCTCGTGAGCTTTTCGGAGGTTGCCTATTACGTTTATGCTTCTACAAATCAATCTCGACTGTTTTCCCAATTCTGAGGCTCTCCTTTACATCTATAGCACGTTGATTTGTGCTTCCTCTAAATCTACGGTTTTTTCGTTCTAATTGCTTTAGAGTACTCTCGAACCGTCCGTCTATCAAAATATCAATTTGCTCTAATAATCCACAATAGTTTGGCTCTACACAAAGCTCATCATAAGTATACCCTGTATAACAAATAACATTACCCTTAAAATCGGGAGAAGCTCTAAGTTTGTGTGCAATCTCCAAAAAAGCGTCAGACTGATAAAAAGGTTCACCACCCGAAAAAGTCACTCCATCTAAAAGCGGGTCTTTTACGATTTGCTTTACAAGCTCCGAAATGTCAACAAGTTCACCACCTAAAGAATCATGCGTTTCGGGGTTGTGACAGTCAGGGCATTTTAGCGGACAACCTTGTGCAAAAATCGTAAACCGAATACCAGGTCCATCTACGATTGAATTTTCGACAACTCCAGCTATTCTAACGTTTTTATCTCTGCTTTCAACTTGGTTCACCGTTCACATATTCCTCCGCCAACTTTACACCAGATTTTAAAGATTTTTCCCAATCACCACTCACCGCATATTCGGCGATGAATCCAGCCAGTAATGTATCACCCGCTCCGACTGTGTACGCATTATCAGCAACTTTACTTACTGGGCAATAATATCTCTTACCACCAAGTTCACCTGTAGATAATAATAATTCTGCACCATCTTTACCTCTCGATATGAGTACGGTTGTGCTTTGTTTCATATCGCTTTGCAACAAAAGTCTTGTCGAACCAGGGATTTCGTTCCATTCATCTTCATTCGGGGCGAGCAAGAACGCACTGCCAGCGGTGATTACTTCACACAAAGCCTCACCCGAAGTGTCGATTACAGTAAACACCCCTTTAGCCGACAATCGTATGCTAAGTTCTGCATAAAAATTATTCGGAAGCCCTATAGGCAAAGAACCACCCATAACAAAAAAGTCCCCCGCTTTGATGTCTGGTGGAATTATAGTTTCGATTACATCTTCAATGCTTTCATTGATTGCAAAATTACCGTTGATTTCAGTGACCATGTAGTCACTATGAATTTTTGTGTTCAAGCGAGTATCGCAACCACCACAACTAATCATGAGGCTGTTCAAACCTTCTTCAGTTAGCATTTCTGCGAATTTTGTGCCAACAAATCCATCTCCCACAAAGCTAATCGCAAGATTTTTTACCCCTAAACCGTTCAAAGCACGGGATACATTGATGCCTTTTCCACCCGCAATAAAAGAAACCTTGTTAGCACGATTCACTCCTCCCACTTTGAGCCGTGAGGTGTTCACCACATAATCGAGTGCGGGGTTTAGCGTTAGCGTATAAATCAATTAGCCTTAACCAACCAGTTATGAGCGACTTCAAGCGCTTCATACAAACTACCGCGGTTAGCTGTCTTGATTTTACTGATATCAAAGTTCTCATTATCAGTAGGGAGCAACAAGATTTTTAGCTTATCAGCAATTTCAAGGGTTTCGCCATTTTCCCCTTTGAATGGCTTAGTTGATTGAACCTCAATCTTAGTAACGTATTCGCCAGACATATTGCCGTAATAGATTTCGTTGTCGTTTCTCACCAAATGGTGTCCTTTATAGGTATACATCAAAGCATTACCTCCATTTTTATAGTATATAACTATAGTATACATCATTAAAAGCCGATTGTCAACTTTTTTTATGAAATTTCGCAAAAAAAACAAAAGAACCCTTGACATTCACCTAACTACGTGATATAATAAATACAAGAAATCAATTCTATAGGAGGAAATACCAATGTACAAAATCACTGATGATTGCATCGCTTGCGGTGCTTGTGTGCCTGATTGCCCAGTAGATGCAATCAAAGAAGATGGTGGCAAATACCTAATCGACGACAAATGTATCGATTGTGGGGCTTGTGTATCTTCATGTCCAGTAGATGCAATCGTAAAAGCGTAAACTGACCTAAACCATATAAATCCGCTCTCAAAGATTTTCGAGGGCGGATTTTTTTGCCAAAACCTTGGAAATCCTCGGAATATTACCACAAAAAACCGATTTTCATCATAAATCCTAATAAAAAAATTAATTTTCTCTAAAAAAGCCTTGACTTTTATCTGAATTAGTGGTAAAATGTGATTATAAAACCAGCAAAGCTAATATTAGCTACCTGTGGCGGAGTAATAATAAGGTTTATAAGGAAAGGATGTAGAAAAGATGAATCACAACAAAAAATTACCAACAGACATCATCTCATTATGTGAAGACATAGCAAAAGGTTACAATCGCAGGCGAAAAGATTATGAGAACCGCAGACTAGACATTATGTACCACAGTGGTGCACGGTTCGAAAATTATACGGGTGGGGCAAAAGGAATTGCGGTTTCAAACCCAGTTGCCCGCAAAGTCGAACGGTTAGAAAGGCTCGAAAGCGGGCTTGACTATAAGTTCATAAAAGCGGTTGAGAACTCCCTATCAAAAGCTGGGAGCGATTTACCTAATGATTGTCGCAAAAGGCTAACAAACGCTCTAATGCTAAACTCAGAGAACGGTAAAGATTTCCCATACGAAAAACTCGGATTAGATGAGTTCTCACGGAGAGATTTCTATCGTCGCAGAAAAAAATTCATAATCGGGATTGGGGCGTTTCTGGGAATCTTGACTGTTGACAATTAAGGGTTATTTGCAATAGACCTCCACGGAAACTAACTGCGAGTGGACTTGAAAGCTAATTTTGCCCTATTAAGCAGGCAAAGCCTGCTCTCATGGGCTTTTGCCATACAAGG
>JGI24703J35330_11748468_pt1 | contig 17054 bp, 9 predicted proteins | sample TergutNt197P1_FD_35330 | JGI IMG/M metagenome (IMG submission 35330) | reverse complement strand
CTCGCAAGTGGGAAGCTGGTGAGATTAGTTTTGCGGAAGTTTTGACAAGTTTAAAAATGAGCCACTTTCTGTTAAAAAGAAAAAGAATTGGTAAATTCATATCGTTAATGGATAAATAATTCAATCAGTCCGAATAAGTGAGAAAATTTTGTTGAAAATTAGGATTTTAAAATGTAAACTGTTGCAAATTTCGTTCTTTTGTGCTAAAATATTCTTATGGTTTAAAATACTATTGCTTTGGCTAGAAGAGGGGTTTTAATATGGTTAAACAGGAGGATAGACATTTAGACAAAGTGATTTTGACGTGCACAAAAATTAAATATAGACATTAGACTGTACATTGCTTGCTGTGGTGTGCGGTTTTTTTGTATATAAAATTTAGGAGATGATTCAAATGGTAAAGGATGGAACGAATTACACAGTTATGTCACAAGAAAGGATGTCCTCTTTTATGGAGCGAATTAAGACGTTTTATTGTAGGGAGGATTTCGAGCACAAAATCAAGGAAGTTGAGCAAGCGAGTAAAGATGCTTCTCCATCTCGGAAAAGAGAGTTAGTGGGTATGTGTACTGCTGTCAGCTTAAATTTTGATGAAGTTTATAAAAAATCGACCCGTTCAGCTGAGTTGAAAAAGGTGCCACTTCGAAAAGATTTATGTAAAAATTTAATCAAGGAAATGCACAAGATTTATTCGGATTTTCCAACAGCTGATCAGTTTATGGGGCGATTAGTACGAAGAAGGTTAAAAGATACTGGTGTATTTGAAAATTCTTCAACGCGTCTGGCAATTGTTCAAAAGTTCGTTCTCGAAACGGATTACGAAACAAAGTCTGTCATTGAATGGGTCAAAAGTCAGGACAGTTTCAATAAAGAAGAATTTAAAGATATTAAATGTGAAAAAGAAAAAATAATGTATCTTGCTAACCGTGTGACAGAAGATATTTTTGACGAACTTAATGATGAGAATCAGGAAAAATCGTTTAGAACATTTTTACTTAAGGACATAGGAAAACATTCAGATTTTGTTATTAATAATGACTTGTCGACCAATGAAATAGAAGCAGATTATCGAGATCATTTAAAAGCCAGTGATAAAAAAGCAGAAACTAGATACGAGGACAGAAAAGACAGCTTTAACAAGAAAAACTGGAATTTATTGAAATTTGCAGATGAGCTTGAAGAAGGTCACTTTAAAAATAATGGTAAGACAAAGGAATATCTGTATATGCTTGCAATTGTTTTTGACATGACACTCTATATCGGACTGGACGATGAAATTTATATACCAGAAAGGTGTTTAGAGAAAAATCTTTTCTTTGATTATTATTGTGATAATTTATTACGCTATATTTGGAATGAAGAATACAGAGATAATAAGGGTAAGTATGAAAGCGAGCCAAGTGGTGCAGGGATTAATTATAAAAATTATGTTGAAGTTATTTATCTTTATTACATTTATAAAAAGCCTGAACTTACGCCACGGGAAAAATTGAAAGAAATAGACAATTTGATTAAAAAATGTTTCAAATTGGCAAAAGAAAAGAGCAAAAAAGGCACGACCAACGAAGAAAGTGGTTCTGTTTCGAATTCATCTGAGAATACTGCGCTATATAAGAATAGATTTATTCAGAGTATTATGTACATAGAAGATGAAGATGCTTTGGTTGATTTTATTGTAAATGAATATAAAGTGTACGATAATGAGAACAACCAGTCTGTTAAAATACGTGTTGCGCAAGATCAAATTACAGCAACAGAGCAATATGATGAAATTATAAATTTAATTAAAACAGAATATTCAGATGTGATTGATAATGAAACAAATTATGGAATAAGTGATGCAATTGAGGATTTTAAATCAAATCAATTTTCAGAAGATGAGACTTTTGTTAAAAGCGTGCTAGAGGACAAAAAATTCAGAGAACTCTTTGAAAAACTCTATAAAAAGTTACATCTAAACAAGCGAGAAGAATTTACTGATAATTCGGTTGTTACGAGAACCAAAATGATAACATTGTATTACCATTTATTTTCGGGTGTTTTAGAGGAGTTAATAGAATATAAACTCATTAATAACTTACCTGAATTATATGAAGAGTTTTGTGAGGGTGACGGATTTCGAAAAGGTTTAAATCACTATCTTAAAGAAAGTCGCTATCAAGAAATTAACACCAAAAATATTTTTGATATGTTTGTTATATTTTCGCTAGTTCTTGGGCAATTGGATAGGTTTTAAATAATCCCCCCTAACTGTTGCAATTGTTTATTATGATATAATCTTATCGTAGTAAGTTAAAACAACAGAAAGGATGAGTTATATGAAAGTGTTACAATATAGTAAAAGAGAAGGGGTTTACCAGAAGGAAAAAAGGTCTGCAATTTATAAATCGGAAAATGAGCGGTTTATGGTTGCTTGTATGACGATGGATGAAAAAATTAATAATCTTAGCGAAGAAACTGTGAAAAAAATAGGGTCATTCGTGTCTGATTATTTGTTTCTACTTGGGGAAGATATTTTTGAATTTAGCGAGAAAAAGATATCTTTTCTTATCGTTGAGCAGATTCTTTATGATTTTAAAAAGCTTTTGGTTTCTGAAAATTTGCCAAATGAAAATTTTGAAAAGTCATTGTTATTTTGTTTTGTGGATAAGCAAGAATTGAGGGTTATGTTTTTCAATTTAAAGGGGGGAGCTGTTTTTATCAGTGATGAGGATCGTTGTAAATTAGTTTTATCGCCAAATGTTGAAAATATGGGCTTTTTATTTTCTGGTAGTCAAGCATTTAAGTTAGCGAAAATTAAAATACAGGATATTAAGATTGGTGAAACAATTCTTTTGTGTTCAAAGGACTTTTATGGATTAATGGGGGAAAGAGAAGGCGAAATGATGATAAAAGAGGCACTGAAAGCAGAAAATTTCGATGGCTTACGGGATTATCTTGAAATGCAAGATGATAACGCTGATTACAGTTTTATTTTTATTACAAATATTAGAAGTCATCGGAATCATTAATAAAAAATGTGAGGTGTGTTTTATGAAAAAAGCGAAAAGAATTCAGCTAGAAGACGAAATTAAACTATCATTAAGAGAAGGTGAGGAGGCAACAGAGACGTTTAAAATTGAAGAAGTTATCGGTGAAGGTGGATCAACCATTTGCTATTGGGCATCTTGTGGTGACAAAGAAGGGAGATTGAAAGAATTTTATCCAGTAGATATTATTCTTGATCAGGTGAGTCAATTTGTCGTTTTGGAACGTGACCAAACAACAAAACAAATCGTTCCTAAGGGGAGTGCCATGACTGCAAAATATAAGGAAATGCGCAATGATTTTATTGACGCGTATGTTACGCTTGAAGGGGTTAAAAAGGGTGATGAACAAAATAAAGTGTTGAATAATTATATTCCACCTTATACACTTTTGTACGGAGAGTCAGTAGAGAATGGGATTTCAAATGTTTATGTTTGGACACCAGACGATAAAAGTGGGAAAAACTTTGCTGATTATCTTGCAGAAGTTCATAAACAGCCTAAAAAGCGTGCCACTCATAAATTGTTTGATATCATTGATACGATCATCTCTTTAACTGATTGCATTAAGGCAATACATGCTGCGGGCTTGTTACATCTTGATATTAAGCCATCAAATTTTCTTGTTCCTTACGACAGTGATTTCAGGATAAATACCGCGACGATATCTTTGTTTGATATTAATACCATGCATTCGATCTATAGTGATTATCTGAAAGTAGCGGGGACGGTAGGTTATCAAGCACCAGAAGTCGAAAAGGGAAAGGCTGACAATCGATCAGATATTTATTCAATTGGTGCCATGTTATTTATCGCCATTGTTGTTAATGATGATATCGCTGATAAAAAATATAAAAAAGAATACTATTCCCATATTCCTCAATTGATAAATACGTCAAAATTGTTAGACAATGCCAGTTCAAATTCCAATACATTTTTACATTTCCATCTGTCAGAAATCTTGAAAAAATGTTTAGCCACACGACCTAAACAAAGGTATGATAACTGTGAGGATTTAATTAAAGATTTACAAGAAGTTAGAACGTTGTTGCTGCCAGAGGTAAAAAATGATGATTTGGAGGCTGTTAATAAGAAGTTGAAAATAATAGATAAAGAGGTTTTTGAAACTGCGAATCCAACAGCGATTATGCAGAATTTGCTTTATAAGTTTCCGATTTTAGATTTTGTCCCTGAGGGTTCGAAAAATATGAATGTCTTGGTCTTAGGGGCAGGAACTTATGCGCAAAAATTCATTGATATTTGTCTCCAAGCTGGTCAAATTCCTAATTATAAATTAAACATCAAAGCCGTTTCTGATAAGCCTGAATATGATAAAGAAGTTTATTTACATTCTCGTCCTGCGATAAGTGAATTTGTTGATATTAACAGATTTTTACGTGGAAAGGTTAAAGAAGAAGAGATTTATGCAACATTGGATTTCATTCGTCCGTCAAAGAGTGATGACAAAAATTTATCAAAAGAAGGTGCAAAAATCAACCGTGAAATCATAGAGGATTTAATGCTTGCAGATGGTGAGAATCCGTATCTTTACGTTTTTATTGCACTTGGCGATGATGAGTTAAATCACGAAGTTGCAAAAGCAACAGTGGACACTGCAAATAATTTAAACCTTAGTTGTCACGTGAACTTCGTTGTACAGGATAAGGATAAGAAAAAGGAAGATTATAGAAAAGGTGAACCAGTTGAACCAGTCTTTGTCAATGAATCAATTTCCACTAAAACAATTGATAAAGAGCTGGAACGTATGGCTTTTAATGTGCATCTTTCATGGTCAGGTGTGTCTGGCACAAGTGTAGATTTACTAGAAAAAAAGAAAGAGTTTAAGCAGCCTTATAATTATAAATCTTCAATTGCAAATGCTTTAGCGATTCGATATAAGTTGCGAAGTGTTGGCATTAATGAGTCTGAAGATCTGAAAAAAGCGGCTGAGTTATTCAGTGAGAAAATATTAAATGAGAATGATAAGGCACTATTTAACGACATGGTGGCATTTGAACATCGTCGTTGGGTCATTGAAAAAGTGACTGAGGGTTGGAGAGCGCATCATGAGGGTAAAATTGATTACGATGCGTGTGTACGTAGGGGAAGTGTGAAGGACAATGTAAAAAAATTGCACCCTTGTATTGTTCGTAGCGGGAGCGAAACGCCTTTACAGGGTGAGGCTTATCAGGAAAATAATCGTGAAAAATGGAACGAAATACCAGTTGATGAGACATTGGATGAACTGGATTCGATGTCTATTCACTTACATCAAACATTTAAGCGACATGCGGAGGCGTTTAAAAAAGAATATTCTTTAAGTAGTGGTGATTTTGAGATCATACAGCAAAAAATTCATGATGGGCATGATGATGTGGTTAGAGCTTACAATGAATTTCAATGGTGTTTAAGAAATATTTTAAATGGGAATTATTCATACACCAAACAGTATAAAATTTATGAAAAAGCATTTGAGGATACGTTGCATCTGCTTCCTGAGGAAGTTCAAAATGACATTAGAGGTAGATTGAAAAGTGTGAAAAAAGCATTCTTCCCTGTAACTGAGTATAGCTACTATCGAGACTACAAATCACTCGACGAAGCATTGATAGAGAAAATACCTTTTATTTTAACATATGATTCAAATCACACGATGGCTGTTATATTTAATGATGGGGATGGAACGGATGCGTCTTTTTCAAATGTTGCATCGGCAACAATGATTAATCCTAAAAAAGTGAATTATTTATACTATTTTGATGGTAGAACAGAATGGAGTAATTTAATTCAAAAAATTCGCTCAGTTTTGCATTATTATAAAAGCACGAACATGCGATCAGAAATCCGATTCACAATGGCTATTTCTAGTTCAATTGACAAAAGGGCAAAAGAGAAACTTTATGGAAAACTAGAAACCCTTAAAGATTCGAAAATGCTGAAAACCTATCAAACCTTTGAATGCGAAAATGAGGAAGCTGCTGTTGATTGGTTATTAAAAGAACTGCATAAGGGGAAAATTGATTTTATTGACAGTACTGAAAAGCTGTTTTCTTCCCTTCAAAAAAGCGGTTTCTTTACCTATCAATTGTCGCAACAATTTTCATGTTTTGAATTTACGCCAACGACAAAGATGTTTAACAATATAAATGGTTGTGAACAGTTGGCATACATTGGGAAAGGTGATAAGTCGTTTATACGGATTAAAGACATGTTTTCATTAAATCATGCGGTGGATGATAAGTTTAATTTACCAGAATTTGCAGCTGATTATGAATTTTTATGGAATATCTATTCTAATTATTACAAAAAGAGTAGTGACACAGAAAAATTTTCTAAGGGTATTAGGGACTGGAATAAGATGTGTGATGCTTTAAATAAATATTCAACTAAAAGAGACCATATTGTGACATTCGGACTTGAAAGTGAAAGCGACTTAAATGGTGAACAAAATGATATACACTTGTCGTATTATTTTCCAGAGTACAGCTATCCTGTCATTAAAAAGATCCTGACGAAACTGAAGGAATATGGTACCATTTCAGAAAATTCAATCATCTCAAAGCATACGAGCGATACTTGCAAAGTAGATATTTTTACTGTTTGGAACATCAAAGATGAAATGGAAATTTTAGCTTCAAAAATTCATTTTATGGCCGATGCAGGGTCATTAAACATTTACAAAACATTTGAAAGAGATATCCCTCAAATATTTGTTTCTTTTGATAATCTTGCGGTTAATCATCTGGATTTAGGCAAGAATGAAAAATTCATAGTCCCAATTTTAGAGACGTTGAGCAAGAAAAACTTTATCAACGGGTTTAAGAAACATGATAAAAAAGTGAGTTTTGTATATTCTTCGCGAAGAATTAAAGAAATGCTCACTAGCGCAGGGAAAATCTTAGAAGTGCATGTTTACTACGAAGTTTTAAAAAGTGGTTATTTTGACGATATTGCAAGTGGCTATGAATTTCAGTGGGAATACGGCGGTGTTAGGAATGAACTAGATTGCATTCTGACGAAAGGTTTTAAGTCGATTATTGTTGAATGCAAAGGGAGTACGCAAATAGCCCAAGATGCTTATTTTAAACTTAGGCAACTGACGGATCAATTTGGCGTTGATTGTAAGTGTGTTCTTGTTGCTAATACGCAATATCATACGAAGTACCTTGATACTCATAATGACATGCAGCGGGCAAGAGGGGAACAGATGGGGATTATCACGGTATCAAATCCAAATGAAATTTTGAATATCGGTAAAACGTTGAAAAAGATAATGGAAAGTATGTGAGGAAAGGTGTGGAACAATGGAGTATGACGTTTTTATAAGTTATTCGTCAAAAGATGACAAGGAAACCAGAGTACTAATTAGTAATGCTTTAGAGGGAGCAGGGATTACATGCTGGTATTACGAGAGGGATCGAACACTTGGAAAGACATATGATAAACAAATTGCTGAATCTCTTCCAAAAAGTAAAATCCTCTTACTTCTCTTTTCAAACAACGCTAACCAGTCTGACGAGGTTGCAACAGAAGTGTCGCTAGCAAAAGATGATGAAAAGATTATCGTGAGATTTAATTTGGAAGAAGTTTCTCTTAGCACAAAATTTTCATATAATTTAAATCGCGTAGAATGGTTGAACGCTAATCCAATGGATGTAGAATATGCCGAATTAATCACAGAAATTACAAAACTTTTAAATTTTGAAAGCAGAAGAAGCGAAAATAAATCGCATTGCTCCATGTCGAATGCTAGTGTTGACAGTGAGCGAAAGCAATATCAAAATGAAAAAATGCATAAGGATATTTCATCAAATAGTTCAGAAGCTGATTCAAACAAATTCGAAGAAATTCATAAACGTTATTCTGAATATAAAGAAAAACTCATTTTGGATGCTGAAGCGGGAAATAATGAATCAAGATATATTTTGGGGCGAAATTATTTCATAGGAAATGTTGCATTTGAACAAAGCTATAAAGAATCGTACAAGTGGATTAAAGTAGCAGCTGATGAAGGATATTTACCTGCAATAGATTTACTCGGTTGGATTTACTATCGTGGTGGTCTTGATGAAGGACAAAATTTTGTAAAAGCCTTCGAATCATTTAAAAAAGCAGCCGATCAAGGTTATCAACGTGCATCAATGCAGGTGGCTTCGATGTCTACAACAGGCACGGGTTGTGATCAAAATCTTGAAAGAGCTGTTGAATATTACACCAAAGCGAATGCGTATGCAGAATTAGGTGTTTTGTATGAAGATAATTTAAAAGATTTTAAAAAAGCCGAATTTTATTATAAAGCAGCTGTAGATAAGCCTAGCGATGTGTGCTATAGATTAGGAATGTTATACTGGTTTGGTGTCGGTAGAGAAAAACCTAATTTTATGGAAGCTCGAAAATGGCTTGGGGAAGCAGCCAAAAAAGGAAGCACTGTTGCCAAGACTAGATTGGGTGGTCTGTATTATTTCGGTAGAGGTTTTCAAAAAGACGATAAACAAGCGTATGCTTGGTACGAAGCAGCAGCAAGGTCAGGAGATCGAACTGCACAGTATACGTTGGGGTGGTTTTACTGGAATGGGGTAGGTGTGGAGCAAAATGATGATTTAGCACTAGAATGGTTTTTAAAAGCGGCTGAGCAAGGGGATAAGCATTCGCAACACCATGCTGGAAGTCTTTATTTGAAACGTAGAGAGTATGATTTAGCTTTCAAGCAACATGAACAAGCCGCTGAACAAGGCCAGATTAATTCATTGAGAGTATTAGGGGACATGTATGCATTAGGATTGGGTTGCAAAGTTGACCATGGAAAATCGGTAGATTATTACCAACGTGCCGCCGAACAAGGTGACATCATATCTGAAAAAAGCCTTGAACTTCAAAGTATGCCACTTTTAGAAGTTTAAAGTTTTTTTCGATTTCTTGAAACAAGTTTTCACAGTACAAGGAGGAAATTACTTATGGAACAAGAGGTTTTTATTTCACATTCATCAAGAAACAAACAGAAAGCTGATGAAGTATGTAGTGCTTTAGAGAAATCAGGAATTCACTGTTGGATAGCGCCACGTGATATACCAGTAGGATCTGAATACCCTAAAGAGATTGTTGGAGCTGTTGAAAAATGCAAAATATTTTTAGTCATTTTCACTAAAGCAGCTAATACATCAGAAGATGTGCGCAGAGAGTTAGGATTAGCAATTGCGGCCAAAAAGAAAATTATTTCTTTTCGAATCGAAAACATTGAAAATGACTTGATGGATTCTAATTTTAAATATTACCTTAGAGATTTACAATGGCTTGATGCAGATCTAGATGACAAGGAATACAGAAATTTAGTTGAAGTAGTATCGCAAATTCTTTCTAGTATCCCAAATCAAAAAAAAGAAGATAACAATGGGTTGCATAATCACGATTCAAAAACTGATTCAAACAAATTCGAAGAAATTCATAAACGTTATTCTGAATATAAAGAAAAACTCATTTTGGATGCGGAAGCGGGAAATAATGAATCAAGATATATTTTAGGAAATGACTATTTGATAGGAAATATTGCTTTCGAACAAGATTATTCAGAAGCGTATAAATGGCTCAAATTAGCAGCTGATGAAGATTATTTGCCGGCAATACATCTGATGGGATGGTTTTATTATCGTGCTTATTTTGACGACAAGCAAGATTTTGAGAAAGCTCTATATTGGTTTAAAAAAGCAGCGGATAAAAATCATCAACATTCGTGCATGCAAGTTGGATTTATGTATAGATTTGGACTTGGATGTGAGCAGGATTTTGAAGAAGCCATCAAGTATTATACAAAAGCTGATTACTATGATGCTAGTTCAGCTTTAGGAACCTTATATGAGGACTTCTTAAAAGATTTTAAAAAAGCGGAATATCATTATAAAAAGGCTTCTAGTGCGTCTAGTTATGCGTGTTATCGACTGGGCATGCTATACTGGTATGGTGTAGGTAACGAAAAACCTAATTATATAGAATCACGCAGATGGCTTGGAGAGGCGGCTGAAAAAGGAAGTACAGCGGCTAAGCACCAATTGGGGGCGCTATATTATTATGGAAATGGATTCCCACAGGATTATGTAGAAGCGCGATATTGGTACGAGCAAGCAGCGGATAAAGGGAATGTCGATGCGCAATACACATTAGCTTGGTTGCACTTGCATGGATTGGGAACGCCAAAGGATGCAACCATTGCTTTAGCTTTGTTTAAAAAAGCAGCTGATCAAGGACACACACTATCCCAAGGTCACGCTGGAGATATCTATTTTAGACAAAAAGATTATAAATCGGCTTTTGATATGCATAAAAAAGCAGCTGATCAAGGGCTAAATAATTCAAGAAAACGACTAGGGGACATGTATGCATTAGGATTGGGGTGCAAAGTTAACCATGGAAAATCGGTAGAATATTACCAACTTGCTGCTGAACAAGGGGATGTAATATCTGGAAAAAGCCTTGAACTTCAAAGTATGCCACTTTTAGAAGTTTAAAATTTCGTATGTACAGGAGGAGGAGAGTTGCTTATGGAACAGGAAGTTTTTATTTCACATTCGTCAAAAAATGCAGGTATAGCAACCGCGATTTGTCATGCTTTGGAGCAAGCAGGTATTGGAGGTTGGATAGCACCTAGAGATATTCCAACAGGTGCACTTTATGGCGAGGAAATAATCAAAGGAATCCGACAATGCAAAGTGTTTTTACTGGTGTTTTCAGATGCGGCTAATAACTCGCACAATGTTCAAAAAGAGATTGAGCGGGCGAGTTCTCTTGAAAAATCTATCACGCCATTTCGAATCGAAAAAGTCCCTATGAATGATAATATTGATTACTTTCTGGGTGGATTACAATGGCTTGATGCGGCTGATAACGATGAGGAATTTTCTGAGTTAGTTTCTGAAATTTCGAGACTATTAGGTAAAGATGACAATGTTAAGATTGCCGACAAGTTTTTTGAAACTGCACAAAAAAACTTTGATAATAGGGATTATTCAGCTGCAATAAATATTTTTAATGAAGCATTAGAATTATATAGAGTTGCGTTAGGAGAGAAGCATCAAAAAACTACTGATACACTGGATATGTTGATTGAAAGCTATGTAAAACTAGGTGATAATAAAACAGCTCTTGAATTGCACGGTGTAAGACTTTTGCAAATTGAAGAATTAAATGGTGAATACAGTGTTGAATACGTTAAGGAATTGTGTAGGACTGCATATAGACGGGATCATCTGGGAGAATACAGGAAATCTTTGCAAATGTTTAATACCGCACTTGATATCATCTGCGAGCATCACCCTGAAAGTATACACGAAGCTGCTTATATTAAATTGGGGATTGGTTTTATGCACTTACACCTAAAGGAATATCCAGAGGCACTAGCTTGTTACAAAGCAGCCGAAGAACATTTAAATGAAAATACTTGTTTAGAATGTCGTGAAATTTATTTTGAGTCATCAGTATATAATGGGCTTGGAACAGCGTATAGTTATATCGATTTTGATCAAGCAATGTTCTATTTTGATAAAGCTGCAATTTTGAGAAAAGCAATTATGGCAGACGATATAAAGAAAGGGTGGGCACTTGCTAACGTTTACAATGCGATTGGGAATGCAAATTTAATGAATAGTGATATTAGTGCAGCGATTGAAAGTCATAAAGAAGCATTAGAAGTACGAAAAATTTCCAATGACAGCCCTATCGCTATAGCACGCACTTCTTTTCTGTTGGCAGAGGCATATCTAGCAGACACCGAAGTTAATAATAAAAATGTATCAACAGCCATTGATTATTTGAAAGATGTTATCAAAATTCGCAAACAGAAAATGGGAGAAGATAGTATTCTTTTAGCAGAGGCATTCGAATTGTTAGCGACGGCTTATACGAGAATAGCAGAACCAAATTACGAAATGTCATTAGAATGTTTGTTTAATGCTTATCGAATATTTACAGTTAACGAAAAAGACACAACAGGCATATTGGATCTTCTTGAAACAACTTATCAAGCTGCTCGTAGTGAAGAATTGAACCTTGAAACTTGGCTGGGTATTCGGATGAACAATTTCTTGTAAATGGGTTAACATTTTTTGAGTGTTTAAAATTGTATAGATAAATATTTGGAGGCTAAATCGTTATGGAACAGGAAGTTTTTATTTCTCATTCATCGAAAAATGCAGATACGGCAATTGCAATTTGCCAGGCTTTAGAACGAGCAGGCATTGGCTGTTGGATTGCACCTAGAAATATCCCAACTGGTACGCAATATGGTGAACAAATTATGAAAGGAATTCGCCAGTGTAAGGTGTTTTTACTTGTATTTTCAGATGCAGTTAATTATTCAGATAATGTCCAAAAAGAACTTGAACGGGCGAGTTTTCTTAAAAAATCTATTACTCCATTTAGAATTGAAAAAGTCTCTATGAATGACAATATTGATTATTTCCTTGGAGGATTACAGTGGCTTGATGCAGTGCAGGACGATGAAGAGTTTGCTGATTTAATTTCTGCTATTTCGAAACTATTAGGTAAAGATGATAATGTCAAGATTGCTAACAAGTTTTTTGAAACTGCACAAAAATATTATGATAGTAGGGATTATTCAGCCGCAACAAAATTTTTTAGTGAAGCATTAGAATTATATAAATCTACGCTAGGAGAGAAAAACCAAAACGCTACGAATACACTAGACATGTTGATTGAAAGTTATGTAAAAGTAGGAGATACTAAAACAGCACTTGAACTGAATGGTATAAGACTATTGCAAGTTGAAGAACTAAATGGAAGAAATAGCATCGAATATGCTAAGGAACTTTGCAGAATTGCTTACAGGCGAGACCATCTGGGAGAATACAGAGAAGCTTTGCAAACGTTTAATGCGGCTCTCGATATAATCAACCACCATCACCCAGAGAATAAACACGAAATTGCCTATATTAAATTAGGAATTGGTTCCATGTATCTACACTTGCATGAGTATGCTGAGGCAATAATTTGTTATAAATCAGTTGGAGAGCACTTTAATAAGAATACTTGTTTAGAATGTCGTGAAATTTACTTTGAAACAACTGTATATTGCGCACTTGGAACTACGTATAGTTATATCAACTATGAAGAAGCAATGTTCTATTTTGAAAAAGCTGTAGCTCTGGGAAAAGCAATTATGACAGAAGATATAAAGAAAGGTTGGGTTCTGGCGAATGTTTACAAAGCAATTGGAATTGCAAATTTAATTAATCGCGATTTGTGTGCGTCAATTGAAAGTCATAAAAAAGCATTAGAAGTAAGAAAATTTTCGAATGACAGTCCTATTGCAATAGCTCGTGCGTCTTTCCTTTTGGCAGAGGCATACATTGCAGATACGCCAGATATTAACAATTTAAAAAAGATGATGGCAGATCGAAATCAAAAATCTAAAAGTAATGATCCATTTTTTGCTGAAGGTCTTAAACTTGTTGAACTTGCTAACGAAAAATTAACCATTGCTATCGATTATCTGAAGAATGCGATCAAAATACGGAAAGAGAGGATGGGAGAAAATAGTATTCTTTTAGCGGAAGTATTTGAACTATTAGCAGTTGCTTATGAGAAAACCGAAGAACCAAATTATGAAATGTCATTGGAATGCTTGTTCAATGCCTACAGGACATATGTGGTTAACAAAAAAGATACATCGGATATATTGGACTTGTTAGAAACAACTTACCAAGCTGCTCGTAGTAAAGAGTTGAATCTTGAAACTTGGCTGGGTATTCGGATGAACAATTTCTTGTAAACTGATTTAACACTTTTGAAATAGAGGTGGTTATGTTGAAAAATTACGACGTTTTTATATCATTTAAAAATGGAGATGGCCACGGTGGATTTACAGAAGAAAGTAAAATTGCCGAAAATTTGTATCATTTTTTGACAAAAAAAGGTGTTACAGCCTTCTTTAGTCCATTTGGATTAGAGGCTTTAGGTAGAGGGCAATACAGTGAAGCGATAGATGATGTTTTAGATGTATCAAGATTTTTGGTTGTTGTAGGTTCAAATAAAGAGAATCTTGAATCAAAGTGGGTCAAGTACGAGTGGCGAAGCTTTTTAGATGATATCAGAAGTGGGTATAAGATTAATTCAGAAATTTTTGTGGTTTACACAGGGATGAGTACAACTGAACTTCCGAGAGCACTTAGATACCAACAAGCATTTGATGTTAAAGAAGAAGATGCATTTGAATCGTTGTATGCGTTTTTGAAAAATGCTGGATTAGCTCCTACGATAGATGATTCTTCTGAAAATGAAATGATCACCACTGATGAGGGTGTCGGACTTGATTTCAATCAATATATTAAACAACTAGATGTAGTCGCTAACACGGAAGGTGAACCACTCGTATCAGATGTGATTTATGAAAAATCGATGAATCATGTCGAGTTTGCTGAAGAAGAAATAGAGATAACTAATAAAGAGAATTACAATAATAACAATGGAATAATTCGAACTAATACGACTGAAAATGATTCATTGTCAGGAAACTTTTATATAGAATCCTTGGATGACTACGTAGTATTAGCGGTTGGAGAAAATCTGTCAGGTCAATGTAATGTCAGTGAATGGGATGGTATCGTTGCAATGTCTGCAGGTGATGCTCACACAGTTGGCTTGAGGAGCGATGGAACTGTAATTGCGACTGGAGATAATAGCAAAGGACAATGTAATGTTTCAGGTTGGAAAGATATTATAATGATTGCAACAGGCAGTTTTCATACAGTTGGCTTGACAGTAGATGGAAATACTATCGCAACAGGTGATAATTTCTGGGGTCAATGTAAAATAAGTGGATTATCTGGTGTTATAGCTATTTTTGCTGGTGGTTATGAATCTGTGGCACTAAAAAAAGACAATTTCACGCATTTTACTAAAGAGGATTTTTACAGCGAAGAAGAATTTTCTAAAAACAAGAGAGGAAATGTATCGGAAATCGCATTCAGTAGAAATAAATCTATTATGCTGTTTCGAGATGGCCGAGTTACTTTGATAGGTAAGAGTAAATATAATCATAAAAAGGGAATTGTGGAAAATTGGGAAAATATAGTGGCTGTGTCTGCAAATGGATTATACTCAGGTTATGATCATATTTTAGGACTTAGAGAAGATGGCAAGGTTTTGTTTTTAGAACTTGGCAAATCGTCGAACTCCCAAATAAATAAAAATGAAATAGAAGATTGGGATAATATTATGTCTATTTCCTCTGGCTCAAATTTCATAATGGGATTAAAATCAGATGGTACTGTTATTACAGCAGGACTGGGGAAAACAGAGCAAACTCTAATTGCTGATTGGGATAATATTCATGTAATTGCAGCAGGACAAAAGCATGTGGTAGCTCTTAAAGGTATAAGTTCAGAAGATAGGTATAGGATAGGGTTAAAGTATGAAAACGTCAACAGCGAGGAGCACAATCACGAGAAGGCTTTTAGAAATTTTTTGAAGTCAGCGCATGGTGGAAGTGCGGAAGCAATGGTAAAGGTGGGAAGATACTATGAGCTAGGGCAAGGAGGGGTAGATCAGAGTTACGAAAAAGCTGTTGATTGGTATATGAAGGCTCATGAACACGGGAATGAATGGGAAAAAATTCTATCTTTCTGGTAGAAAAGAGTTTCAAAAGATTCGGGAAAATAAATCTAAAACATTGCAGCTACAGTCAGAAATTGAAAAATTGAAGAAGCAACTTGAGGAATTTGAGAATTAAAAAAGATTGGTGTATCGGAAAAAATCTTCTGTTGATGCCAAGAAAATCAATCACAAATAATAGAATAAAAACGGAATGATTGCATATACTACTAATGAGCGAGCTTGGGCAACCCTACGGGATCTAAGCTACTCTTTTTAATTTCGTGAAGTTGTATAAAAATATCAAAAAAACTAAAATTTATTGTTGACTTTTACGGAATTATGACGTATAATAATTATGTGAGCGAGCTTAGGCAACCCTACGGGATCTAAGCTACTTTTTTATTTGTGAGGAAAAGTTATGCGGAAAATATATACGGATTACACCCAGCAAGTTCAAATCCTTTCAGAAAAGGGGATCGCTGTTGAGGATAAAAAAATTGCATTAAAAGTGCTAGAACGTGAAGGATATTATAATCTAATTAATGGTTATAAAGATCTATTTTTAAAAAGTTCAATTAACGGTGAAGACCGATTTAAAGAAGGAACAACTTTTGAGGAAATCCACGACTTATACCAGTTTGATCGAGAAATGAGAAATTTATTGTTTGGCTATTTTTTAAAGTTTGAAACAACGATGAAATCGCTTGTTACAGATAGATTTTGTAGCCAACACAATGAAATCCATGCATACTTAGAAATGAATAATTATGCGAAGAACAGCAATAATTCACAAGATATTCTTTTGCTAATCTCAACTTTATATAAAATTATCCAGAAAGAAGAAAAACGCAAAGGACCGATAAAACATTATCTGGAAAATCATGATTATGTTCCGCTATGGGTTGTGGTGAATTTTATGACGTTTGGGAATATTCAGAAAATGTATACTTGTTTACCAGATTCGATTAAGAACGAAATCGCTAAATATTTTTCGATTGAGTACAAAAAATCTTATGAAATGTCCATTTTTATAACACCCGAAATATTAATTTCAATTCTAAAACCAATTAACTTTTTCAGAAACGTATGCGCACATGAAGAGCGTTTGTATAGTTATAAAATGCATAAGAAGCCAGAAACGAAGCAAATATCTTCGATTTTAGGGATTTCTTCTGAATTGATGAACAAAGGAAATCTGTTTATGGCGGTAACCTCTCTAAAGTTAGTGCTACCTCAGTATGATTATGAAATATTAAAGCAAGAATTAGAGGTACTGTTCAAAAAATATAGCCCTAACTTCAAGTCGATTAAGTTTGAAGTAATTATGGAAGTTATGGGGTTTAATGAAGAATGGAATACATTTTTGTAAAATAACTGCTTGGCATCGGCAAATCGCTGGTGCTTTTTTCATACCCAAAATCTTTTTTA
>JGI24703J35330_11748469_pt1 | contig 17084 bp, 14 predicted proteins | sample TergutNt197P1_FD_35330 | JGI IMG/M metagenome (IMG submission 35330) | reverse complement strand
CCGAAAAAGCCTGACAATTCAGAGGCGTTTATTACGCAGGGACGGGGCTACCGTTTGTCGTATAGGGACGCTTGTAAGAGACGGCGTTAGAAGGTGTCGCCTCGAAACTCGCGCATAGCATACTCGAACAATAGTACGGTGTCAAGTTTTTTTGGCCGACGCATTCGACGCATTCGATGAAATTGGTCTAATGCAAAACGATTGTCATTATGCAATGCGTTTCGTCGATTATATAATATTGCGCGGATATGAAAGAATAAGGGTTTCGGTTAGGAACACACCTGCTTAGCCCCCCTTCTCCCACGCCTCCCATTTGTTTAAAATCGGGCGGAGTTTTTCGCGGTCGTTTAAAAGCTCAATTGCGTTTACAAATTCCCCGGTGGCGGGGTTTTTTGTTTGGTCGAAAATAGAGACCAAATCCTCCAGCATTTCGTTGTACTCGGGCGAGTTTTGTCCGGAACACATTAGGGCGTAAATTAGGGCTTCGAGGGCTTTTTCCGTGTTGTTTTCGCGCAGGTGAAGGCGGATTAGAAAGGTTATGTCGAGGGTGATGTCTTCGTACATGGTGCGGCGGATTTTCATTGCCTTGAGGATGCATTCTTCCGCGCGGGCGGGGTTGTTCAGGTTGCTGTGAAGCATTGCCATGCCGCGCAGACAGTTTGCATAAAAAACGCTGGTCGCGCCCGGGGGGAAACTTTCGCAAATTTTTTCGTGCGCGGCAAGGGCTTCTTCCGGGCGGTTCAGCAGTGAAAGCAGATTCGCGCGGCGAAGCGCGACATTTAGATACGCGCTGCCGCTGCGGTTGGTTTCGCCACCTGCGATTTCAAGCACTTCGTCGTAAAGAGGCAGGGCGGATTCGTACTCCGACGCGGCTTCATACAATTCGGCCAAATAATTGCAGGCTTTTGCGTATGCAATATCGTCGGAGGCGGAAAATTTTGCCGCCGATTTGGCGAAAAGAATGGCTTTTTCGTAGTTTTCGTCGGATTCGTATAAAAACGCGATGCTGTGCAAGCTGCTTACGATATCGACGATTGGGGCGTCGGTTTCGCGGATTTTAAGGGCTTCCATATGGAAGTGTATGGCGTCCTTTGTTCGCCCGATATCGGCGGCGGCGTTCGCTAAATTGTAGAGCGAATCGGCGTAAATCAAATTACGCCTGCCAAGCAGTTTGCGGCGGATTGCCGCAACGTTTTCAAGCAAAACAAAAGCCGTCCCGGGCAGGTCGTTGCGTACAAGAGCGGACGCAAGCGAATTTACGCGGTCGGCGTATGAAAGTTCGTCGCCGTTTGCGGCAAGGTGCTGTTGCGCGGCGTCTGAATAATATGCGACGGCGCGTTCGAAATTGCCCAAATCTTCATGCACGCACGCCAAATTAAACAAGTCGTTGGCATAACCGACGGTGCGCATACTTTTATTATGCCAATGCTCGCGCAACAACGCCTCGCCGATTTCAGCGGCGGCCTCGAGGTCGTTTTCATCATATTTTTCCGCCCACACCTTGCGCAGGTAGGCTATTTTTGTCATATTTTTCGCCATTCGCCGGGCGCACAAATCGCCATTAAAAATCGGTCGCCCGCGTTCCTCTTGTCCGTTTTTCACACTTTTGTCATATCATCGAGAGTCCGAGGCTAATCATGTCGGTGAAGGATTTTTCGCGTTCCGCGGCGGTCATGCTTTGGTTCCTGTCAAAGACTTTGTCGGAGATTGTGCAAAGGCACAGTGCGTTTTTGCCGGCGCGGGCGGCGTTTACGTAAAGCGCGGCGGCCTCCATTTCAACGGCGAGAACGCCCATGCGAAGCCATGCGTTAAGCCCGACACTATCGTCGTTGTAAAAAACGTCCGACGTAAGCAAGTTGCCTGCGTGGAGTTTTATGCCCAAAACATCGGCGGCGGCCTTTGCCTGAAGCATCAGTTCAAACGACGCCGTTGGTGCAAAAAGTCCGGGGCAGCGCGCAAAAACGTCGGCATAATTCGACTCCGTACACGCGCCTACGCCCATTACAACGTCGCCAAGCTCGAGTTCCATGTTAATCGAACCCGCCGAGCCCACGCGAATAATATTTTCGACCTTGTAGAAATTATACAACTCGTACGAATAAATGCCCATCGAAGGGCATCCCATGCCGCTTCCCATAATCGAGACGGGCGAGCCGTTGTACGTGCCCGTATAAGCAAACATTCCGCGCACGGCGTTCACTTTTTTCGGCATTTCCAAATAATTTTCCGCGATAAATTTTGCACGCATCGGGTCGCCCGGCATTAAAACGGTTTTCGCAAACGCGTTTTCCTTCGCGTTGATGTGAGGGGTTGGAATTTTCATAAAAAACGCTCCTCTCTTGTTGTACCTGTAAAATAAAGTATAATGTGTAAAAAAATGTTGTCAATAAGATTTGATGATGTTAGTGTCGCTAATATCATCAATTTTAAAATTTCGGAGGGGAGTTTTTAAAAATGCGAGTTTTATTGTTTTGCGACGATTATTATCACCCCGGTGACGTGCCGCGCGACGGGCTTTTGTCGATTGTTCCGGGCATCGATGTAATCAGCGACACGGAGGGCTTTGACCCCGCTGTTTTGGCGAAGTACGACGTGGTCGTTATGAGCAAGTGTGACCATGTTTCAAAGGAGAACAACGCGGCTTGGAAAACCGCGGCGGTTCAGGACGCGTTTGTTCAATATGTAGAAAATGGCGGCGGACTGTTGGTCACACACAGCGGGACTGTTGCGGGCGATGATACCGCTGTTTTGGACGATTTAATCGGTTGCCGATTCGAGTTTCACCCGAACAATTGCCTCGTAACCCACGGCGTTTTGAAGCCGCATCCCGTTACGGCGGGGGTGGCGACATTTTCCGAGGTTGACGAGCATTATAAAATCGAAATTTTGGCGGATGACATCGAAATTTTGGCGGCATCGTATTCCGCCGCGCAGGGCGAGGCGGAAAAATACGAATCCGAGCCGTATTTTAACGCGCCCGCCTGTATCGCGCCTTGTGCCTATGTTCGCACGCAGGGCAAGGGGCGCGTTTGCGTTTTAACTCCGGGGCATGTTATCGAGGTTTGGCGCAACGCGGAGTATGCGAAAATGCTTGAAAACGCGCTGAAATGGTGCGCGGGAGGTGGATGAGGCTGTGTTCTGCAAGCATTTTGGGCGTTGTGGCGGATGCGCTTATTTGGACATTTCGTATGAGGATGAACTCGCGCTTAAGCGGGCGAATTTGATGGAGATTTTGGGGGAATATGCCGGGGTTTTGGGGGAATTGCACGCTGCGCCTGTCGCGGAGGGTTATCGCAATAAAATGGAATTTGCGTTCGGGGATTCCGGCACGGCGCGCCAAGCGCGCAGTGGAAACCGGGAGCACGTTTCAGGTGCGACACATTCCCTCGAAGCCGGAAGCCGTGTCGAAAACCGGGAACACGTTTCAGGTGCGACACGTTCCCTCGAAGCCGGAAACAGTGTCGAAAACCGGGAACACGTTTCAGGTGCGACACATTCCCTCGAAGCCGGAAGCCGTGTCGATTTGAGGGGGGAGTTGACCCTTGGAATCCGCAAAAAACGCAGTTTTTACGAGGTTGCTTCACCGGAGAATTGCGTCTTAATATGTGAGGACTTCAAGCGAATCGTCGCGCATGTAACGGATTTTTTTCGCGATAGGGGCGAAACATTTTTTCACCGCAAGCGGCACACCGGTGCGCTTAGGCACCTCGTTTTGCGGCGTGGTGAATTTACGGGCGAGATTTTGGTTTTGCTTTCGGCGACATCGACATTGCAGGCGCCGCTTGATAGGTTTGTCGAGGGCTTGCTTGCGTTGCCGCTTGACGGAAAAATCGTTGGCATAATGCACGCCGAAAACGACGGCGTTGCCGACGCGGTTAAAAACGAAAACATAAAAATTCTGCACGGTCGTGACTATTACTACGAAAAAATTTGCGGGCTGACGTTTAAAGTTTCGGCGTTTTCATTTTTTCAAACGAATTCGCGGGGAGCGGAGGTGCTTTACGGTGTCGTTGCTAAGTTTTCGGGGGACGTTGCCTCGGACGCATGGGCGAGCGGTTCGCGAAGCGAACAACACGTCTCCCGCCTCTTCCACGAAAGGGCAACGTCCCATCAGCTCCAACATTTTGCACTGGATTTGTACTGCGGAACGGGAACCATCGCGCAGGTCATTTCGCCGCTCTTCGAACGCGTCGCGGGCGTCGAAATCATCGAGGAAGCAATCCTTGCCGCCCGCGAAAACGCCGCCGCCAACGACATAAAAAACTGCGAGTTTTTCGCAGGCGATGTTTTTGAAAACCTGACAAATGAAACGCCTTGCACGATTATTCTCGACCCGCCCCGCGACGGTCTTCACCCGAAAGCCCTCGCAAAAATTGCCGCACTCGGCGCGTCGCGCGTCATATATGTGGCGTGTAAGCCCAAATCGTTTGTGCGCGATTTGCCTGCCTTTATCGCGGCGGGATATGAGGTGCAGGCAATCGAGGCGGTTGATATGTTTCCGCGTACGCCGCATGTGGAGGCGGTAGCTTTGTTGCGTCGCGCAGATACGTAGAAATCCTTGGATTTAGGCACTTTGCCAAAAATATCTTATCAGGGCTTGTACCCGAAAGGAATGGTTATGTATGAAAACAGTGGTTTCAATTGTTTTGGTTGCATGTTTTTTTGCGTTAATAACAGCTTGCGGACAAGCAGAAACGCAGGGGATTTTTGTCGAAAATAATCCGGACGAAGCGGATGTGCAAGAAGAGGCGGATGTGCAAGACGAAGCGGATATACAAGAAGATTCAGCGTCAAATGATGTGGATGAAGTAATCGAAAATGACTTGCCGCTTTCGCCGTTCGGATTGCATGGTTATTATGCGGTGAATTTTATTGAGCATATGAACGCTTATTTTTACCGTCGCCCTCCGTTTACATATCGTGAGCTGGAGACGGCACTGTGGATTGCGGACACTTTGATGGAAATCGGATTTGATTACGATGATATTGAAATTCAGTCCTTTCATTTTGATGATGTCGCCGACCGGAGTTTTTGGAGTAAAGAGCTCCTGTTAATGTTTGAGCTTTTCGGCGACCGTGAACCGCGTTATTACAGTCAAAATGTTGTTTTAACGATACCGGGGCGCAGCGAACAGCGAATTGTCTTGGGCGCGCATTATGATACCGTTCATGACGTGGTAGGCGCGAGCGACAATGCGTCGGGGGTCGCGCTTTTGCTGGAAAATGCCATGCGAATGCGCTATGTTGATAATTATTACACGTTGGTATATGTATTTTTTGGTGCGGAAGAGATTGGACTGCTTGGTGCGTATCATTATCTGGACACATTGTCGCAATACGAACGCGAGCAAATTCATTTTATGTTTAATGCCGACGCGCTTTTTGACGGCCCGTATTTGGTGTACTTGGCAGGCGTTTATTACGACGGGCGGCGCACCGACAGCGACCTTACCCTTTCATGGAGCGCGTTGGCGAGGGAAAAATACTATTCGCACGGTATCGAACTGTTTACGTATCATCCCGGAATGTACAAATGGAACACCGACCATATTGTATTTTTTATCGCCGAAATTCCCGTTTTGTATGTTGCCGGACTTGTTCGCGAAGGGGACGATTCGTTTGGTGCGCGGGTAATGCACAGTGAAAGGGACTGCGCAGACTATATAAATTACGCGTGGCCCGGAAAAATAGAGCAGAATATGTGGGCGTTTTCGTTGTTTTTGGAGAATGTTCTTATCCAAAAGTGACGAAATCGTCACATTACATAGTATTTTCAGTCACCAATCCGTCACTTTCGAGGGGTAGAATTTTTTTGTGAAGAAGTGTTAAAAATCGAAAAAAGAAACGCGCTCGACTAATTTTTTAATGGCGATTTGTGCGTTCGGCGAATGACGAAAATATGAGTCGGCGAGTGTCACTCGCCGACTCGATTTTGCAAAATCCGAAAGGGGCGAAAGTGTGAAAAATGAACAAGAGGAACGCGGGCGTCCGATTTTTAATGGCGATTTGTGCGTTCATCGAATGGCGAAAAGTGTGAAAATTCGAAGAAGGGAACGCGGGCGTCCGATTTTCATCAGGAATTGGTGCGTATCAGCGAATGGCAAAAAAATATGAGCATTTTACAGGTCGAAAATTTGACGAAAACATACGGTCGCGGCGAAGCGGCGGTTCACGCGCTTGACGACGTGAGTTTTTCCGTGGAGAAGGGACAGTTTGTTGCGGTTGTCGGGGCGTCGGGCAGTGGGAAATCTACGCTTTTGCACCTGCTTGGCGGGGTTGACCGACCTACGGCGGGGCGTGTTGTAATTGACAATCAGGATATTTTTAGAATGAACGAATCGCGACTTGCGATTTTTCGGCGGCGAAATATGGGCATTGTGTATCAATTTTATAATCTGATTCCGACGCTTACCGCCGAGGAAAATATCATGTTGCCGTTTTTGCTTGACGGGCGGCGGCCCGAGGACGCGACGGTTCGCGAGCTTTTGGAAATTACGCGGCTTGAAAATCGCGCAAAACATTTGCCGTCGCAGCTTTCCGGCGGACAACAACAACGCGTTTCAATTGCACGCGCACTAATCAACAGCCCCGCCGTGATTCTCGCCGACGAACCCACGGGAAATTTGGACAGCAAATCCGGCAAGGACATCGTTGAGATGCTTTTGGCGGCAAACAAACGGTATTCGCAAACCCTTGTTTTGATTACCCACGACGAAAAAATCGCGCTTCAGGCCGACAGGATTATTACAATAAGTGACGGGAAAATCCTGCGGGATGAGGAGGTGCGGTCGTGAGCTTAACGGCAAAACTGGCGTACAGCCAAATTACAACAAATAAGCGGCGAACGGCCTGGACGCTTTTGGGCATAATTCTCTCGACGGCGATGATAACCGCCGTGTTTGGCTTTGCCGCAAGCGGGGTGGCGGCAATAACCGAGCTTTTGGGCGACGCCTACGTGCGCGACGAATATTACGCGACGATTTACGGAATGGGCGGCGTGATGAGTGTTCTAATCGTTGCGGTGTCGGTGATTGTTGTGTCGAATGCCTTTCGCGTAAGCGCGGGCGAGCGGCAGTCCCAGTTCGGACTTTTGAAAAGCGTCGGCGCGACAAAGAAGCAAATTGCGCAAACCGTTGTATATGAAGGGGCAATTTTGTCCGTCGCGGGGATTCCCGTCGGCATAATCGTCGGACTTTTGGTGCAAGCGGGCGGCGTTGCAATCGCGAATCATATGCTTGCGGACCTCAATACATTTCAGCCCGGCGGCGACGAAATTATTTTCAGATTCGTTTTCGCATGGCAGGGCGTGCTGATTTCCGTCGCCGTTTCCTTCGTAACGATTTTGCTTTCCGCGTGGTTTCCCGCGCGCAAAGCCGCAAAAATAGCCGCGATTGACGCAATTCGCGGCGAGGACGAAGTGAAGGTTAAGGAGAAACATATACGCGGCGGACGAATCGTGCGTAAAATTTTCGGATTCGAGGGCGAGCTTGCGTCGAAATCCCTGAAACGAAGCCGCCGAAATTTCCGCGCAACCGTGGTTTCCCTCACGATTAGTATGATTTTATTTATCGCCGCAAGCAGTTTCGGGGCGCAGCTTTCCCAAATGACAAACCTCGTTTTCGCACTGATTGACGCCGATGTCGTCGCGTCATTTCATGCAAACAGTCAGATAATTTTTTGCGAGGACACCGACACTTCCGAAAGGCGATACATGACAATAAGCGCGGCGGAGGCGGAAAAAATCACCGACGAAATGCGCGGATTTGAAGGGGGAGCGGAGGTTTTCGGCGTTGGCGGCAACATGCATCGCTATGTGGTTCCTGCCGAAAATTTAACGCTTTCCGCCGCTTTCGACGGACATTCGCAGTGGGAGCGATTCCCCGTCACGATTTTGACCGCAGACGCCGAAAATTACGCCGAACTCGCGCGGCGAGCGGGCGTTCCCCCGGGTTCGAATATTTTAATCAACCACGTCCGCACACAAACAGACGGCAATTGGACAGAATTCGCGCCGATTGTTTTTTCCGGCCAAACCCTGCAAATTCAAAGACACCAAGACGAGGGCGGCGGCACAAGATACATCCCGCTTCACGGCGAACTTCGAGGAAGCGACGTTCCGAACGAAATAATCCACGCGTCTGCGTCATATGTAATTATTTTGATGCCCGAAGCCGAAATGCATTATTATTTTTGGGCGGTACAGACAGACGGTCCGCACGAATTTGCCGAAAACGTATGGAACATTTTATTCGAAATGCTGCCGACAAACGACGACATGGGATTCAACGCGGGCGTATTCGACCAAGCGGCGGAGGACAACGTTATGAGAAGCCTTGTAAGCACCATAATGATTGCGATTTACGGCTTTGTCGGGATGCTTACATTAATTGCCCTGACCAACGTAATCAGCACAATTTCAACAAATGTACGCTCGCGCTCGCGCGAATTTGCCGTTTTGCAAAGTGTCGGCATGACGCACGGCGGACTGGGGCATATGCTTAATCTCGAAAGCATTTTTTGCTCGGCAAAGTCGCTTGTGTTTGGCTTGCCGCTTGGGGTCGGGGTTTCGTACCTTTTGTACATTTTTATGATGGAGTCCGTTTGGTTTCCCTTTGAAATTCCGTGGCTTGCGATAATTCAGTGCGTGGCCGCCGTTTTCGCAATCACGTGGATTATCATGCGCTACTCCGCCGCACGCCTCCGCGATAAAAGTATTATTGAAAGCATACGGTGATTTTGAAGTATGAGTTTAGGGAAATGCGATAAACTATCGGCATGGACAGCGGAAAAAAAATCGCGATTTTCGCGTTGCTTGTGAGCTTTGGATTTGCCGTGTATTTTGGGGCTTCGCTTGCGATTGAAATGCGCGTGAGCAGGCAGGGCGCGGAGTTTTATGCGGCTTTGCCTGTTGAATTTGGGAGAGAGGGGGAGGGGGAGAGGCAAGGGGGGAAACAAGACGGTTCGTCTGTCTCGCGGGGTTCCGAGGCAGATGAACTGTCTTGTCTCCCTCCGTCCCCCCTTCCTCCCGGCTGGATTCGGTCGGAGGGAACGCCGATAAATTATCCTATTATGCAGGGCTGCGACAATGATTTTTTCATGCATCACCTGCCCGACCAAAGTCGTCATGCGTGGGGTTCGATTTTTTTGGATTATCGAAACGCCGCCGATTTTTCGGACGAATGCATTCTTATTTACGGGCACAGCATTCGCGCGGGGGATATGTTCGGCTCGCTTAGGAATTATGCAAATCCGGGATTTTTCGAGGCGCACCCTCGCATGTTTATTTTCACGCCCGCGCGTGATTTTGTATTGCATTTGTTTGCGGGATATGTAATCGACTCGACCGCTGAAGTGCCGCCGATGCGATTTGAAAACGAAGAGCATTTTGACGAATTTATTGCAGATGTTCGCTCGCGTTCGATTTTTTCGAGCGAGGTGTTGCCGACGTTCGGTGACAACATTGTTTTCCTCTGCACCTGCACCGCGAATATTAACGAACGCTTGATAATTGTCGGGTTTACCGAATTAATGTCTACCTCACCAGCATAATGTGAATTGTTCCGTATTCTCCGCCTGCTTGGGAGCCTATGCCTATGTGGGTTACGCCCTCCATCAGGATGTTTCCTTCGGAACCGGGGGAACCCATCCAGCCCTCTGTCAGGAGTTGGGGCGTCTGCGCTCCGCCAAAGATGTTCACTGTGCGCCATTCGCCGCCGAATGCAGTCACCGTTTCGCCGATTCCGCCATAGGGGCCTTCGTCGAATCCCGGCGGCAGGTTTTGGTCTGTCAAGGTTTGTGCGTAAAAACGTGCCGCCATCATTAAGTTTTCGTCGGTTTGAAAAGTGTTTAGGCCGTTTGCGGCTCTTATTGCGTTAATGAGGGCGATTGTCTCCCGTTCAAAGTGAGACGCTCCGCCCGTTGCGCGATACTCGTCTATCCATTGCCGACGCTCGTTGTCGGTCAGGCGGCGGTTGGGCAAAATTACCGACGATGTGAGGAATTGCCTTAAATCGACGACCTCTCGGGGCATCACCGACTTCATGGTTGGTACGACGCGTTCCCTTCCGCTGTCTGTGCCAAAGCCGACGTGCGTGGTGTCGGTTGTCAAAACGTGGTTGCGGTGTTCGGGGGAACCCATCCAGATATCAACAATCTCTTGGGGCGAAAGATAGTCGTATCCGACGTGCATGTCGTCTCGAAAAAGCCACACCTCGGCATTTGCGTTTTCCTGCCAAGCCTGCCAGTGAACGCCGAAAAAGTCTATCCTCTCCCTGGGGCTGCCGTAATGGCGGTCATCGTGACCCGCCGTGTGGTAGCGCACTTGCAAATAGCTGAAAAGCCGCGACGCCATTGAAAGTTGCGGACACAAATAAAACGGAGGCAAGCCATATCTCGCACGGGTTTCGTTCACAATTTTGTACAACTCAAGCTCCTGCGCGTTAATTCCCCCGCGGTTAAAATAGTCTGATATCCATGCGTCGCGCTCCGATTCGGTCATCGCGCGGTCGGGATGCGTCAATCGCGTTGCCGTGTAGTGCGGCGCGGATGCCATCATCCCCGAAAGAGCCTGTGATGTAAAAATTTCCGGCTCGCCCCACCTCGTGGGAGGAGTCGGCTCGGGGGCTGGCCTGAAAGTCAGGGGCATTTCGAAAACCGGCGGTGCAAGCGGCGGTGTCGCCGTTAAGGAGCGGATTATCACGGTTCTTGTTGCTTCATCCCAATCGAGATAATGCCCCACGCTTTCGAGGGGCAAACGAATCGGCACCATGGTGCGGTCTTCGATAAGTTGTGCGGGTACATCGAGGGCGTGGCTTGTGTCGTTGGTGGTAAATATATCGCTGTCTATTGTGATTCGTACGATGTGTTGGGCGTTTGTTAAAATTGCCGTTCTTGTGTCGCCGTCCCAGTCTACGTCGAAACCAAGCGTTTCAAACACCCCGCGCACGGGGACAAGGGTTCTTCCGTCTACGATTACGGCACCTTGGCCGCCGGGGAAAATAACCGCTTCTCCGTCGACCGTAACGCGGATTTCGTCCGCGAAAACGGTTATCGGAATCAGCGAAAGAGTAATTGCCAATAACAAAAATATGCTGCGGTTTTTCATGTAATCCCTCCCCGAGTGCTGTCATACATCATCTTTTCCTACTTCATTATGCATCAATCCAAGCAAAAAATCAAATCAAATTTCCCGCCCCAAACCCAAACGGCAACAGCTCCGCAAAACTATGCACCAAAAAATCATCCTCTGTTTTCACGACGATAATTTCGCAATCCGCCGTAAAAAATTCCCCAAGCATTTGGCGACAAACCCCACAGGGATAACAATACTGCGCCTCGCCGTCTGCCGCCCCGCCCGCGACCGCAATCGCGGCAAATTCCCGCTCCCCCTCGCTTATCGCCTTAAAAAGCGCGGTGCGTTCCGCACAATTCGTAGGCGAAAACGCGGCGGATTCGATGTTGCAGCCCTTATAAATTTTGCCGCTCTTTGTTAATAACGCCGCGCCGACTTGAAAATTCGAATACGGTGAGTATGATAATTTTCTCGCCTCAAGTGCGGCGACTGCAAGTTCCTTGTAATTCATGGCTTTTTCGCCTCTTTTCAAAAAATTTCAAAAGTGAGTCGGCGAGTGACACTCGCCGACTCGTTTTTTTTGTGGAGCGGGAAACTGCTTCCGGCTTCGAGGGAATGCGTCACCCGCGACATATGCCCCCGGTGCCCACCGCGCGCTTGGCGCGCTTTTTTGTACGCCGGAAAACTGCTTCCGGCTTCGAGAGAATGCGCCGCCCGCGACATGTGTCCTCGGTGCCCACCGCGCGCTTGGCGCGCTCGACCATCTTACACTATTTTTGCGTGTGCAATTAAAAAAAATTTTGTTTACAGACTTCCAAAACTTGTCTATAATTGAAAAACCCTGAAGGCGAGGTGGTTTTATTTGCGTGTAATCGCGGGCAAAGCGAGGCGAACGGCACTTGTCGCGCCCGACGGGCAAAACACGCGCCCAACCTCCGACCGCGCCAAAGAGGGCTTGTTTAATATTCTCGCGCCCGAAATTCGCGCCGCGCGGTTTTTGGACATGTTCTGCGGAAGCGGAGCCATCGGCATCGAGGCACTAAGCCGAGGCGCGGCAGAATCGGTTTTTGTGGACAATTCGTTTTTGGCAATTCACGCCGTCAGGAAGAATTTGTCCAAAACAAAACTATCCGATTCAAAAGCGGAAATTTTCGAAACAACGGCGGAGGACGCAATTGCCCGCCTGGCGGCACAAAATCGACGGTTCGACATAATTTTTCTTGACCCGCCGTACGATTCGTACAATTCGGAATCCCTGCGCCAAATCATTGACAAACTCCGCAAAATCCTCGCCGAAGACGGCGTAATAATCGCCGAAACCGAAGCCGCCGACCTCCCCGAAGCAACCCAAACCCGCACCTACGGCCGCACAAAATTCCTGTTCATTAACGCCACACGGGCGCAGCAATTTCCCATTCCAAAATAAAACGAGGCCAACGCATGACCCTAATTTATCCCGGCAGTTTCGACCCGGTAACAATCGGACATATGGACATCGCTCGCCGCGCGGCAAAATTTGCCGACCGAATAATAATCGCGGTTTTGGAAAATCCGAACAAGCAAACCCTGTTTTCCGCCGCCGAGCGCGTCGCCTTATTAAAGGAAGCGTTCGGAACTGATGGCTTCGGAACTGATGGCTTCGGAACTGATGGCTTAGGAACCGACGGCTTAGGAACCGACAAGTTCCGTCTCGACGCGAAAATCGAAATCGAGTCATCCGACGGGCTTTTGGCAGAATTTGCGAAACAAAAAAAAGCCGACGCGATTTTGCGCGGCCTTCGCACATCGGAGGACTTCGAGCGCGAAAACAAATACGCCGCAGGAAACGCCGCGCTTTCGTCTGTGGAAACAATTTTTCTCCCGGCCACGCCCGCCCTCACATATGTATCAAGCTCGATAATCTGCGAGGCGGCGGTTCACATATACAAAAACAACCTGGACGATTCGTTCATCGCGCAGCTTTTGTCGCCGCCGGCACGCGCCGCGCTAAAGGAAAAATTATCACAATCGTAAAATCGTAAGGCAACGGTGGGCAAAAAGCGTGCGGCAACGCCATCGCGCTTATGTCCGGCGAATTATAAATACAGAGGTGAGTAATGGACGCGTTACTGGACTATTTGGACGACATAGAAGAGGTGCTTGAAGGCAGTAAAAACCTGCCCTTCACGAATAAAATTTCTGTGGAGAAGGACCGCGTTTTGGATATTTTGAATGAGATTCGCTTAAATTTGCCCGACGACATCCGTTCGGCGCAACGAATTTTGGGTGACCACGACCGAATTGTCTCGGAGGCCGAACGCAAAGCGCAAGGCATACTTGAGGCCGCGGAAAACGAGGCGAAAATCCGCACAAACAACCACGAAATTTTCCGCCGCGCGTCCGACCAAGCCTCCGAAACCGTCGAGGAAGCCAAGAAAAACGCCCGCGATTTGCGACTAAACGCAATGGATTACGCGGACTCGATGCTAAAAGACGCCGAAGAACAAGTCAAAGAGTACATGTCGAACATGGAACAACAACACAAAAAAGTAATGGACTACTTCAACCAACTATCCGACGTAATTTACGAAAACCGACAACAACTACGCGGCCGATAGCGCGCCAAGCGCGCGGTGGGCACCGGGGACACGTGTCGGTGCCGACACATTCCCTCGAAGCCGGGAGCAGTTTACGCTACGATAAAAAACCGCGCAAAAAAGAGTCGGCGAGTGACACTCGCCGACTCTTTTTTTTCAGCCAGCAGGAAACCACTTCCTGCTTCAAGAGCATGTGCCGCCACCAACACATTCCCCGGTTCCCACCCCGCGCTTGGCGCGCATCACCCCAACTCCGCACGCTTGAATCTGTCCGGGTCGAAGGTTTCGCGGTATCCTGATGATGGCCATTCCGCGCCAAGCCCCGAGTCTTCAACAAGCCCGCGCACCAGCCCGCCTTCTTCCTCGACCATGAGGGTTATGCGCAGTTTTGTTTTGCCGCTGGGGCGTTCGGGGAGGCCTCGGATGGAAACTTCGCCGACCACGCGGCATTTTTCAAAAGGGTCGTCTTGTTGGATGCGTTCTAAAATGCGCAAATCCAGCCCGGTCATTTCTTCGGGGGTTGTGCCGGAGAGGGTGAAGACGTGGGATTTTTTTGCAAGGGCAAAGCTCGTCCCGCGCCGAATCATTGGGAAAAATGACTTCTTTTCGCCGCTTCCGATTTCGAGTCCGATGTCGTGTGAAACGGTTACTTCGAATTCGACGGACATTTTTTCGGATTCGAGGTCGGGGTGAGACAAAAGGCCCATTTTCATGGCGGCATAATAGGTCGCGCCCAGGGAAATGTCCAGCGCGGGGCGTTCCGACGAATAAATTTTGTTCTCGTCGCCGAAAATATCTATGAGCATCTCGCGCACCCACGGCATTTGCGACGAGCCGCCTTCAAGCAAAACACGGTCGATGTCGCCCGGTGTCAGGCTGCCGGTGTATGTTTCGCGCAGGGCCTTCAGCACGAGTTTGCGCGTTTTTTCTATGAAAGGTTTGATAAGTGTATGAAATTCTTCACGCGAAATTTGCTCGACAAAGGGCGGAATACAGAACGTGAACGGGATGCGAAAGGTTTGCACACCGCTGAGCCTTTCCTTGGCCTCGCAGGCGCGGGAATGGAGTTCGACTTGGTTTTCTACGGCGAGTTCGGTCATGGCTTGCCCGGTTTTTGCGCGAACGAAATTGCCGCACGCTTCAATTAAAAAAGCGTCGACATCGTCGCCTCCGTGGTACGCCTCGCCGCCTTGCGATATAACCTGCAATTTTATGCGCATTTCGTCGCGCTCGGTTACGTGAAAAATCGTGATATCAAGCGTGCCGCCGCCGAAGTCGAACACCATGATTTTTTCGTCTTGGTTTAATTGGTGGCGGAAATTATATGAAAGCGCGGCGGCGTTCGGCTCTTTTATCAGGCAAATCAGCTTGTCGGCAATGCCCGCGATTTCACATGCGCGAACCGTTGCTTTTTGCGCCGCATCGTCAAAATCGTATGGCACGGAAACAACAAGCCCGGCGATTTCGGCCTTAGGGTTCAGGCTTTGCGCGTGCGAGATTATCTCCAGCAAAATTTTCGCGGAAAGTTCCTCGGGGAGATACTCGGTTTTGCCCAAGCGCACGGTTTCATTCGTCCCCATTTTTCGCTTAATTGAGCGAATCGTCGTTTCGGGATAAATTTTCATGCTTCGATAGGCTTCCTCGCCGACAACCCATTCCTCGCCGATGTCCTCGTCCTCGCGATACTGCACGACGGAAGGCAACGGAATTTTGCCAAAGCCGTTGCTTACGTCGATGGCTTCGGGCCGGTCGGTCGACGCATCCCAGTATGAAATTACGGAGTTCGTAGTGCCGAGGTCGATGCCGAGTACATACCAATCCTCCGGCAATTTGCCCGTTTTTTCGATTTCACTGCGGTAATTTTCATGAGTCACGCGGCTCACTCCTTTCGCCATTCGCCGAGCGCACAAATCGCCATTAAAAATTCGCCGCCCGCGTTCCTCTTGCTGATTTTTCACACTTTCGCCATTCGCTGAGCGCACAAATCGCCATTAAAAATTCGCCGCCCGCGTTCCTCTTGCTGATTTTTCACACTTTATAAGGAAGGCGCACGGGATTTCCGTGCGCCTTTGCAAGTTATTTTGCGTATTCAATTGCCCGGGTTTCTCGGATAAGGCTGACCTTAATTTGCCCGGGGTATTCAAGTTCGTCTTCGATGCGTTTTGCGACTTTGCGAGCCAAAATTGTCAGGCGGTCGTCGCCGACAACATCCGGGAATACAACTATGCGGAGCTCGCGGCCGGCTTGGATTGCGAAGGATTTTTCCACGCCGTCCTCGGAGTCTGCGATTGCTTCGAGGTTTTGCAAACGCTTAATGTACGCCTCGAGCGTTTCACGGCGTGCCCCGGGGCGCGAGCCGGAAATTGCGTCGGCGATTTGCGTGATAATTGAGATGATATTTGTCGGCTCGACGTCGCCGTGGTGGGCTTCGACGGCGTTAATGATTAAGTCGGACTCTTTGTATTTTTTGCACAATGCCGCACCGATTGAAATATGTGAGCCTTCTTGTTCGTGGTCAACGGCTTTGCCGATGTCGTGCAAAAGACCCGCGCGTTTTGCCAGCGCAATATCCGCGCCAAGTTCCCCCGCGACAAGCCCGCACAAATAGGCGACCTCGATTGAATGTTTCAGCACATTTTGCCCGTAACTCGTACGGAACTTCATTTTGCCCAAAAGGCGCGTAAGTTCGGGGTGAATGCCGTGTACGCCTGTTTCAAACGTTGCGGCTTCGCCTTCTTCTTTGATTTGAATATCGACCTCTCGGCGCGCTTTTTCGACCATTTCCTCAATGCGCGTCGGGTGAATGCGCCCGTCAAGCACCAGTTTTTCCAACGCGATTCTCGCGATTTCGCGGCGCATCGGGTCAAACCCGGAAAGAATTACCGCCTCGGGCGTGTCGTCGATTATTAAATCTATTCCCGTGAGCGACTCAAGCGCGCGAATATTGCGCCCTTCTCGCCCGATTATGCGACCCTTCATTTCGTCGCCCGGCAGGTTTACAACGGAAACCGTCGTTTCCGCAACGTGGTCTACCGAACAACGCTGGATTGCGGTTGCCAGTATTTCCTTGGCTTTCTTATCGGCTTCGGTTTTCGCCTTTAGCTCAATATCGCGAATCATTTTCGCGGATTCGAATCGTGCTTCTTCCTCTATTGCGGTCTTCAGTGACTGTTTTGCTTCCTCTCGCGTCATTCCCGCGATTTTTTCCATTTCTCTGTGCTGGTTTTCCAGTGCGTTTGCCACAATGGCTTGCTGTTCGTCGAGCTTTTCCGATTTTTTCTTGATTGCGTCCTCTTGTTTCTTGACTTCTTCTTCTTTTTCACCTTGTTTTTCAATTTTTCGGTCTAACACTTCTTCTTTTTGCAACAAGCGTTTTTCCAAACGCTGCAACTCGTTTCTGCGCTCTTTCGCGTCTTTTTCAGCTTCGTTTTTGGTTT
>JGI24703J35330_11748470_pt1 | contig 17092 bp, 11 predicted proteins | sample TergutNt197P1_FD_35330 | JGI IMG/M metagenome (IMG submission 35330) | reverse complement strand
CGTTTTGTTGGAAGAATGGCCGCCGGAGATGGAGGGCGAAGTGCCGCCAGCCGGCGCGACTCCAATGCGCCCACCGGAAATACTGGGTGGTGCGGGCTTTTTGGCACAGATGAACGAATGGCTAATCGGTCCGGGTATACCTCGTATACGCCGTGGTTTTGCATTAGCGATTGTAATGGACGATGGCACGATACATCGTACAAACGTAGTGGTTCATGACCCGTTGCAAGTAAATTTTTCGCCGTATCGCCCCGATATCATAAATATTGCGCATGAGGGTTACGGAAGGATTTCTATGGAATGGCTCGCTTTTGCGCGTTATCCCGCTGTTTTTGAAGAGCATGACATGATACCGGAGGGCGACCCATATAATGGACGTTTTGTTGATACTGCCATAGAGTATGAAATTTTTGTTTCGGATTCTTGGAGTACATTGTTGACACTTACTACACCTTTGATGCCGCCGCTTAACCCATTGCAGTTACAGGCAGGCAGAAGAATAAACCCTGTAGAGCCACCACCACCTACTCCTCAATATGACCCGACCTTTGCACTTTTGCCCGGTGGTTTTATCACAGAATATCAAACGATGACCCCGCAGGGTATACAAATCTCTCCGATACAAGGCAACCAAGTATATTTTGTGCGTATCCGTGCGGTGCGTAACCCAGGTGGGCAAACCTCTGATTGGGCATTTGGTAGTATTTATGTGCCGCCACTGGATGGTATTCCTGTCACACCGGAGATGATTGGTGCGCCTCCTGTGCGTGTTGACCACGATAATGTTACGGATACGACTATCCCGATTTTTTGGGACGTTCGTTATCTAGAGATAATGCAATACAATCCGCGACAAGACTGGGCTCCAAACCGTGATGTATGGCACACTGTAGTAGGTGTAGACAGGCGCGGTGAGCCGATTTTTGGGCGGTCTGCGACGCATATAAACTATGTAATAGGGGAAAACGCTGTAGACCCCGGAGCTGAAGCTCGTCATAGGATTTTAAACGAGCTGGTAAGTGAAATAAATATGAGAAACAGACTGCTGGGTATCGGCCCCGGTGCTACGCCTCTGGGTACACCGATGGAGCCTACAGAGGTAGGATATATCCTTGGGCAATCCCTTGCTCATGTGCAAGCATTTTTGTCGGGTCTTGGGCTTACTTCGACCACGCCGACCGCCTTACGTATTCAAGATATGTCTAACGTGAGATACCAGATACATGTGGTTTCTTATGATGACATGAATGAAATCGGTGGTTTAGATGTGTACCGCGAGGGCGGTTCCGGTCATATCGGAATAAACAATGACCCCAGTGTCTGGACGTCTATAGGTCAACCCACAGTTACGGAAGGTGTAGTAGAGCATGTCGTTACCGGTTTACAACCGAATACCTCGTATGTGATTTTTGTCAGGCCGTATATCGTGGCCGGCGGTGTGGAAATCCCGGCGTATTTACCGACCTTTGTAATAGGAACCACTATCACACAAGAGCCACGTCCTATACCGGACCCAACGACACCTGTTTTGATAGTAGTGCCACGATTCACCGGTAGAAATACGGTGGGTGTGCGTTGGCGCGTACAGTCAAACATGATTTACAATATCCATATTTCTCATTTCTTTACGGATTATTCTGACGGCGGCACTGTGATTCCTCTCACATACGAACATGTTGATGCCGCTTTGAACGGCGGCACTATGCCCCCATTTGAAGAGCCATTTGCGGATTTTACTGTACAAGAGGTAGATGGAGTGCCGTATTTCCATTTGCAAATATTTGAGAGATTCCCATTTACGACCTATTATATCTGGGCAGTAGCTATGGGTGTGGATGAGGAAGGCGAGGTGGCTACGTCACCATCTGCACCATCTAACCCTGTAGATGTCCGCACATTAGATATAGAACCACCACCACCACCGAGGAGCTTTGGGCGCGCCCCACAAACCATGCTCAATATCTTTAACAGATATAATGACACAGAGTATATGGCTGACGAACCGTATGCATTAACTCTTTCTTGGATGAGGATTTTTGCAGATTTGCGCGATATTACGGGTGAACTAACGGAACGTGCCGAGGAGGGTGAGGGTGACGGAGATATACGACCGCTAAACCTGCCAAACCTTGATGTTACCGAGGCATATGTGGCATTGCATATGTTGCGCTTTGAGGAGCTGGTGGCTAACCGCAGGTACTATGCTCGCGCACGCACGATTCTTACCGTAACTCGCGGAGAGGCTGATGTGTACAGCTATGAGATAGAGTTGGCAGACAATGAGGACTTCTTGGATTCAGTCACATTTACCATACCTGTAGCCGAAGAACTCGACCCGATTAATATGCGCAGGGCGATGTCAGAATGGGTGTATATCGAAATAGATACAGGTGTATCCGACGACGAGTTTGACGGTGTCCATCGTCCCGACCAATTTCCTTTGCCGGAGCGTGATTTTGAAATCACCTACGACGCACCTTCGCAGACGCTTACATGGCGTTTCCGTACTAACCAGCGTGGCGCGGACGGTAGGCTTGACCAGAATGTAGACCAGCGTTTTATCACACGACTTATACAAAGCCGCGTATTCACATTTACTATTGATATGTCACAATACGAAGGAATGCCTATTTCTAACCGTGAAATCATATTGCCGGAAAGTATTTTGCGGGCGTTTGGTGAGCGCAGGATTTCGTTGGAAATCCTGACGGGTGACACCAATATAATCATCCCTCCCGGCGCATTGGACACAGCACAAATGCGTAATATGCAACCGGGAATCGGCACCTATCATCACATCACAATTAACAATGTGATGACAGGCACACCGCCTCTTAGCCCAAACACATCATTTGCTACTGTGCCACAGCGTTTTTCGGTACGTGCATCTACGCCGAGCCGCACAGAAACGCTAAACACCTTTGCTCAACCCGTACAGGTAATCCTGCCTGTGGAAAGATTTACTACACCCGAGGGGCTTAGTACGGCCTTATTCGTAAATGATACAAACGCTGCAACTTGGCGTGATACCCAAGGCGCATTAAATTTCTCAACAAATGCACTTTCATCTACAATAAATGCACCTACTACGTTTGCCGCTGTTACGCGAAGCACACCACAAGCGGCACAGCCTGCACATCCTACTAACCAAGCTATGCAACGTGTTTCTTCGCGGCTCACCATTACGGATATGCAGACTTTTAATCCTAACCAAGTCGTCACGGCAAACGAGTTTAACAACATCGTAAACGCTTTGGTAAACAACCGTGCTACCGTCACACTCGGTGCAAATCTTTCTGCCGGTGATACGCGCTCTCTCACAAATGCTCGTCTCATCGCGCCCGCCAACTTTACCCGAGAAAATGCCATAGACATAATGGTACGCTTATATGAAAACCGTACGCGCCAAATCCTTACACCAATGACACCCGCCGCCTCTGTGCCGGGGATTCAAAACACTGCACCCGCCACACATCGCAACATGCGAATAGCCGCGGATATTGGTTTTATCGTAGGCCCGCTGGAGCCGCAAGGCAGCCTGACCATGGGAGAGTTGATAAATATGGTGGACATTATCATACAAGATTCCGGTATGTAAGTGAGAAAGGAGGCTGTCTTGCGAGACAGCCTCCTTTTTTTGTGTGAAAGGGCGTAAAATTGCGGGTTTGAGCGGTTTAGACCAAAACATCTACTCCATCGTCATCATTAGTTCTCCCGCTTTTACGGGCTGATTTTCTGTTACAAAGATATTTGATATAGTCCCTGCGCATTTTGCGACGATTGTTGTTTCCATTTTCATGGCTTCGATGACGGCTACTACGTCGTTTTCCTTTACTTCAGAGCCTTGGGATACCATGATTTTGCTAACCATGCCGGGCAGGGTCGCGCCTATATCTTTGGGGTTTGATGGGTCGGCGGTTTGTATGGGTGGTGTTTTTGTGCCGCTCTTTGCTTCGGTTTTATCTAAGACAGAGATTTCGCGACGGCTTCCGTTTAGTTCAAAAACCACGCGACACATATTGTCCTCATCGGGGTCGCCTATCATTACGAGTTTGATTAACAATGTTTTGCCTTCTTCGATTTCTACTTCCGTAAAATCACCGGGGCGCAGACCGCCGAAGAACACAGAGGTATCAAGTATGGATAGGTCGGAGTTTTCTGCACGATGTTTGTAAAAGTCCTTTAAAACTTTGGGATAGAGTGCGTAGGAAACTATGTCCTGCATGGTGGGGTCAGGGCAGAAGGCAGACATTTTTTCTTTTAGGTCGTCAAAGTCGAGTGGTGCGAGATGTTCGCCGGGGCGGCATGTGATGGCGGGTTTTCCCTTTAAGACAATGTCTTGCAGGTCTTTTGGAAAGCCGCCTTGCGGTTGCCCCATCATGCCCGAGAAATAGCTCACCACAGAGTCAGGGAAGGCAAGGTTTTTTGCCTTTTGGACAATGTTTTCGGGGGTGAGATGATTCTGTGTCATAAAGATGGCAAAGTCGCCTACCATTTTGCTCGATGGGGTTACTTTTACGATGTCTCCGAGCATATCGTTTACGTTTTTATAATTTTCTTTTACTTCTTTCCAATCGTCGCCGAGTCCCACGCTTTCCACTTGGGCGCGGAGGTTTGTGTATTGACCGCCTGGCATTTCGTAGCGATATATATCCGTGGTGGGCGATGATAGCCCCTCTTCGAACGGAGAATAAAATTTGCGGGCTTGTTCCCAGTATTCTGCGATTGGGATTAGTTTTTGGTCATCCATGCCTGTATCGCGTGGATGGCCTTCGAGAGCAGTTACGACGGAGTTCATAGACGGCTGACTGGTGAGGGATGACATAGAAGATATGGCAACATCTACGATGTCCACACCTGCTTCGGCGGCTTTTAGCAAGGTAGCTACGCCATTACCCGATGTGTCGTGGGTGTGTAGGTGGATGGGTAGTCCGACTTCGTTTTTGAGGGCAGAAACGAGCTTTTCGGCGGCATAGGGTTTTAACAAGCCGCTCATATCTTTTATTCCCAAGATATGAACGCCACGCTTTTCGAGTTCTTTTGCCATGTTGACATAGTATTGCAGATTGTATTTGTCACGCTTGGGGTCAGAAATATCGCCTGTGTAGCAGATATAACCTTCGCAGATTTTATTGTTTTTTATTACCTCTTCGATAGAAAGCTCCATATTGGGCAACCAGTTGAGCGAGTCGAATACGCGGAAAACGTCTATACCCGCTGTGGCGGCCTCTTTGATAAATTGGCGGATTACGTTGTCGGGATAGCTGGTGTAGCCGACGGCATTTGCACCACGCAACAGCATCTGGAATAGGATGTTAGGCACTTTTTCGCGCAGGATACGGAGCCGCGCCCATGGGGATTCATTCAAGAAGCGATATGCCACATCAAATGTCGCACCGCCCCACATTTCCAATGCAAAGGCATTAGGCATGGCGTGCGCCATATATTCTGCAATGGCGGCCATATCCTTTGTGCGTACACGGGTTGCGAGCAAGCTCTGATGACCGTCGCGCAGGGTCGTATCGGAGAGCAAAAGCCTTTTGCTTTTTAGACAAAAATCCTTTACTGCATCGGCTCCCTTTGTATCAAGGAGCTGTTTTAGTCCGTCTTTTACGGTAAAACCGTCCTCATCGGGTATCTTGGGAATGGGTGCGGGGTCTGTAACTGTGATGTCGGGATGTTTTCCGTTAACAGCAAGTTCGCTTATATATGAAAGAATTTTTGTATCACGGTCGCGTGACTCGGGTAGTTCGTATAATGATGGTGTGTCGTCAATAAAAGTCGTGTTGCACTCACCTGCAATAAACTTGGGATGGTCGAGGATGTTGTTTAGGAACTGGATATTTGTCTTTACACCCTGTATGCGCATTTCGCCAAGGGCGCGGCGGCTACGCCTAATCGCCGCATCAAACGACCGCCCGAAGGCACATACCTTTACAAGCAAGCTATCGTAGTATGGAAGAATTTCTGCACCGGAGTAGCAGTTGCCTGCGTCGAGGCGCACACCATGACCGCCGCTACTGCGGTATACGGTGATTTTTCCTATATCGGGCGAAAAGTTGTTGCCCGGGTCTTCCGTGGTGACGCGGCTTTGTATGGCAATACCGTTTACACGGATGGAGTCCTGTGAAGGGATGTCAATCATCGGGTCGGGCAATGCATGACCGTCAGCAATAAGAATCTGCGCCTGTACGATGTCCACGCCCGTGATAAACTCCGTGATGGTATGCTCTACCTGAATACGCGGATTCATCTCAATAAAGTAGTGGCGGCCTGTGTTATCCACCAAAAACTCTACCGTACCTGCACTCACGTAGTTGACGGCTTTGGCGATTTTTACTGCGTCATCGTAGATTTTTTGCAATACGCCTTTATCTACTGATACAGACGGTGCGATTTCTATTACCTTTTGGTATCTGCGTTGCAGGGAGCAGTCGCGCTCATACAGATGCACGATGTTGCCGTGTTTATCAGCCAAGATTTGGATTTCGATATGCTTTGGCTCTACAAGGAATTTTTCCATAAAAATATCGCCACTGCCAAAGGACTTTAACGCCTCACTCTGTACAAGAGGGAAAACCGTTTTTAGCTCCTCGTCGTTTGTGACTTTGCGCATCCCTTTTCCGCCGCCGCCCGCGGCCGCCTTTAGGATGATGGGATAGCCGTATTCGCCTGCAAGTTTTATTGCTTCTTCTACGCCTGTGAGCGGATTTTCTGTACCGGGGATGGTGGGTACATTACAGCCTTTTGCTATTTCTTTTGCGTTTAGCTTATCTCCCATTTTCATAAGAACATCCGATGGGGGACCTATGAATATAATACCGTTTTCTTCGCAAGCACGAGCAAAGTTTGCATTCTCGGAAAGGAAGCCGTAGCCGGGATGGATTGCGTCAACATTTTTGGCTTTGGCCAGTCGTATAATCGAGTCAATGTCAAGATATGCACCCAGTGGCGTGCGGTTTTCGCCTACTACATAAGAAGCATCCGCCTTTGTGCGGAATAAGTTGTATTGGTCCTCCTTAGCATATATCGCTACAGTGTTAAGACCCAAATCCTTGCTCGCTCGGAACACACGGATAGCAATTTCGCCTCTGTTTGCGCATAGTACTTTACGGATTTTTTTATTTTTCATAAATATACAGCCCCTATCATGGTATTGACATATTCTAATAAAATGTCCGAGAGTACGCAAGTGTTTTAAGTAAAAATTTGACAAACCGCCAAAACTGTATTATCCTACCAGAATAGGATTATTATAGTTATTCGAAGTATCAATCCAAAACAGAAAAGGAGTTCTTTTTTATGAAGAAATTATTACTTATGTTGCCCGTGGCATTATTGATGTTTGTCGGTTGCGGGGACAGCGAAGAAGCACGCTTTACTATGGCTACGGGTACGGTAGCGGGTACGTACTACCCTCTCGGCGGAGCGATGGCCTCGGTAATCAACAACCATACTGATAATATTAATGTGACAATCACGTCCTCCGGTGCCAGTGCTGACAATGTCAGGCAAATCGGCTTGGGTGATGCTCAAATAGCTATTGTGCAAAACGACGTGATGTACTACGCATTTACAGGTACAAGTATATGGAGCGAACAATCGCCTGTGCGTAACATGGGTACACTCATGTCACTCTATCCGGAAACGGTGCATATCATCGTACACGCGGATGGTGGAATATATAGTGTAAATGACCTTGTGGGTCGCCGTGTTTCTGTAGGCGGACCAGGGTCGGGTGTTTCTGCAAATGCCGCACAGGTGCTTGCGTCTTATGGGCTTACCACCGACGATTTTAATGTCTTCCATTTAGGATTTGCAGATTCGGCATCGGCCATGCAGGACTTTAACCTCGACGCATTTTTTGCGACTTCGGCTACGCCAAACACCGCTGTTTATGAACTGGCACGCAATCGTGACCTGCGCCTCATCCCTATTTCACAACCAGCAGTTGAGTGGTTGCTTGACGAATATCCGTTTTATGTGCCGATTACCGTTACATCTGCGGATTACACATGGGTAACGACACCCATCCAAACGGTAGCGGTACAAGCCACATTAATAGCATCATTGGACGAAGTATCAGACGATGCCGCATACGAAATGGTGCGCGCACTCATAGAAAACGCCTCCGAAGTAGCCGAAGGCCATGCACGTGGCGCGTATATCAATATGCATAATGCGGTACAGTCCGTTAGCGTAGATTTCCACCCGGGAGCGCGTAGATTTTTTGAATCACGCGGGATTACACTTAATTAGTGAAAAAACTTTTTTTTGCAACGACTGTTCTAATCCTTGTCATTATTTTTTATGTAACGACAATACGCACAACACCGTTTATTGTGATATGTTCATATGTTTTCCCTGTATATGAGGGGATGGAGTTTTTTGTAGAATATACCCACTCTGTAAACCAAAGTATGATGAGGGAATTTTTCGTAATACGCGGTGAAGAAATATTTTTTACGGCATTAGAATTTGAAGATTTTGGCGCAGGGATGCCCACTGACTACGAAATAATTTTTTTGCCCGAAGGCGGAATGCGCATTGAGGGGTTCCACACATTCATACCGCAATACACCGTACCCCCCACCACGGTAGTCCGGATTGGTGGGGGGCGGATATATCTCTACGACCCCGAAGGCGGAACACAGATATTAATACGACAATTAAATTTTTGGAGAAGGCGATAAAATGACAGAGAATAAAAACGAAATCATGGAGGGTGTTGCCCTAAGTGAGGAAGAACAAAATAAAATCATGTCTAAGTACGACCCTGAATCTCGCACTCGCCACTTCGAGGGTGTGCCAAAAATAATTGTCCGCTGTGTATGTGTGGGTTTCGCGCTCTTTATGCTTGCGATTAATACATTTATTTTGTTGCCCATGCAGGTTCACCGCGCCTCTTTTGCAGGTTTTGTTGTATTTATGGCGTTTTTGCTATACCCTGCAAATGCAAAAACTAACACAAGAGTTAATTACATACCGTGGTATGATTGGATTTTTGGGGTCGTGGGTGCGGCCTGTTTCTTCTATTTTGTATTGTTTTTTGACAGAATCATCGGACAGATGGGTGCGATTACCGAGTTAGATTTTTGGGTAGTCGTTGTTGGTGTAATCATCTTGCTGATTGCCTGTTATCGTGTTGTGGGATTGCCGCTTATTATTGTAGCGGGCGTTTTTTTGGCTTATGCATATTTTGGAAATCTCATACCGGGCATGTTTGGGCATAACGGATTCCGCCCACAGCGGATTGTTAACCACACATTTTATCAGATGGAGGGCATACTCGGTGTGCCTATCGGTGTAGCTTCTACTTTTATTTTTGTGTTTTTGCTGTTTGGTGCGTTTGTGCGCAAAACAGGGATTGGACAATTTTTTGTTGATATTTCTAACGCATTGGCGGGCAGAGCTACGGGCGGACCTGCAAAGGCATCTGTTATTGTTTCTGCTTTACAAGCGACTATCTGTGGTAGCTCTGTAGCAAACACCGTGTCTTCCGGCTCATTTACCATTCCCATGATGAAAAAACTCGGCTATGACAAAAACTTTGCGGCGGCTGTAGAGGCTTCTGCGTCTACGGGTGGTCAAATCATACCTCCTGTCATGGGTGCGGCCGCCTTTATTATGGCAGAAATCACAGGCATTCCTTTTGCAGAAATCGCACTGGCGGCATTAATCCCCGCTACGCTTTATTTCGTTTGCGTTTTTGTTTCCGTCCATCTCGAAGCCAAGAAAAAAGGGCTAAAAGGCTTACCCTCTGACCAGATTCCCAGAGCATTGCCACTTATTATACAAAAAGGCTATCTGATGCTCGGGCTTGTTGCCATCGTGTTTTTTTTGGCACGTGGATATACACCTACGGCGGCGGCCACATATGCTATTGTCGTATGTATTGTGCTTAGTATGTTCCGCAAAGATACGCGGCTCACACCCACAAAAATCTTTGAGGCTTTGGAAACGGCGGCACGCAATGCCGTGGGCATAGGCATAGCCTGCGCCGTGGCAGGCATCGTAGTAGGCGTGGTTACGCTAACAGGGCTGGGCATCACCTTTGCAAATGCTATGGTGGCCGTAGCGGGTGGCATCGGCAACGAAACATTGAGGATGCTTGCCGTATTATTTTTCTGTATGCTTGCTTCGCTTATCCTCGGGATGGGCGTACCGACTACGGCTAAATATGTAATCATGGCTACCGTCACCGCACCTATTTTGGTGAGGCTGGGTGTACCACTTTTGGCGGCGCATATGTTTGTTTTCTACTTTGGAACGGATGCCGATATTACGCCACCAGTTGCACTTGCATCCTATGCGGGTGCGGCTATCGCCAAGGGCGACCCGCTAATCACCAGTATAATAGCCGCAAAACTCGCCATCGCGGCATATATTGTGCCTTACTTCTTTGTATTTAACCCGCAGATGTTGTTTATCAATGCAGATTTTGTTTCTATTGTGCAAATTGTGATAACAAGCGTGTTGGGCATTGTCTTTGTAGCGGCCGGGTTTTCGGGTTATCTGTTGCGTCATATGGGATGGTGTTCGCGAGCTTTTGCTGTTTTGGCGGGGATTTTGCTCGTCAACGCAACACTTGTCACCGACATCATCGGCATTGCTATAATCGTGGGTATTATTGCATGGCAAAAGTTTTATGTAGCTCCTATGTCTCCGATGCGGTCTTAATCGCGGCACAAAAGACCTCCAATGTTTTTTCCAACTCATCAATCGACAAGAAAGTCGGCGCGAAACGCAAATTAGAATCAGCAGGGTCTTTCCCATATGGGAATGTGGCACCTGCGTCAGTGATTAGCACGCCGTTTTCTTTACATATTTGACATACGCGCTTTGCACAGCCGGGTAATGTCTCGACGGATATAAAATATCCACCCTGCGGCCTTGTAAAGGTTGCGCCTGTGTCTTTAAGATGTTTTTCCATATATGCGATGGCGTATTCAAACTTTGGGCGTAAGATTGCTGCATGTTTTTGCATATGTGCCTCTACGCCTTTTACATCCTTAAAAAAGTTTATATGCTTCTGCTGGTTAACCTTGTCATGACCTATAGTCTGTGCATTCATTCTTTTGCGCAGAGTTGCAAGGGAATCACCCGATGCCGCAAAACAGGATACACCCGCGCCCGCTACGCTTATTTTTGAGAACGAAGCAAACATCACCGGGCGTGACTCATTGCCATTTTTTCTGCATTCGGAAAGTATGTTTAGTGGTGTAGGTCTGCTACCGCTAAAATGATGAATTGTATATGCGTCATCCCAAAATATTTTAAAATGCGGATGTGCTGTTTTCATTTTTGCGAGCCGTGCTATTGTTTCGTCAGAATATACATATCCCTGAGGGTTAGAAAAAACAGGAACACACCACATGCCGACTACATCAGGGTCAGCGGCAAGTTTTTCTACAATATCCATATCAGGTCCGTTTTCCGTCATGGCAACGTTAATCATCTCTACACCAAAATACTCACTAATAGAAAAATGGCGGTCGTATCCCGGTACAGGACATATGAATTTCGCGCCACTGCCCCATTGCTCCGCTAACACAAAAGTAGCAAAGCAATCAAACATTAAATTGAGGCTGGAGTTTCCGCCGACGATGACTTCGTATGCATCCACGCCCAACAACTCGGCAAAAATCCGCTTCATTGCGGGCAGGCCGTCACCCACGCCATAGTTTCTGACATCTATGCCTTCGGTGACATAACTTGTCAATGGCATGTTAATAAGCTCGTTTGCAAGTGCTACCTGCATGGCATTTGGTTTGCCTCTTGTTGCATCTATTATCATATTATCCTCCAAAATACCTCATAGGATTTACATGTGTGCCATTTATTCTTACTTCAAAGTGGAGATGGTTACCTGTACTCATACCTGTCGTGCCTACATCGGCTATATGCTGGCCGCGTGTCACACGCTGACCTTCGGATACACGGTTACGGCTATTGTGTGCGTACATTGTGCTGTAGCCGTCGGCATGGTCTATGATAATCCAGTTGCCCCAACTCGCGCTCCATCCTGCAAGGCGTACATAACCTGCCTCGGCGGCATTTATGCGTGTGCCGGCGGGGGCGGCTATATCTATGCCCGTATGATTTTCTTGTCTGCTGGAATTAAACGGACTCGGACGCGGACCGAATCCACTGGTAAATGTGCCCTGTATCGCAAGCGGCCATGCAAAGTTGTCAAAGCTGTTAAGTGTGGCGAGGCGATTTGCCTGTTCTGCGGCGCGAGCGGCAGCGGCGGCACGGGCGGCGGCTTCTGCCGCTTCTCGGCGAATCCGCTCTTGCTCCGCTACTTCTGCGCGATAACGAGCATGTATTATACCAAACTCTATGTTTATCATATGAGCTTCTTCTTCCAAAATTTCTAATAGCTCATTATGTCGTTCGGCATCTTCTTCCAAAAGCGCGAAGAAAACCTTACGCTCATCCATCCGCAGATTAATTTCTGCCTTTGCGGCCTCTACTTGCACACCCAAATCGCGGATGAGTGTGTGGTTTGCGGACAAATTATCTACATTGGCATTTATACGTTCTTCTGTTTCTTCTAAACTGTCCAGCAAACCCCTGTCAAACTGCGCCACTGTGCGTATATATTCCCAGCGTGAAAAAAAGTCTCCGATGTTTTCTGCCTGAAAAAGGATTTCCAGAAAGCCTGTCTGTCCGTTCTCGTGCATTACACGCACACGCTCACGTAGGATTTCTAACTGTGTGTCGCGCTCTTCGCGTGCTATTGCTAAGTCTTTTTCGGCCTCTTCGAGCCTTAGTTCAGTCGTTAGCAAATTGTATGCAATAGTCTCCAACTGCTCCTGTGCATTCATGATTTGCTGGTCGAGTTCTTGCATTTCGGCCATTACCTGTGACATTTCTAACTCCGTACCTGCCAAAAGACCGGACTGCTCCGCGACCTGTTGCCCTGCCGCGGCACGTTGTCTCTCCATCTCTCGCAGTTGGTCCCGCGTTGCCTGTGAAGCCGCAACCGGTAAAATCGGCAAAACAAAAGCCGCAATAAGTAAGCCCACCAAATATTTTTTCAAAATAAAACCCCCCTACACTTTCAAATGTCGTTTTACAGAAGTAATAGACCCAATAAGCCCAATCAACATGCCCAAAATCAAAGAAAACGGCACTACATAAGCCATAATATGCTCATGCGGCAAAAATTCTATAAAATTAAGCTGTGGTATATCATTAATCGCCGATATTACTCGCCGATACCCAAACCAACACAAAATAGCAGGTACAGCTCCGCCTAATAGCCCGATAATCATACCCTCTATAACAAAAGGCCAGCGGATAAACCAGTCGGTAGCCCCCACATATTTCATGATATTAATTTCTGTCTTGCGTGCATTTACAGTAATCCTAATCGTATTTGTTATGATAATCACAGAAATCCCTGCAAGTATAAGCACCAAAACGACAGAAATGATACTTACGACATTAGAAATCATAGTAAGTGTGCGTGCAAACTCTGCGTCACTGTGGATTTCTGCCACTCCATCCGACCGCATATTCAAAATAGCGCGCTCCACATCATCATGGAAGCCGAGGTCTGTGAGTTCCACGATTAAAGAATCCCTGAGCGGATTATCCCTATCCAGCCCACGTACTGCCGCCTCTCCGAGAGTGCGTTCCATATTTGCCAACGCCTCTTCTCTGGGCAAAAATGTAACACTCGACACATGTTGCAACTCCCTCACGCGCTGTTCCAGCGTAACCCGTTGCGCCTCGGTTAAGGTTTCGTCCAAGCGAACGGCCATCCCCATTTGGCTTTCCAGATGGTTCATAAAATATTCGACATTCGCGCCGATGCTATAAAATATCGCAACAATAAAAATACTCGAAGCTACCGCAAAAATACCGGCAATCGACATAAAGCGGTTGTAAACCACACTGCGCACAGCCTCGGTAATATAATACTTAATAGTCCTAGGCTTCATCTATTATCCCTCCTAAATCGGGAAAACTGCTAATGCCTACATCTTGTACAAGCTCTCCATTGCGTAATGCCACCACGCGCTTTTGCATATCATCCACAATATCATGCGCATGTGTCGCCACTACCACGGTAGTCCCACGGTCGTTAATATCCTCAAGCAATGTCATAATCTCCCATGCGGTATCGGGGTCAAGATTACCCGTCGGCTCGTCCGCAATAAGAAGCGGCGGGCGGTTGACAATAGCCCGCGCAAGCGCGGTACGCTGTTGTTCGCCACCTGATAGTTGTCCGGGATATGCCTTAGCTTTTTTTTGCAAGCCAACAAGAGCCAGTACCTGCGGTACAGCCCTGCGGATTTCTCTGTTTGTAGCCTCCACGATTTGCATGGCATACGCTACATTTTCGAACACCGTTTTATTTTTAAGCAGTCTAAAATCTTGGAAAACAACGCCCATCTTGCGGCGATAATATGGCAACCTCCCTCGCCTAATCGTAGAGATGTCTTGTCCATCCACAAATATTTTGCCACCGGAAGGCTCGATTTCCTTCAATAACAGACGCACAAGGCTACTCTTTCCCGACCCACTCGTACCCACGACAAAAACAAATTCGCCTTTTTCGATATTCAAATCAAAATCACAAAGCCCTCGCGCACCATTTTCGTAGATTTTGCTTACCTTTTCAAATTCAATCATTGAAAACTCCTTTAGTACTGTTGTTTTTCACGATATTGCATGTATCGGTTAACCATTAGAGTGATTTTGAAAGTAATAGCGTCTGTAAATTTGCGCAAATCCAGACGTGTGAGTTTTTGCAGTTTATCCAGCCTGTATACAAGTGTGTTTCTGTGGATAAACAGCTCGCGTGATGTTTCGCTTACATTAAGGTCATTTTCGAAAAACTTTGTCACTGTCGCAAACATCTCTTCGTCTATATCCTCTATGCTAAATCCTTGCAACATCTCGTTAATAAAAATGCGGCATAGCGGTAAAGGTAACTGATAAATCAGCCTGCCTATGCCGAGGCGTTCGTAGTTTACGATTTGCTTGTCTGCCTCAAAAATCTTGCCGACCTCCTGCGCAAGCCGCGCCTCCTTAAAGCTCGATGAAACGTTTTTGAGGTCGCTGACTACCGCGCCAATGGCTACATAGACGCGGCTCATTGCCTCGGTGCTGAGTGTATCTACTATTATATTTGCTACCTGCTCTATTTCGTTTGTGTTGTCACGGTCTTGCAGTTCCTTTACGAGGATGATGCTTGTTTCGTCTACGGCGGTCACAAAATCCTTTTGGCGGTCAGGGAAGATACCGCGCAAGATTTCTACCGCACTCATATCTGTATCTACTGTTGTTTCTACAAGGTATACGACACGCCTTACGCTGTTTTCTATGCGCAATTTTTTTGCTCGGCTGTATATATCCACAAGGAGCAGATTGTCCAAGAGCAAGTTTTTTATAAAGTTGTCGCGGTCAAAACGTTCTTTGTATGCCATCATGAGTGCCTGTATATGAAATGCCGCAAGCTTTCCCACACGGAAAGCATCCTCGTCATCACCGCGCACGACTAATATATATTCTGTTATGCCATTATCTAAAACTTTGAAATATTGACTGCCTTGTATAAGTTGATTTTCTGCAGGGGATTGTATTACATTGTTAACAAAGGAAAGCGAAGCGGGGTTTGCATCTACTTCTGTTGTCGCAACCAGCGCACCCTCGCGGTCTATGATGGTTATCTCTTTGCGAATGATATTTTTTAGGCCATCTACCGTGCTTTGTAAAATCTGGTTCGAAATCACTACAAAAACCTCCCTATGATATACCTTTTTATTGTACCACGCATTTTTCATGTATTCTCGGGGTTTTTATGACAATTTTATGACATTTTCCAAGAAAATGTCTTGCCCTCTAATTTCATCTTTGCTACAATCCTCTGGAAAAGAGCTTGCACGGCGAAATATTCGCTGTATAAAATTGGGAGCTGTTGGACGATGGAAGAAAAAAGCAACAAAAACACTATTTTGGTCATAGATGACACGCCTATGATAATTTCTGCATTATGCCGTATTCTCCTGCCATACTACTATATCAAGGTTGCAAAAAACGGCGAAGAAGGTATTGCAATAGCAAAAGAATATGATATTTGCCTCATCTTGTTAGATATAAATATGCCCGGTATTTCCGGCTTTGATGTAATATCGCGGCTAAAGGAATCCGAAAACACAAGCAGCATCCCGATTATCCTTGTTACCGGGGCAGAAGAAAGCGAGCTTGAATCACAAGGGCTGCAACTCGGAGCCATTGGATACATTAAAAAACCCTTTGAGGAAGAAGAAATCCTACAAAGGGTAAAAAAATATATAGGGGGCCTATCTTGAAAAAACTTAATCGTGAAGAAATCAATCTCAGAAAAGATTTTTTAAAAGGTCAAAAATATACATTCGAGGACTTGCAGGCAGAAATATCATCGGGTCACTTTTCTACAGCATATCGTCTGGTGCATACACTAAAAGGCACAGCAGGGCTTATCAAAGAAGAAAAGCTGGCTGACATCGCCTTCAAAATAGAGCAACAGCTCCGCAATGGCGAAAACCCGGTCGCCGCCGAAATGGCGGTAATGGAAAGCGAACTAAATCGCGTACTGACAGAAATCACAGACTCGGGAATCCTCGATGATGACAAACTAAATATCCCACCAACACTGGAAGAGCAAAAAGACCTCTTTGACCGCCTACAAACATTGCTAAAAGAAAATGACGCACAATGCATAAAACTAGCCGAAGAAATCGCACTCATCCCGGAAACAAAAGTGCTTGTACGCCAAGTCGAAACATACTCGTACAAAGATGCGTTGGTCACACTAAAGGTTTTGCGCGAGGTGCTTCAAGTGTAAAATCGCTATAACCCCACAAACCCGGCCGTAGATGTTTTGGTCATAACCGCTCAAACCCGCGTACAGCATGGGGTGAAGGGCAAATAAAACCAAGCCAAAACATCGAAATCAGATTGGACTAATTTTGTGTAATTTTTTTGGGGCTGTCTTGCTAAGCATTTTCAATGCATAATTATTCAGTTCAATAAGATTTACTAACGAAAAAGTGCCAACCATTGGACTAATGGAAGGCACTTTATTCATTTTACT